>Ga0209487_1002616_pt1 | contig 14541 bp, 9 predicted proteins | sample Poulit2012_FD_187524 | JGI IMG/M metagenome (GOLD analysis project Ga0209487, IMG submission 187524) | Agricultural soil microbial communities from Georgia to study Nitrogen management - Poultry litter 2012 (SPAdes) (version 2) | ecosystem: Environmental > Terrestrial > Soil > Agricultural land... | reverse complement strand
CGGGAACTGGTTCCTGAAATTACGGAATCCCGGGAATTTGGAGTGGACCTTCGTTTGTTCAATAGTAATCTGGGGCTGGAATTGACTTATTATGAAAATAAAAGTATCAACCAATTGATGCAACCCCGAACCAGTCAGGCGACCGGATATATTCTGATGTGGACCAATGCGGGGACGATCAATAACAAAGGATTGGAATTTTCAGCTAAATTTTCACCGATTGAAAACCGGGACTTCCGGTGGGATGTCACTTTAAATGCATCCGGAAACCGAGGAAAAGTGGACGATTTACTTCCCGGGCTGGAGATTTTGTATGTGACGGATGTTCAGGTAGGAAATGCAAAAGCTGCTTCCTTCAATCAAGGGAATTTCATGGCTATTTCCGGATCGAAATGGTTGCGAAGTCCGGAAGGTCATCTGGTATTGAATCCCGATTCGGGAATGCCTACTTCCGATGGTCTGGTCACGCATGAAATCGGAAACAGAGAACCTAAAATGTTTGGAGGTCTGAACAATGAGTTTCAGTATAAAAACTGGAATTTGTCATTCCTTCTGGATTACCGGATCGGTGGTGATATATACAATGGAACCGATTATTATATGACCAATAACGGGATAAGTGCGCGATCGCAGGACAGAGACAAACTCTCGATTACGGGAGTTGTAAAGACCGGTGAAACGACCGGCCCCGGAGGGGAAATAATTCCTACTTACTCGGAGGTGAAAACTTTTTATTATGAAGTCGGGAAAATGTATGAAATCGGATCTCAAACCGTGAGTGGTGAGCATATCATCAACAATTATTACTGGCAGAATGCTTACAATTTAGAGTCCAGGAATTATATGGTCAATACAAACTGGCTGAGGCTGAGAAATGTATCTCTTTCCTATACTTTGCCGACGGAGGTACTTACCCGACTGCGGGGGATCAAAGGCGTAACAGCTACTTTCACAGGTACCAATTTGTTTTTGTGGACCAATTACAAGGGGATGGATCCTGAAACCTCTGCCGCAGGATCAGGAGCGATCGGTTCAAGCTCCGTAGGAATTGATTACAATGGAATTCCTGCACTTGCCGGAGTTTCCTTTGGATTAAATGTGACAATCTAAAAATTATGAAAATGAAAAAATCAATATATTCATTCATCGTACTGCTGATCGTAGTCAGCTTGACATCTTGTAAAGATTGGCTCGATGTAAATAACAACCCGAATATCGCGAATGATGAGGTGCCGACGCCCGATCTTCGGCTTCGTTCGATTCAGATGCAGTTTGTTGATGCGTATGAATCCTCCGGAACAAGAGCCTCCTGGATTACTCAAAATATTACAAAGACAGGGGGTAACACCAACAATGATCTGATCGCGAGATGGAATTTTCCATTAGCTTCTGCTACCTGGCCATATCAAGCATTTTTTGTTTATACAGCGGGAAATTTAAATCCGCTGATCGACAAAGCGACGGAGGAGGAAGCGTGGCATTACGTGGGCGCAGCTCAACTGATTCATGCCTGGGGTTTTATGCTGATGACAGATTTGTATGGTGAAATGCCTTATACGGAGGCATTGACCGGAGAAATTACTCCCAAATATGATGATGGCAAAACTATTTTTTATGGATCCTTGGAAATGTTGGATAATGCCATAGAAAATCTCTCTAAAAATCAACCAGCCAGTGCAACTCCATTGGCAGATGGAGATATTTGGAATGGAGGGGATGTAGATAAATGGTTGAAGTTAGCTTATGGATTGAAAGCACGTTGGCTGAATAATTTATCTAAAAAATCATTTTATGATCCGGATGAGGTTTTGACCGTTCTTGAAAAAGGACCGCAGGCGGTCAGTGACAATACGGTGATGCGGTACATCAACTCTGCTTCGTCAGATCGTGCAGGATCATTGGCATCACTGCAGTTTGGTAATGTGGGAAGCACGACGACGAGAATGTCAAAATGGTATACGGATCTTCTGACCAATACATTTGAAGGAGGAACAGGAGTGCTTGATCCACGCGCTACCCGGATCATCCCCAGCGGGGAAGTAACCAATGAGGAAGGTGAAAAGGAATGGAGATTGTCGAAGGGAGTGGATATGATCAATTCCGATATCCGGACCAAAGGAGGGCCGGTTCCGTTTGAAATCATGGCGACTCGGCCAGATAATAATACATCACATCCCCTGGGGATGGTAAGAGCTTCCGGTGGCGAACGTGATGATCCTTCTTTCAATAACAGATGGTTTACGACAAATAATACACCGGAACGAATGGGGGATTCGGTTTATATCCCGGTTTATTCTGATCGGCTTGATTGGATCGTAGACTATACGGATAATACCAATGATAATTATCTGGCCAGCCGGTATAATGGTATTACTGAAGAGAATCCAAATTTTAATGAATCTACGCCCAATATCAATTCCACCGGAAGTTTTTATATCCGGGCGGATGCGCCGGCACATTTGGTGTGTTATCATGAAATGTGTTTCATCCGGGCTGAAGTATTATTCCGCAAGGGAGACCGGGGCGGTGCTTTGGATGCCTACAAAGATGGAATACGTGCCCATATGGAAGCGATGAATGAAAAGCTGAGAGAATATCCTCAGGTATATGGTAAGCAAATTATTTCAGAAGAAGAAATCACGACTTTTTTAAATAGTGAAGCTGTAGCTCAGGATCCGAGTGAATTGACCATGGCTAAAATCATGCAGCAAAAGCAAATCGCAATGTCCTTTACAGTTCAAAATTGGAACGATATGCGACGATTCAATTATTCGGTACCTCATCCTGAGTTTGGGGTGGTTTATCCGGACTTTGGTCGTCCTTACGAATTTGATGCGGCGGCGGCAGAATGCTATCCGACGAATGATCCGAATGATGTGCGGTACTGGCCGAGAAGAATCCAGCAGTGCAGCCACGAAATCAATTACAATTCGGAAAACTGGCTCGCCTCCAATCCGGAAGCAAATCAAAGAACGATCATATCTTATCCTGTGTGGTGGGATACGGAAGAATGATTTTTGTCTGATCCATATATTTTTGGAAAAAGAGGGATGACTGCGGTTGTCCCTCTTTTTCTTTGCTAAGGCGGGAGAGTTTTCCCGATCCCGGTCGTCCTTTGCTAAGGAATCAAAAGACTACCGTCACCGTAACTCAGAAATCTGAAATCGTGCTCGAGTGCATACCGGTAGATCTTTTTCCAATCTTCCCCGATAAGCGCAGAAACCAGCAGCAACAATGTCGATTGAGGCATATGAAAATTGGTGATAAGGCCATTGATGATCCGAAAAGTATAACCAGGTGCGATAATGATACCCGTTTCGATCATCAGATGATTTTCTCCCCGTTCCCGAAGCCGGGTCAGTAGAGCTGACACGGCATCCGCAGGCGGGTGTGTAATCTGCTTGTCATATACTTCCCATTGTGAGATTTTCAGATCTTCATGCGGAATCTCCGGATTGTTCAGGATTTTATTTCCCATCCAGTATATACTTTCGAGGGCGCGGGTCGATGTGGTTCCCACACTGATGATTTCTTTGTCGAGGTGATCGAGTAATTGCTCCAGAAATAAGGTCGAAAGACTCATCCATTCCTGGTGCATGATATGGCCTTCCATGATCGCGGAAGAGACAGGTTTGAATGTTCCCGCACCCACATGGTGTGTGGTAAATAATAGAGGGATTTTATTTTGTCGAAATGAGTCGAGCATTTTACCTGTGAAATGAAGACCAGCCGTTGGAGCTGCCACAGATCCTTCATGTTCAGAGTAAATCGTCTGATAATCTTGTGTATCCTCAGGATCAACAGCTCGTTTGATATAAGGTGGTAAAGGTATAGAGCCTGCTTTTTCGAGAATTTCTCCATGTGGGATATTTTCGGGTGTCCAGGAAAGTTCGACTACAAAAGCATCCTCCAGTCGATTGATGAGTTCCGCCCTCAAAATGACTTCTTTGCCCTCGATTATTATTTTTTTAGTGAGTTGCTTTTCTTTCCATTTGCTCGCTTTCCCGATCATACATTTCCATTGGGCTTTTTCTGTCTGGGAAAAAAACTGTTCATGATCGGTATAAGTACCGTAGGGCTCGAGGCAAAAAACTTCAATAACAGCACCGGTAGGTTTTGGAAAATGAATACGTGCGTTCACCACTTTGGTGTCATTGAATACCAGAACCGATTTTTCGGGTAGATAGCGGATGAGGTTCGTATACGAATCTTCTAAGATTTCATCTTGCTGATAGATTAGAAGTTTGGCTTTGTCTCTTGGATTGGCCGGATGCAGCGCGATCTTTTCTTTTGGTAGATCGTAGTTGAAATCCTTGATATGAAGGTTTTTTGGATGCATGGATGCAAAGTTCTTAAAAGATTCTGATAAGGAGGAAGTTGGGTGATTTTATTAAAAGTTCCAATTTGAAAAACAAAATTGAGGTTCCTGGCAGAAGATCTGATCAGCTCAAATCAAAAGTCAAATATAGATTTTCAATGAATGCCAATGACCAATTCGCAGCCGCTGTCAGTATAATAACCTGAAAGCTGAGTTTTCTGATTAGAATTTTCGGACTATAGAAATGCCGGAACAAAAGGTTTTATTTTCTGGTTACTTCCCGATCCTATACAGTCTTCCCTGATCAGTAACAGTGTAAAGAGCACCATCATGACCTTCGATAATATCCCTGAAACGTTGTTTTTCTTCGGTGAGAAGTCTTTCTTCACCGATTACTTTATTGTCTTCGATGACCAGTCTGGCCACTTGCGATCCTGCCAACGCAGCGAGGAAGAGGTTGTTTTTCCATTCTGGAATTTCTTCGCTACTGTAAAAGGTTATACCACTAAAAGAGATGGAAGGGTCATAGTAATAGACAGGTTGTTCCATGCCTTCTTTTACTTGGATTGCATCTCCTATTTTTTCTCCACTATATTCTATCCCGTAGGTGATGGTTGGCCAGCCGTAGTCCAGACCGGGTTTGATCAGATTGATTTCATCACCTCCACGGGGACCAAATTCTCCTTCCCATAAATCTCCGGTTTCCGGATGAAAAGCAAGTCCCTGGACGTTTCTGTGTCCATAGGTGTAGATCTCCGGCCGCACTCCTTCCTGGCCTTCAAATGGATTGCCGGGCGCTGGATCCCCATCTTTGGTGATGCGGAGCACTTTTCCCATTGCTGAATTCAGATCCTGAGCCTGCGGTCGTGTGACCAGATCAGAACGTTCTCCGGTACTGACAAAAAGATGTCCAGATTGATCAAATAAAATCCGGGAACCATAGTGCAGTCTTCCTGCATATGCGGGTGTAGCTTGATATATCACTTCAGCATTTTCGATGGTTTTTTCATCGTCGGCCAATCTCCCTTTGGCAACAGCGGTAAGATTTCCGTCGCCCACATTTTGGGAAAAAGTCCAGAAGACCATTCGATTTTCTTCAAAATCAGGATCAAGCGTCAAGCCCAGCAGCCCCCCTTGTCCTTCGTCATCTACTTCGGGAAGACCGGTGATAGCATCGCTCAGGGTTCCATCCTGTGAAGCGATTCGCATTACCCCTCCCTTTTCAGTGATGAGAAATCTTCCATCGGGAAGATTGGTGATACCCCATGGTTTTTCAAGATCTTCACTCAAAATGGTCACCTGGTAATCGGTTGTTGTTTCTACTCCCGGGGCACGTGTTTGCCCTTCAAATGCGGGTTTATAATCTGTGTTAGGATCTTCCGTTTCTACCGGATCAGTGAATTGAATCTCGGAATCATTGTTATTGTTGCCATCATTCGACTTTTCGGTCTGTGGTGGATTGCAAGCGATGATCAAAAAGAAAATCCCTGTAAAAAGCAGAGGTAACCGATTTGCGTAAATCATAAGAAGTTGTTTATAGAACATGGTAAAAGTACAAATTTTTATTTGGTTCCACAGATTTTTATAATTTTTACCTGCATTATTTACCAAAACTTTCCATCTCTTGCGTTGACCGACGTCTTAGATCTGAACAAATTTAATCGCATGAATAATACAGGTTAAAGATCAAAATTTCGCAGATTTAGAAAGAGCGCGGGAAAAATATATTTCAAGGATAGAAAAAACACCATAAAGTATAGTGGGTAGACATTCTTTCATAAATGTATATATTTGAACTTCATAAATCAAGGGTCCTATGAACATTGACCTTATCATTACCTTTTGTATTATTGGTGTAGGTGTTTTTCTATTTGTCAAGGACTATTTTTCGATAGATACCACCTCTATTTTGATCATGGCTCTTTTTATTGTGGCGGGTGTTCTCAATCCTCAGGAAGGATTTGCCGGGTTCAATCATCCGGCGACGCTCACCTTGGGATGTATATTTGTAGTGAGTGGTGGAGTGTTCAATTCCGGCATATTAGATGGTCTCAGCGATTCGATTATTCGATTGGCAAAAATTCATTATATCGTCGCTCTGGTTGTTTTTTGTATTATTTCAGCTGTTTTTTCTGCTTTTATCAACGATTCTGCGGTGGTTGCTCTATTGTTGCCGATCGCGTTGACCGTATGCAGAGAAACCCATATCGCTCCCGGAAAACTTTTGATTCCAATCTCTTTTGCTGCATTGTTCGGAGGAACTTGTACCCTGATCGGAACTTCGACAAATATTCTGGTGAGTAGTTACGCGAAAAGCTATGGATTGGAGGAGTTCGGAATGTTTGAATTTAGCGGAGCCGCTTTGATTTTGATGGGCATCGGATTTGTTTATCTTTTCGTAGTGAGTCCTTTTCTTTTGCCCAAAGGGACAAATGATGATCAGCTGACTAAGAGAGCAGAAGAGTATATAGCCGAGGTGATCGTCGATGAAGAATGTTCAGATGTTGGAAAATCTTTTTCCAAATCAAGGCTTCGAAAAAATCTGGGGGCCCGGGTGATCGGCCTGATCCGGGATGGTGTACAAAAAAGACATATCACGGGCGATATGATCCTGATCGCAGGAGATGTATTGCGGATCATTGTACCTCCTGATAATTTCAACAAACTGCTGGATACAAAAGGGTATCGGATCGAAGGAGATCATTTTGATGAAGTGGAGACCGAAGATGAATATCGATTGTATGAAGTGATTCTGCCCTTTGATTCTCCGATGACAGGAACCCTGCTGGAAAATTTTAGAGTGCATCATCAAAATAAACTATCGGTTTTGGCTGTTCGTCGTCGCAATGAAATTATTCTTACGCGTTTGTCCAAAGTTGGATTACGCGAAGGAGATATGTTACTTATCCAGGGGAAAAAGAAAGATGTCGAGTATCTGGAAGCGGAAAAGTTTTTTATTACCTTGTCCGAGTATGAAAAGAAAAAAACCATTTACCGGAAAGCGATTCCTGCAATATTGATCGGGATCGGAGTTGTCCTGGCTGCTGCGCTCAATATTGTAAATATTTTGATCAGCGCGATGATCGGTGCATTGCTGATGATTTTGACCGGCGTGCTCAAACCGGAAGAAGCATACAAATCGGTGGAATGGAAGGTGATTTTCATGATGGCCGGAGTTCTTTCCATGGGAGCGGCCCTGGAAAAAACGGGCGGCGCAGAAATGATCGCTCATTCTATCCAGTCGTCATTGGGTCAATACAATGCTTATGTTACGCTGAGTGCCATATTTTTGGTTTCTTTTCTTTCTACCAATTTTATATCAAGTAAGGCAACAGCTGCTCTGATGGCGCCTGTGGTGATCAATCTTTCTTCGGCGATGGGCGTCGATTACAAGCCTTTCTTAGTCGCAGTTATGTTTGGCTGCTCGCTCACTTTTATGACACCGATGAATCATCCTACTAATACAATGGTGTACGGACCGGGGAATTACAAGTTCAAAGATTATCTGAAGTTTGGAACCCCATTGAATATCATCATTTGGATTGCTGCTTCTTTTGTGATTCCGTATTTCTTTCCCTTTTAAAATTTATTTTTTGTGGCTTTATAGTTAGGTGGCTCAAAAAAAAAAATTAGGAAGGTCAAATTAAAAATCTGTTTCTTTGGATGGATTTTTCGGGAACCAGCCTGATCTTTGCATCTTTGTGGTTTTATAAGGGAATAAATGATGCGACTGCATTTGATTTTTATAGCTTTTCTTTTTTTCATCGGAGGTCATCCGGGAAAATCACAAGAGGTCTATTCCTTACGGAAGGCACTCCGTACCGCAAGGGTAAATAATCCTGTTCTTAAAGCGGAACAATTTAATATCCGAATCGCGCAAGCAGATATTGTCACGGCCCATCTTCGCCCAAATTTTGAGCTGACCAATGAATCACTGCAGCTGATGAATCCTTCTCATTTTGAGGACAATACACGCTGGTACAGCGGGTACAACAGAGAAACCTTCTGGCAGCTGTCCAAGCCTCTGCAGGTGGCGGGCTTGAGAAAACATAAAATTGAAACAGCTCGAAGAAATGTCCGGCTGGCAGAAAAAGAATATTCAGAAAATGAAAGAAACCTCTTCCTGGATGTAGCGGGAAAATGGCTGGAAGTGTGGGCGGCTCAAAAACAAATGGATATTCTTTTATATGCGAAAAACAATATCGATAGTTTGCTCCAGATTGACCAGCGCAGATTCCACAGTCAGGTGATCACACAGACCGACCTGTATCGGACCGAATTGCTGGCCAGGCAATATGAGCTTCAGCATCGGACTGCTTTGCAGGAAATCGATAACCGCCAAAAGGAATTAAGATTTTTACTTGGCGGGACGGGGGAAGTGGTTGTGGATACAAGTGACCAGTTTCTACTTGATATTCCGGAGACGCTCGATAGTCTGATCCGACAATCTTTGCAGTACCGAAGTGATATCGAGGCAGCAAAATCTATGATTGAGGTGAGTGAAAGTGAGATGAAATTGCAAAAATCTCTTTCTTATCCTCAGCCCGAACTCGGACTGGTCTGGAATCCGCAGGGGACTCTTCCTTTTTTTGGGATTTCTTTTACTGTGGATCTACCTGTCTTCGATCGTAATCAGGGTGAAATTCAAAAATCAGCCATACTAAGAGATCAGGCAGAATATTATTTGTATGCTGTGCAAAAGCAGATAGAAACAGAGATTTCAGTAGCTTTTTCCAGTTATCAGTACCATCAGGAAAACATCGAAGAATATCAGGCTCTCCTTCAGCAATCTCAGATGATACTGGACAATGTAAGACGAACATATCTGATGGGAGGTACGACGATGATCGATTTTTTGGAAGCACAACGCAGTTGGCTGGAAATTCAGCAGCAGTATTATGAGGCTATGGAGCAATACAGAATAAGTTATATCGAGTTGCTTTACGCATCTGGTCTGATAAATCAATTGGCATTATGATGAAATACCAAGTTTATTTATTTTCTTTTTTCTTTTTGTTTTCTGCCTGTAAGGCAGAGGAGAAAAAACAAGAAATCCGGGTGCATTCATCCGGACCGGTGATCAGTAGCGACGGAAGATCGATTACTTTTCCGGATCGTGAAAGTATTTCTTTTTTCAAAACCGATTCGTTGCGAAAAGAAAAAGTCGTAGCAGAACTGACAGCTCCCGCTGTGATCGCAGCCAATGTGCTTCCATCAGGTTCAGGTGCCTCACAAAATATTGTTTTATTCAGTGCGCCGGACCTGGCCGGAGATTATACCCAATTGATTCAGACGCAGATCAATCTTCAGGAGATAGAAGACATTGTAATCAAACAGAAGGAACTCGAGCTGGAAAGAACCAAGGAGCTGCAGTCGTTTGGATCGGCGACAGGACAGGAATTATTAAATGCGGAAACGGAGCTTTTGATGGCTCGTACCAGTCTGGAACTTGAAAAAGCTTCAATGATCGAATACGAAATTCGATTGCAATCGGGGGGATTCAATCCGGAGGAGCTTCAGAAAGCTAGCGCGGGAACAGCTTATTTGATATGTGATATTCCTGAAAATCAAATCAATAAAATAAAAACCGGACAATCATGTAAAGCTATTTTCAGTGCTTATCCGGATCAGCCGGTTGCCGGACATGTGGATGCAGTCACAGATATGGTCGATCCTTCTACCCGAATGGTGAAGGTTCGGATCGTGATTCGCAATGCTTCAGGAAAATTTAAAACGGGAATGTATGCCAACGTTTCATTTGGGTTGGTGGGTGGAGAATTTGTCAACGTGGGAGCTTCATCATTGATTACGATCCAGGGGAGACATTATGTATTTGTAAAGGTTTCTCCGGATGAATTTGAACGGCGCGAGATCCAAATCGGTCAGCAGCTGGGAGATCGGGTTGTCGTATATGAAGGAGTGGAAGAAGGGGAGGAAATCGCGACAGAGGGAGTAATGCAATTGAAAGGATTGTCTTTTGGTTATTAAAAGCTTTGGAAAATGACACAAGCACAGATTTATATCGATAAAGATGAATGGCGTGGCATGAAACCCCTGCACCAGTTTATCATGCATTTTCTGATGGAAAACGGGATCGCGGGAGCCACGACTTTTGAAGGTTACAGCGCTTTCGGTCGCAATCATCGCTTGAAGCAGCCGACACGTCAATATTCATTTGATGAAACTCCGATGCTGATCACTTTTATCGACGATACCATTAAGGTGAAAAGAGTCATTGCAGAATTAAGGAAAGAATACCGGGGTGGGTTCATTGTCACTCATCCTGTTGAGTCTTGGTAAATTATGATTAAAAATCTACTCATATTTTCACTGAAAAATCGGTGGTTGATTCTGGCATTTAGCCTGGTATTGATGGCCGCTGGTTATTATAGTTTTACCCAATTAAAAATTGAGGCATATCCCGATATTGCAGATACCAATGTGATCATCGTTGCTTTGTACGATGGTCGTGCTGCGGAAGAAGTGGAGCAGCAAGTGACCATCCCTATTGAAAGAGCGGTACAAAACACTCCAAATGTTCTGGATCGGAGAAGTCGGACAATATTCGGATTGTCGGTGGTTCAGCTGACCTTTGAAGACGGTACGGATGATTATTTTGCACGGCAGCAGGTGATGGAACGTCTTGCGGTAGCGGAATTGCCGGATGGGGTAGTGCCGGAATTGGCGCCGCTTTCTACCGCAGTAGGGGAGATTTTCAGATATGTGGTAGAAGCACCTCCTTCCTATTCACCGATGGAAGTAAGGGATCTTCAGGATTGGGTGATAGAGCCTTATCTGCTGCAGACTGCAGGAGTAGCTGATGTGACTACCTTTGGCGGTCCTTTAAAGCAGTTTCATATCCTGGTAAATCCGGATCAACTTCGCAAATATGATCTGACCCTTTCCGATGTGGAAGATGCCATCACCAAAAATAATCAGAATACCGGAGGAAATATTATAGAACGGGGCGGACAGGGATTTGCTGTGCGCGGTCTGGGTGCCATCCGGGATCAAAAAGACATAGAAAATATCGTTCTGACTTCTGAAAACGGAGTGCCGATTTTTGTGCGGGATGTGGCAAGTGTGGAAATCGCACCGCCACCCCCAAGCGGGGTATTGGGGTACAGCGTGCCCGATGAAAATCTGGATGTGAATAATGGGGTGGAAGGGATTATCCTGCTTCGGAAATATGAGAATCCGAGCGAAGTACTGGTGGAGCTCAAAAAACGAATTCAGGAACTGGAAGAGCATGAGCTGCCTGAGGGTATTAAAATACGGACCCTATATGACCGGAGTTTTCTGATCGATCATTCTCTGAATACGGTCGGTACGACTCTTTTTGAAGGGGTGAGTATCGTGGTGATCATTCTGATCCTTTTTCTGGGAAGCATCAGGAGCGCTCTGGTCGTGGCGATTACGATCCCGTTTTCATTGCTATTTGCATTTATTATTATGCGTTTTACTGGTATTCCTGCCAATCTTTTGTCTCTTGGGGCGATCGATTTTGGTATCATCGTCGATGGAGCAGTGATCATGGCCGAACACCTGATCCGCAAATACAGAACAGCTTCCTCGGAGGAGCGGAAGAATGGAATCGTCTCTCTCACTTTATCCTCCGCGCAGGAGGTGGGGCGGGAGATTTTCTTTTCCGTGACGATCATCGTTTTGGCTTATCTTCCGATTCTTCTGATGACACGGGTCGAGGGGAAACTATTTGCCCCGATGGCGCTTACTCTGGCATTTGCGGTAATAGGATCGATGGTGGCTGCACTCACTTTCATCCCGGTATTGATTTCTTTTGCGTACAATAAAGCGATTTCCGATCCGGATAAACCTTTTAAAAAACGGGAAAACAGGGTTTTTAGCTTTATGGAAGATGTTTACGGAAAAGTGGTCGGTGGATTATTGAGATTTTCAAAGTTGACGGTGATTCTCGGTTTTACCATTGTTTTATTTTTACTTTCCTTTTCCACAAGACTGGGGACGGAATTTTTACCGGAACTGGATGAAGGATCTATATTTCTTAGGGGAAATTTCCCCGTGGGAATTACGATACAGGAGAATGCAAAGTATGCTCCCAAAATCCGGAGTATAATTTCTAAATATCCACAGGTGGAAAATGTCATCACCCAGACCGGGCGAAATGATGACGGGACGGATCCGTTTCCTGCAAACCGGAATGAGATTCTGATCGGCCTGAAGGATTATCATCTCTGGAGCGATACTATTTCCAAAAATGAACTGGTTCGACAGATTACTGCCGAACTGGAAAGGGAGATTCCCGGCGCCAATTTCAATGCCGGGCAGCCGATTATCGATCAGGTCATGGAGATCGTGACCGGCAGTGCAGCGGATCTGGCGGTGTCGATCGTGGGAGATGATCTGGTGCTGATGAGAGGTAAGATGGACAGCATCGCCCATATCGTTCGTGCCATGCATGGTAGTGAAGGTGTGGATATCGAGCAGGAGGGGACTCAGGACCAGCTGGCTGTCAAGATCAACCGGGATCAGGCGGCGCGGTTTGGCATCAATGTTTCCGATATCCAGAATATGGTGGAAGCTGCTGTGGGAGGTAAAAATATTTCCGTATTGTATGATGGCGCGAAGAGATATGATATTATTATCCGGTACTTGCCTGAGTTCCGGAGCAATATTGATGAGATTAAAAATCTTCTTGTTCCTTCTGCGGCGGGTTCATTGATTCCGATGGATCAGCTTGCTGAAATAAAATTCGAAGAAGGGCAGACCAATATTTACAGGTATAATAATAAACGGGAGGTGACCCTCCGGACCAATATCCGAGATCGGGATCAGGGTGGTTTTGTCCGAGAATTGCAAGAACGGATCGAGGCGGAAATCACGATTCCCAAGGGGTATGAAATGGTGTACGGTGGTCAATATGAGAATCTGGAACGGGCGGGAAAACAGCTGGCGCTCACCATTCCGCTTACGCTGACCATGGTGTTTGTTTTTCTCTTTATGCTTTACAAAAGTTTTAGAGACACGCTCATTACAGCGAGCTGTGTTTTATTTGCGTTGGCGGGCGGAATCGTCGCTTTGGTTTTGCGGGGGTATTATTTCAATGTGTCGGCAGGTGTGGGTTTTGTTTCCATATTCGGTATTTCCGTGATGGCGGGCGTATTGCTTGTTTCTGCTCTGAACCGGGCAACGTTTCAACGGAATATATCGCGGGCATTGGTAGTATTCACTTCCAAGAAGCAATTAAGAGCCGTATTGACGATCTTGGTTCTGGCGATTTTTGGCCTTGTGCCGGCGGCCACTTCCAGCGGAATCGGTTCGGATGTACAGAGGCCTTTAGCCACGGTGATCATTGGTGGTCTGACCAGTACGCTAGTTTTTGCGCCGATTCTCATTCCGCCGTTGTATTGGTGGGCAGGAAAAAAAGCAAACAACCCGAAAAAAAGCAAATGATTTTTATCAAAAAGAAATTCCTTGTGACCCATATCTTGTGAGAAAAATGAAAGCCGGATCGGTGAAAAATCGTGGAAGCAGAGGAATGGATTTTATTTGTATGTCGCCGGTGCGTCAAATACTGATCTTTATTTTGATAGTTCTCCCTTTTCTTGCGGTTGCTCAGAACAACATCGGACTGAAGTATTTTGGTATGAGCATTCATCCTGAAGGAGAAGAGTCCAATGCTTTTTTAATGCCCCATAAGCTGGATCATAAGGGATATCTGGTATTGAATCTGGGAGGAGAAGTTTCTTACGAGCATTTTTTGATAGAAAATTTTTTATCTCTCAAACTTGTGCAAGCGTTATATGCAGATTGTGCGGCTCAGTTAGGAGGGTTTTCACATATTGGTATTCGGTTGAAGATTTTTGATTTCGAGAACCATAGCTTGTATGGTGGAATAGGGCCGACCCTTGTATTTCGAAAAAACTGGCTCCAATTGGAGGGGTATGTGAATTTACATCGGTTCAAAGGAAGTTTGGAAAATAAATGGCAGTATCTCTTTCTATGGTATGGTGGAGAGTTAGAGTATAAGTATAAATTTCGGCCCAATTTAGATTTTGGTGTTTCCCTTGTTCCGGGTTATCCGGATTTGATAAGTTTGGCCTTCGGTATTCATTATAAAATATAAATGCAAGAAGAGTCAAGACCGATAAACGAAAATAAATTTTTTCAATCAGCGTTTTTAACTTGCATTATTCATGAAATTAAATTTGTTCAAGTCCAAGGCGTGGGAAGTTGTAGCTGTA
>Ga0209487_1002615_pt1 | contig 14544 bp, 15 predicted proteins | sample Poulit2012_FD_187524 | JGI IMG/M metagenome (GOLD analysis project Ga0209487, IMG submission 187524) | Agricultural soil microbial communities from Georgia to study Nitrogen management - Poultry litter 2012 (SPAdes) (version 2) | ecosystem: Environmental > Terrestrial > Soil > Agricultural land... | reverse complement strand
GTAAAGACAAGACCATTATGGTTGATCTTGACGGAGCAGTGAAAACGATAGAAGCAGCAAAAGTCGCCAACGTAAAACGGTTTGTGATGATCAGTTCTTTTGATACGACACGCGAGGCTATTCAAGAGGCTTCCTCTTCCTTTGCGCCATATGTTATCGCTAAACATTACGCGGATGAATGGTTAAGAGACACAGAATTGGATTACACAATCATCCATCCCGGACTTTTAACAAATGACAATGGAACCGGAAATATCAGGGCCGGAGAAAAAGTGGAACGTGATGAAGTGCCTAGAGAAGATATTGCGCAAGTCATTTATGAAACATTAAAAGATGAAACGACGATAGGGAAGGAATTCCAGGTCGTTAAAGGAACGAAACCTATTAAGGATTCACTTGAAACACTTTAAGTAAAAGTTATGGAATAATTATCAACAAGAGCAAAAAAGCCGAGCGTTAGGATAGCACTCTTTCCTAACACTCGGCTTTTTATATAACACTTACATATTAGCGAAGGAAAAACATGAAGACTCGAGCAGGAAGGCACTGAAAAGTCCCCCAAATTGCTCCCGCACCACTTTTCGGCTAGTATATCTGCATTATCCTCTCTGGATTTGCTCCCAAACCATATTCCAGGTAGTATATCTGCATTATCCTCTCTGGATTTACTCCTAAACCATATTCCAGGTAGTGTACCTGTAATTCCAAAAGTCTGTTGGAGATTATGTCATAACGTTGAAGTACTTTTTCAGCGGCTTCGCTCGGCAGTGCCTGCGGAAAGCGGAATATTTTTCCGTCACGATGGTATAGAAAGATATATTGCTTTTTTAAAAGTTTGTAAATCCTTAAGAACTATAATCAACCTACTTCAATTACAATTTTTCCGATATTTTTATTATTTCCCATATGTTCATGGGCTTGTGACATTTGATTGAGCGAAAAGGTGCGGTCAACAATAGGTTTTAGTTGATCATTTTCAAATAACTCGTAAGTTTTCGAGATAAATTCCTTTGTCAAATTTGCCTTGTATTCATCACTTCTTGGTGTTAACAACGTTCCAGTCAACTGAATACGTTTCATCATCAAATCTCTTAAGTTAAGACTTTTAACTGTCGATCCACCAAGGATACCAATTAACACCCAGCGTCCATCGACTTTAATACTGCCCATGTTTTTCTCCCAGTACGATGCCCCAATAAAATCAAGAATCAAATCAACCCCTTGATTGTTCGTCGCTTTTAACACCTCTTGGTCAAACTCTTGTTCTTTATAATTAACTCCTAGATCTGCACCAAGACTTTTACCAAAATCAAGTTTTTCTTTTGAGCCAGCAGTAATGATGGCATGTGCTTTTCCAAGTTGTGTCGCAAGCTGTGTTGCCGCTGTCCCGACACCACTACCCCCAGCGTGAATAAGCACTGTCTCACCTTCCTGTAAATTTCCAAGCCAAAATAATGTTTGATAAGCTGTTAAAAACACTTCTGGGATTGCCGCCGCTTCCACGAATGAAAGCTTATCCGGAATGATCATCGCCCGCTCCACCGGCATGACGGCATATTCAGCATAACCTCCGCCATTGACGAGCCCCATTACCCGGTCACCTTCTTTAATAGTCGAACCAGGCACAGTTTTCTCAACGATTCCGGCAACCTCAACACCTAAAATCGGATGATTTAAATAACCCGAGGAACTCTCTCGATTAATAATATCAGTTCGGTTAACGGCTGTCGCTTCGACCTTTATTAACAATTCGGCTTCTTTCGGCACAGGTTTCGGCTGATTACTCAATTCGAGTTGGTCGGCACCACCTGGCTGTTTTACAATGATAGCTTTCATGTTTGGGCCTCCTTTAACTATATATTATTATAGTAGCATATTTTATTGTATATAAGACAAGACTGAACGGTGGTGAAACCCTTCAATCTTTGTCGACTCTTCACGACTTGCAGAACTTCACCATCATGCTCTTTTATTACCATTGTCCGCTAGAGTTTCTACTAAACTGCTTACAAGGTTTTTCGGCTTTATAAAATAGGTGATAACAATCTTGAAATCGATTCTTTAATTTTAATTATCAGCGAACGCTTTTGATAATCTTCTAATGTCAGTTCTTTTGAAACTTGAATGTCTTTCTCAAAAGTGGTCCGTAGCTCTTGCGTTTTCTGTTCGTCATAAATAAACGCATTAACTTCAAAATTAAGACTGAAACTTCGCGAATCAAAATTAGCTGTTCCAACCGAAGCAATCGCATCATCTGCAATCAATGTTTTTGCATGAATGAAACCATTTTCGTAAATATACACTTTTGCCCCTGCTCTCAGAAGTTCCCCCATATTTGACAGTGTCGCCCAATAAACAAACATGTGATCAGGCTTGTCCGGAATCATAATTCTAACATCAACCCCTGATAACGCGGCGATTTTCAGTGTATCTAGAAGCGTATCATCTGGTATAAAATAAGGTGTTTGTAAGTAAATATACTTTTTGGCTGTGACAATCATTTTGACATAACCGTTTTTAATATGCTGCCACTCCGCATCTGGTCCACTTGAAACTACTTGCATCCCGACGTGACCAACTTGAGGAAATTCCGGAAAGAACCGTGCTTCATAAGTAAAGTTTTTTTCTTTAGAAGCCTGATTCCAATCCAATATAAACCGGGTCTGCAATGCGTGGACCCCGTTGCCTTTCGTTCGCAAATGGGTATCTCGCCAGTATCCGAATTTTTCATCTAAACCAAGATACTCATCTCCAACATTAAATCCCCCGATATAACCGATGCTCCCGTCTATAATCGCTAGTTTCCGGTGGTTTCGATAGTTATAGTTAAAATGAGGAAAAAAGACTTCAACCAGACCACCTGCTGCTATTAACCCATTGTAAAAGTTTTTGGAAATGCCTCTAGAACCCATATGGTCATACAACACACGCACCTGAACACCCTGCTTTGCTTTTTCAGTCAAAGCATCAACCAATTCCGTCCCTAACCCGTCGTCATGAATAATATAATACTGAATATGGATATGATCTTTGGCTTGATGAAGATCCTTAAGCAGCGCATCAAACTTTTCCTGCCCATCAGTGTATATATCAATATGATTATTTTCGGTTAAAATCGCACCATTTTTTTCAAGATGCATAAAAATATGGTCTTTATATAACTCACTTATTGGATTATAAAATTGATAGGTTTCATTTTTAATTGTATTAATTTGTTCCGATACTTGAGTTTTGATACCAACTTTGTCTTGATCTGCCCAATAAAACATATGCTTTCTAGAGAAATTCTTGTTGAAAATAAGATAGAGGATAAACCCTAATAACGGAATTAAAACTAACACCATCAACCATGCCCATGTTGTGCTTGCATTTTGCCGTTCGAAAAAAATAATGATTCCAGCTAAAATAATATTTATGATAAATAAAACACTAAATATAATTGAAGTGACTCCCATTCATATTCTCCTTCATCATTTTTCTTTATTTATTATGACAGGTCTACATGAAATAAACTATCATTTTCCAAAATTTTATATCATCCCTTTTCATATTATCGGTTATTCCCTATAATAGAACTTTATATGACAAAGACAATAAGGAGATTTTCATGAGTGCATCTAAAGAACAGTGGACATCAAAATTAGGCTTTATTTTAGCAACAGCAGGCTCTGCAATTGGTCTTGGAGCAATTTGGAAGTTCCCGTACATGACAGGTGTCTCGGGTGGGGGCGCATTCTTTTTTATTTTTATTATTTTCACTATTTTCATAGGAATGCCCATTTTACTAGCTGAATTTCTAATTGGTCGAGGCTCTGAAAAAGACGCAATCAGAGCTTATAAAACATTTGCCCCAAATACAAGGTGGCATTTCATCGGCATTCTTGGCATGATGACCTGCTTTATTCTTTTATCCTTTTATAGTGTTGTCGGTGGTTGGATTCTGATATATATTTTTCAGACGATTACAGGAAATTTATCCGGGCTTCTTCAAAATGATTTTGGTGGCCTGTTTGATGATTTAATTGCTAATCCTTTCACCGCGATTTCAGCGCAATTCGTGTTTATGATCATTACAATTCTCGTTGTCGCTAGAGGCATTCAAAATGGTATTGAGCGCGTCAGTAAATTTATGATGCCAGCTCTATTTATTGCTTTTATTATTTTGATTATTCGCTCGTTAACATTGGATAATGTTAGTGAAGGGATTTCCTTCTTCCTGTATCCCGATTTTTCAAATTTGAATTCAAAAACAATCTTATTTGCGCTAGGTCAGTCTTTCTTTTCCATCAGTGTCGGAGTGTCCGTCATGGTAACGTATAGTTCCTACTTATCTAAACAGGAAGATTTGCCAAAATCAGCTTTTACCGTTGTCTTGATGAACATTTTGATTTCTCTTTTAGCTGGATTAGCCATTTTTCCAGCCGTTTTTTCATTCGGATTTGAACCTACAGAAGGGCCAGGATTATTGTTCGTCGTCCTTCCCGCTGTGTTTAGTCAAATGCCACTTGGCGAAATCTTTCTCTTTATCTTTTTGATTTTATTTTTATTTGCTACATTTACCTCGGCCTTTTCCATGGTTGAAATTATTGTCGCAGCTGTCACAAAAGGGAAAAACGAAACAAGAAAGAAAGCGACATGGATAACAGGACTCTTAATTTTCCTGGCCGGCATCCCGTCTGCATTATCATTTGGTCTGTTAAGCGATATGACATTCTTTGACATGACAATGTTTGATTTATCCGACTATCTCGTATCCAATATTCTCATGCCGATAGGTGCTTTAGCGATTGCGATTTTCACTGCATTTAAAATTCCGAGGAAAGTTCTTCTTAAAGAAATGAGCGAAGGGTCTAGGCTAGGGAAGAAAATATTTGTTGCCTGGTTTATGATTATTAAATATGTGGTTCCTGTTGCAATTGTTATTGTCTTTTTGGATGTTATTGGTGTGTTAAATTTTTAATGAAATCAGAGGGGCTTCTCTCGATTGAAGTGCAGAGGATAGGAGATCTTTTGAACGAGAGAACCCCCCTCTCGATTGAAGTGCGGAGGATAGGAGATCTTTTGAACGAGAGAGCCCTTCTCTCGATTAAAATGCGGAAGATATGAGATCTTTTAAACGAGAGAGCCCCCCTCTCGATTGAAGTGCGGAAGATATGAGATCTTTTGAACGAGAGAGCCCTTCTCTCGATTAAAATTCACAGGAAATGAGATAATGTGAACGAGAGTACATATTAATTTTCCTCCCACGCTTGCTCTCTTCAACCTGATTCAAATTTACTTCCATCAAAATAATCCAATTTAAAAGGCCTATTCTTTGACTTCGTGTTACTCGAAGGGCTTATACTTAATTACAAGTTAAACTATTATATAAAATCAGAAAATCTCTGATTAAAATATAAACATGTGATTGAAGTAAGGGAGATGTTTTTTTATGGAAAAAACAACTCGTAATTTTGAAACTCAAAACGATTCTGCTGTTATCGTCGGTGCATCACTCTCTGGCCTTATGACTGGTATTGCTCTCGCTCGAGAAGGAGTGAGTGTAATCATTTTAGAGAAGGTTGGAGAAGAAGGACGGACGGGGTCTGGCTTACAAGTCGATGGCGTCACATTTGGCCAATCCAAGACAGAAAAGTTTTTAAGGAAAATTGTGTCGGATGGAAGGAAATCTGTTCAGCTTTGGTCATCGATTGAATCTCGGTTGCGTGCGGAAGCAAAGAAGTATTCAAATATTGATTTACGTTACAATACTCGAATCGAAGCAGTGGATCAAGATGACGATGCTGCCTGGGCTTTAACAGAAAAAGGTGAAAAATTCTACGGCGATCTTTTGATAGGTGCTGATGGCCATCATAGCATAGTACGCCGTCATGTGGCACCAGACAAACCGGATGCAACGTTCGCGGGGTACATGGTTTGGCTTGCTTCTACAGATGAAAACAGCCTTCCAGAAGAATTACGCCCCAGTCCACATCACCCGGAAGTCCAATTTTTAAATAGCTTTAACGGATTTTTAATCGGGTCAATTATAGATTCAGGTACCGAACCGGGTAAAAAAAGTCGCAGAATCGGTTGTACATGGTATGATCATTCAAGAAATGATTTGTTGCGCCGCCTCGGTTGTATAGAAGGAGATGTCGTACATCATTCACTTAGCGCTTCTGATATTCCTGAAAAAACACGTAATGAACTCACTCGGCAAGTGGCTGCCAATTGGCCTGAACCATGGGCATCCGCTATGCTCCATGCGCTTCAAACCGGCAACATCACGGGGACGCCTATCAAGGAATATATTCCTGAGCGACTTGTGAAGAGACGGATTGCTCTAGTTGGGGACGCTGCCCATGTCCCTGCCCCCATCACCGCGAGCGGATTTAACGCCTCCCTCAAAGACGCCGCAGAATTGGGGAAATGTGTCGCCAAAGGAATCAAAGGACGCGCGGCAACCCTGGCACTAGAAAAATATGAATCCAGTCGCTTAAATAAAGTCCAGCAAATGGTGGCATCCGGACAATGGTATAGTCAATCTTTTGGAAGATTATGAGGAGAAATTTAAGGAGAGTTTGCTCATGTATACTGTCAAAGAAGCGGCTAAATTACTTAATTTAACAGAACACACCATCCGTTACTACACTGATAGAAAGCTAGTGCCACACTTAAAACGCGATAAAAATAATAACCGTTTGTTTGATGATGAGGCATTAAACTGGCTTTTATGTGCTAAATTTTTTCGACATTGTGGCATGTCAATTGAAGATATAAAAAGGTATATTGACCTCTGCTTAGAAGGAGAATCAACTATAAAAGAACGTTATAATATTATGGTTAAACAAAGAGACATCGCTCAAGCACAATTAGAAGAAGCCAAGAAAAGAGCCAAATATATCGAAGAAAAAACTAATGATTATTATAACTTTATCAATGGGAAGATATCGGATGATGTCAATCTAATTAAGTGGAAAGTTTTAAAAAACGAGAAACCTTTACCCGGTAAAGATAAATCATAACTTTTCTATGAAGAATTGTAGTTCATTCTTCTCTGCTGATGAGCCACCGCATGCTAAGCATGTCGGGGGCATATCTAGCCCTCACCTGCCCCCTGAAATCTACGTGTTTTCTTATGCTGGTAGAAAAAATTTACTTTAACACGTTCGCTTTTACATTAACTAAAATACTTACCTCTTCACTCACATAATTTAAAAAGCTTTTCGTTGATAAACTATCGTTGATATTCCCCAAGATAAAGCATAAAGTATCGCAACACCAAGCGCTAATCCCGTATATAACGTAATCGTTGAGAGACTCGCAATAAAATTTGTAATCATCGGCATATAATCCATTAAATAATCAACAACGCTTGGAATGACTGCCACAGATACTAGAAAACTAATCAGTACAATCGTAAAAATATGGCCTTGTTTTAAAAGATAAAACAATGGAAAAGCAAACGACGCAAATAATAAAAATAAACCACTACCAATTGCTATATGAGTTAAGGTAAAGTTTTTTCCAAAAACAAATAAAAACAAACTCACCAGTACGATAGATAACACCATACAAACAATAGCACTAAGATAACGTGATGCTATAATTTCTTTCCGTGTGTATGGTAATGAATTCAACAATATATTTGTTTCGGCTTTTTCATCATAATAATAAGCATTAAACGGGATATAAAAACTTGAAACGAGAAAAGTCAAAATAGGATGCGAATTTGTAAGTATGAACACTAAAATAAACGGGATAAAAACTAATAATTGCCACTTTTGTATGATCAAGTCACGTCTCATTAAGTTAAACATGCTGCACTCCCCCTTCCAAGTAATACATGACGTCCTCCAAAGACGCACGTTCAATAATGACTGTATTGCCAAACGTTTCTTCAACCTCTGCTATATTATTCGTTAATGCCTCAAATCCAGTCGGTGCACGATGAATATGAATAAACGCTTTTTCTGTATCTCGATCTAATAGCTCGACGCTGCCTTTAACGAGCGCATAGTTCTCGGCTACTTCATGTATCGATTGATTAAATACTAATTTGCCACCTTGGATAAAAGCAATATAATCCGCAATCCGGTCTAAATCGGTCGTAATATGTGTAGAAAAGAAAATAGTGCGATTACCATCAAGCATTAATTCTTGTACGAGATTCAGAAATTCTCGCCTGAAAATTGGATCTAACCCAGCTGTCGGCTCATCCATTATAATCAATTCAGCATGATGTGATAGAGCCAACGCTAATGATGCCTTCATTTGCATTCCTTTTGAAAACTTTTTAATCGCCTTATTAAGTGGGAGTTCGAATTGGTCGATATATTTATAAAATAATGCATCATCCCAGCGCTTGTAAGCCGGTCCTACAATTCGCTTTATGTCTTTTAAGTTCATCCCCTCAAAAAATACATTCCCATCATAAACAAAACCGATACGTTCCTTAATTTCTTTTTCATATGTCTTATAATCTAATCCGAAAAGTTTTACCTCACCAGCATCCGGTTTTAACAAATTCATCATCATTTTAATGGTTGTCGTTTTTCCTGCTCCATTGGCTCCGATAAATCCTGTTATAAAGCCCTTTTTTACCTGCAAATCCATATTATTAATAGAAAAACCTTTAAATCGTTTTGAAACATTATTTAAGTCAATCACATTTTCCATTCGTTTCACCCCTCATACAAAATTTCTAATAACTCTTGCAGTTCTTCTAGAGATAATCCAATTTCTCTACTATTCGTAATAACAGCACCCAACTGCTCCTCAATCACTTTCAACTTTTTTTCGCGAATAACCTCTAAATTTTGCTCTGCAACAAACGAACCTTTCCCAACCATCGAATAGATAAAGCCCGCTTTTTCAAGTTCTTCATAGGCCCGCTTCGTCGTAATCACACTAATTTGGAGATCCTTCGCCAGTCTCCGCATCGAAGGAATAGCATCTCCTTCCTGCAGTTCACCCGATAAAATAGACGACTTAATTTGATCTGTAATCTGTTCATAAATCGGCTCCTTAGAGCTGTTCGAAATAATTATTTGCATGCCCATCCCTCTTCGTTGGGACATGGGGACAGGCACGCTGTCCCATGTCCCACAGTCATTTTTTGAAAAAAACAGTTATATCATGTCCTGCTCGAATCAATAGAGCTATAATATGGACTGCTAAACAAAGATTAAAAAACGGAAAAGTGTATAAAGCAAACCATTCCGTAAATAGCTTTGAATCTAAAATCCATCTTCCTGCCCTAGCAAATAAATGCTGGCTATCGTTTATATTGGGCTCGAAGCCCGTACCGTCAACAAGAAAAAATATGAATTGGACAATTAAAAATAGGCTCATAGATAAAGTCCAACGCTTCACAAACTTAACATCAAACGTTTCTTCCGTGCTAATCATATTGAATACTCCTTTCATTTTGGATGTCACCGCTCATATAATGTATATATACTATATGCACATTATATACACACTTGTTATTTTATGCAATCTCTTTTTTGAAAATAATAAATAAATCTAACTCTATATAATTTAAAACTTATGACATTTATAGATTTTCACATATAAAAAACATGCTTTGAAATGAATCAAAACATGTTCGTGTGGCATGTCATTTGTAAAACTTATCTTTAGGCTTCAGAACACGGATATTGTAAAGATTTTGAACCTGCCCAGAAGCCGCTCGGACGATTCATTTTTAACGTCCCAGCATTGACATTTTCGATAATGTATAATGTTACGCAATCATCCATATTCCCTTGCAACTTATTTAGATTTAAACTCTTTAATGTACCACTTATCCATCGTGCCGTGTTCCGAACCTTCAATTGGTTTGTCTAGTTCTTTAAATCCGAGTTTGCTATAGAGTCTGTTCGCGACTTTTAACTTACGGGATGTTTCTAAATAACAATATGTATAATGCTCCCTAACAAAATCAAGGGCCACTTCCATTAGCTTTTTTGCCAAACCTTTTCCTTGGGCTTCTGGGATAACGTATAATTTTTGTAATTCCCCAACATCATTTTCCTGCCCAAAGGGTCCAATTCCTACACCGCCGACCACATGACCCTCTTCATCCACAGCGACCCAATACTTTGCATTCGGCTCATTCTTATAAAACTCTGCTAAATGACTCAGCTGAGGATCAAAATAGGCTGTACCTGGAATATCTAAACCAAACGATTCCAGGGAACGTTTAATAATTTGTTCCATTTTCTGATTATCTTTTTCTTCAATTTCTCGAATGATCATGGTTATTTCTCCTTTTCATTTTCAAAATTCTTTGTTAAGTTGCTTCTTACCAAATGTTTCAGCTATTGTATCACATTTACGAGCTTTGAATCTGACAATTCTGTTCATTATTATTTCACTAATAAATGATTCCTTCATTTTAGGACACTCTATACCTAGGTGATAAGTCATGAAAGCAAATGAACAAGATTATAAAAAATATAGTGACGCCATTGATCGAATACAAGAAGGATACGATGCCATGGTCGAGTTATTTAACGAACTCGAAAATGACACTCCGTTTATCAATTTTGAGCCTAGAGTCATTGATAAAATAGAAATTGCAAAAGAAAAATATGGGGACAATCTCATTGATGAGAAAATTAATTCAGTCATTGATGAAGTTCTTTCGTGGCTTGAGCTTGAAGAAAATGAAGAGTAATTCTTTCGTTAAAATACAAGCGAAAAATCTTAGTAAAACTCCCCATTCTTTCAGATAATATGTAACCATAGAAAAAGTCAGGTTTCTAATACTTAACGTTAGCATTTCTTCCTATCTCTACACTATTTAACATCAAAAGTAAATGGCCTCTGTTATATCTTCGGGCGGATAAGTGCCTTGATAACTATTGAAAAATTCTTTCTCATACGTAAAAACAATGAAAAGGTAACAGGTACGTTGTCTAAATTCACCGCTGGGACAACGTGCCTGTCCCTTAGTCCCATATTGCATTATTTTGATAATGCAATTTTTATATGAGCTAAGTGATGTTCTTCGTGCCAACATAATTTTGCAACCTTTGTTGCGACTGTTATTTTCTCTTTTTTCTTTTCACCTTTTTTCTGGAGAGTAAAAGCTCTATATAATTGCTCCTCAGTTAGACTATGTCCTAATGATACGATGCGCTCATTTATACCATCTAGGATTTTGATCGAACTTTCTATAGACAGTTTTGTATCTGGTTGAATAGCCCATTTATCTTGATCAAAAGCTGGTACAGTTGGATTCTCATCTGTTAAAGCCAGCTTGAGACGTTGATACATAATCAACTGGGAGTCCGCAATGTGATGAACAAGTTCACGAACTGTCCAGCTATCATCACGATAAGTCCTACTTAATTCCTCATCACTTAATGAGTCAACAATTTCATTTAATCGAATCGTGTAAGTATCGATTTTTTTCAACCATTTTTGTATATCTTCTAATGATACTTTTTCCGGAACTGTTAACTCCCCAATTGGAAACTTTACATCCACTTTCAATCCCCTCCTTTTTTGTTAATTATCTTCTAAGGATGGGACAAGGTGCCTGTCCCCATGTCCCACATTTTTTAGTTAATTCAATTTTAACATAATTTATTTGATAAATGGCCGACTGGATAAAAAAAGATGTCGTGCCTGGCCCTTGTATCAATTGAGTACATCTTCTTCCAGGGAATACGGAGGGAATCTACACCAAATTAACGATTAATCGTATATAGGCGAATTAATCACATCACGACATGACATACATATTATAAAAAAAGGTATTTGAATTTGTGCTCTAATCTGGACCAAAAATTTTTGGTAAGAAAGATTTTAAAAACATTAAATAAATGAGGTGGCAGATATATGGAAGGTCATGTCGTTTTGACAGCTTCCCATTGGATTTATCTAGCAGTTATTGTCATGATTCTAGTGTTCATTGTTTTTAGACGCGAGGTTGTTGTTCCTTCATTGGTGGGTATTTTCACATTGGGAATATTAGCCGCGCAAGGGCAAGGTGTGACAAATGGTTTTATCAATGGCTTACAGACTGTTTTTGAAGCCTTGTTGAATGCCGGTGTAGAACTTTTCGATATCATGCTTATTATCGCCCTGATGGTGGCAATGCTCAAATCATTGCAATCTCAAGGAGCAGATGTCCTTATGGTTGCTCCTGTGAAAAAGTTGATGGTCACCCCTACAACAGCTTTCTTTGTTTTAGGGATTATGACGTATATAGCGGCCACTTTCTTTTGGCCCACGCCAACTACTGCTTTGGTAGGAGTCGTACTTATTCCTGTTGCTATACGAATGGGATTGCCCGCTATGGGGGCTGCTGTATCTATAAGTTTGTTCGGACATGGGATGGCATTATCCGGTGACTTAGTCATTCAAGGGGCCACTAAATTAACAGCAAGTTCCGCGGGTGTGAGTACGGGAGAGATTTTAACTTACACTGCTTTGTTCTCCCTTATTGTTGGTGGTGTGGCCATCGCGATAGCCTTTTACACCATTCGTCGAGATATGAAAAGGGGAATATTGACAGCAACAATGACTGGAGAATCTGACGGTTTTAATACGGCGGATACAAAAATGGACTCCCCTTCAGAAGAGAACCCGAAGCAGGGTAAGCATGCTAGGTTATTTGCTATTCTTGTTCCTGCAGTTTTATTGATCGTCGTTTCCATCATGATGTTTCGAGCTATTTTCGATCGAGATAATGTCATTTCAGGTGGAGATGCCACAGGCTTTTTAGGCGGAACAGCAATCATTTTGTTGGTACTTTCAACTTTTGGCCATGAAGGTTCCAAAGGATTTGAAAAAATAATTGATCATCTGCGTGAAGGTTTTTATTTTGCCATTAAAATCTTTGCTCCTGTTATTCCCATTGCTGGCTTCTTTTTTTTAGGAAACCCAGATGATGCTGTAGCCATATTAGGCGAAGAAACCCCTGGATTTTTGTTTGACTGGGGGCAGATTATTGCTACGAGCTTAGGTGATAGTCCATTAATAACATCATTTGGTATCGCCTTAGTCGGTATTCTTGGAGGGTTAGATGGTTCAGGGTTTTCCGGTTTACCCTTAACAGGCGCTTTATCAGCGGCAGTGGGATCAGCTCCAGGCTTGAATGTTGCCATTTTAGCATCCTTAGGCCAGGTTGCTGGTATCTTCGTAGGCGGAGGAACGATAGCGGCTTGGGCTTTTGGTGTCGCAGCAGACTCCGGGGTTTCCGGTGTCAAACCAGTCGATCTCGTCAGGCGAAATTTTATTCCCGTTATGGTCGGACTTTTTGTAGCGTGTCTTGTTGGGATATTTCTCATGTAGATCGGGACATGGGGACAGGCACGTTGTCCCACTTCACCACTGGAGAAAGGTGCCTGTTTCTTCATCCCTCCTATCTCACATTAGAATATCCTTCCAGGAAACTTATTTGGTTTTGAGATATAGGGACAGGTAGCCTTCCCTATAAAGTGAAACTTCAATCAGTGGGGTTTTCATACTTCCCACACTGATTGTTAGTTGAACCAATCGGGCTTTTACTGGCTGTTGATCCCCCACTTATAATTCTTGATTCCCTTCGAATCCTTCTCGTTAAGGTCTTACAGCCAGTTGACCTGCGATATAATCATTCACTTTTATTAAAAGCAAGATGAACGGAATCCGCAATCCTTTCATAGCCAATTTCTCTATATATCTTATTTGATGTTGGGTTCATCATGTCTGTGTACAGTACGCAAAAGTTAAATTCTTTAAGTAGTTCTTTTGAAATCGTCGCAACAAGCGTCCTGGCATATCCTTTTTTACGCTCTTCTTTTGGAGTATAAACTAAAGAAACGGTTACACCATTTTTTGTAGGCCGTGACTTCTTCATCATTGACACAATCTCACCTTTATCTTCCCACAGAAAAACCTCTCGCTCTTTTAGAAATATTGCAACACGTTTTTCTACGTTTTCGATTGGCGAAATTGGCATTCCGGTATCTTTTTCAAAAAGGTTGAACCATTTTTCGATAAGTGAAGAATCGCTTTCCTCAGCATAACGCCACGTACCAGAACTTTGTTCAAGTGTTTCATTCACTTTATTTAATTGATACAATCCTTGATCCATAAGTAATTTATGAGTCATGCCGGTTTTTCTTTCCCACTTTTCCGCAATTTTATATGCCCAAGGTTTCAAGCTAATAATGGAGCTAAAATGTACTTTAAGTTCAATCATATTTTGTAAGAAGAAATCAATTATTTTTTCTATACGGATTTCATCAACAAAAATAATATTTAATGGATGAGGAGGTGTCATTTGAAAAAAGGCTAATAGTTTTCCGTCTTCTTCAATTGTCGCCATAAATGGATTCTCATAGTTACCAGCTTTAATCGCTTGCAATACGCCATAAAAAAGACTGAATACATCTTCCTTTTCTAATAAAATCGGTTCAATCTTTCTTTCAAATTCGTAAGCATTATCATAAACTTTAAATTTCATTTTCAATACCTCGTTTCTACTGTAAATAATCTCCAAATCATCGTGACAATCGCTCCTAAATAATTGATATCGCAGAGGCTTTTCTAGCTCTTTTC
>Ga0209487_1002614_pt1 | contig 14550 bp, 15 predicted proteins | sample Poulit2012_FD_187524 | JGI IMG/M metagenome (GOLD analysis project Ga0209487, IMG submission 187524) | Agricultural soil microbial communities from Georgia to study Nitrogen management - Poultry litter 2012 (SPAdes) (version 2) | ecosystem: Environmental > Terrestrial > Soil > Agricultural land... | reverse complement strand
AGGCGCACAATATCTTCATAGGAATCGACTCCTGTCAGAAGGCTGGACAGCCCGATTAGGGTCCCGCCACCGACTCCGGAGCCGCCGACCCGCTTCTGGCCGCTTCCGTCTGCCTGGTGGAAACTTGTGCCCGTACCGACGTTCAGGTAGACGAAACGGCCAAGGGACACTCCCTGTTCTTCCATCAGTCTGGACAGACCGCGGTATGTTGCGTCGAATTCTATGGACAGCCGTGTCGGTGGTTCCAACTTCTCATCCATGTATTCTGCTTTCCCGCCGGTGAGGAATATCTCATCTTCTGTATGGTCCCTGTTCAATTCTCCGATCAGTGAATCTATTTCCGAAGACGGTCTTTTCTCAAACCGTCTTTCTCTGTCTTCAATATAGACGATCTTTAACAGCGTCCCGCCTGCATCGATTCCGATTTTCATAGTCAGCCTCCAACAAAAAAGAATGTCATTGGCTTTTATTATACCAATGACATTCTTCTTTTTTAATATTAACATCATGCATTTTTCTTTTTTTTCTGTCTGCGCTTCATAGAGTCATTCGGCTCGCGTCTCAGAGACTTGGAGACGGCGACGATCATGAGGATCAGGATGATGCCAAATGGCAGGCCGGCAAGCAGTGAAGCTGCCTGGAGGCTGGTAAGCCCGCCTGCAATGATCAGAGTGACAGTGAGCAGTCCGAGCAGCACACCCCAGATGATTTTGAGGCGCATCTCAGGATTTTCAGTGTTCCCCGAGGTCATGCCGGCCACTATGAAGGTCGCAGAGTCGGCTGAGGTCACCAGGAAAGTGAAAATCAGCAGTATCGCAAATGACGAGAACAGTGCTGTCATCGGCAGCTGGTCGAACAGTGCGAACAGTGCGGCGGTATCATCATCCAATACGATTTCCCCGATGTTCGTACCATTGAAAAGGTCGGAATAAAGTGCCGTACCGCCGAGTGCACCAATCCACAGGAACGACAGTATCGGTGGCACGATGAGTATCCCGAGAACATATTCCCGGATGGTCCTTCCCTTCGAAACACGTGCCACGAAAGAGCCGATGAAAGGACTCCATGCGATTACCCATGCCCAGTAGAATATAGTCCATTCCTGAACCCAAACCTCACCGGAATAAGGCTGCATCCTCAATGAATAGCCGACATAGTTTGAAAGATAGTCACCAAGTCCCACAATGATGCTCTCCATAATAAAAGTAAAAGGACCGACTGCCATTACGAAAATTGTGATGACTGCAGCGAGAATCATATTCAGGTTACTCAGCCATTTGATGCCCCTCTTCAGACCGGTCGTCGTAGAGAGGATGAAAAGCCCTGTCATGACAGCTGTAAGTATGATTTGTGTCAAGGCGCCGGATGGGATGCCGAATGCAATATTCAGCCCGCCATCCATCTGCATGATGCCGAGACCGACAGAAGTGGCCATGCCGGTCACAGTCGCAATCACAGCAAGGATATCTATCGCTTTTCGCGCTTTCTGATTATAATCAGTCCCAAAAAGCGGTTCAAGAGAAGTTGAAACGAGTCCGTTTTTCTGTTTCCGGTACTGTGAATAGCCGATGGCGAGTCCCGCAACACCGAATATGGACCATTGGGAAATGCCCCAGTGGAAGAAGGAGTACCCCATCGCTATTTTGGCGGCACCTTCATCTTCGACAGGACCACCTGTAAATGGTGATATCATGTAATGGCTCATCGGTTCAGCTACACCGAAGAACACGAGTCCGACACCAAGTCCTGCTGAGAACAGCATTCCTATCCATGAGCGGAAGGAGAATTCCGGCTGCGAGCGGTCGCCGCCCAGCTTGACACGGCCGTAAGGTGAAAGTGCCAGGAAAATCAGGAATACACCAAAACCGAAGACTGCAATCATGAAGAACCAGCTGAAGTAGTTTGAAATCCACCCGTACACCGACTCTGATGCCACCTGGAACCTGGCTGGTATCAGTATCGCGACGATTGCTGCAACTAGAATGATGCTGGATGATGTCCAGAAGACAATACCAAGCTTGGATTTCACCTTCTCAGGCATCTTAGGTACTTCATCGTCCGAGTTTTTGTTTAAATTGTCATTGTCCAAAATTTCTCCCCCTAAATTTCGCAAATTCTTTTTGCTCTACCCCCAACTACTGTATAATAAACGCAATAAATCACGTTTTTAATCTGGGTGACAATTATATCTTTATAAGGGTATAGTTAGTATCATAACAAAATGATAAAACTTGTCAAAAAGGGGTTTCAATATGAATGACATCACAATTCGCGAGTACAGAGAAGAGGACAGGGGAAGTCTTGAAACATTTCAACTGAGTGAGAAGCAGCAGGTCTATTCCAGCCTGCCGAAGGACGTGCTGGAAGATGCAGTCAATGACCCGGACCGTACGGCATGCGTTGTGGAAAACGGGGAAGGGGAGATTGTAGGGTTTTTCGTACTTCACAAATACTATCAGCACGAAGGATATGATACACCGCATGAAGTCGTATACATCAGGTCTTTATCCATCAATGAGAAACTGCAGGGGAGAGGATACGGTACTAAAGTTGCCATGGCACTGCCGCAGTATGTCCAGGAAAAATATACATCGCTTGATCATCTCTACCTGGTGGTGGATGCAGAGAATCAGGGGGCGTGGAATCTGTATGAACGCGCCGGCTTCATGCATACTGCAACTAAAGAGGACGGGCCGATCGGCAAGGAGCGCCTTTATTACCTGGATCTGGATCAGAAATATGTACATAATGTAAAGCTTGAGCTCGATGAGTCTGTGAATCTGCCTGATGTCAGGGTGGATATCATTTTGAATAAAAAAGAAAAAGTGGGTTATATAGAGGGGGAAGTGGATAAAGAAGTACTGAGGATCATTCATCTTTATACGGAGACGCCAGAGCGTAACCGTGGTATTGCTTCCACTGCGCTGCGTCAGCTGGGGACATTTCTCAGGAGGAATATGCCGGACATCCGTGAACTGACTGTAAGCATGGATGATGCGGCAGAAAAAATAAGATTGTTTGAACGGGTTGCTTTTGTTAAATTTGATGAAGATGAAAATGTGAAGCTTTACAAGAAATATATAAACTATTAAATTAGTGCTTGATTCATACGATGTTTAACTGTATGATGTTTTTTGATATTCCAGACTTGAAAGGATGAATTGGATGCGACTGGATGAATACACGAAGGAAATGATGGATGAGAATTCTTTCATCGACATGTCCCATATTTATTTAGAGGATGAAGGCAGGGAAAAGAATCTCTACGATATTATTGATAAGTTCAAGAAGGTGGGCGGTTATACAGATGAGGAAATCGAGAACCGTGTACTTCAATTCTATACAGATCTGAACACCGACGGACGATTCCTGAGCACAGGAGAAGGTGTGTGGGGACTCCGGGACTGGTATTCTGTCGATGACATTTCAGACAAGATTGCACCGACGATCCACAAGATTGAGCTTGCTGTCGACGATGAGGATCCTGTAGTTTATGACGAAGAGGATGATGCATTCGATCAGGATAAAGAGCTGGTCGAGGATGATACGGAGAATATTGATTCACCGATCAATGAGAATGAGGTCGAGACTGAAGAAGATCTGGACGATGCGCTTGATGAATCAATCGATGACAATATCGAATACGATGATTCTGATGAGCTGGAAGACAGCTACGAAGACGAATCAGACCTCTAAAGCAGAGTTTCCAGTTGACTTTCCTTCTGAAAGTGATATTATTTTTATTGGGCTCCCTGAAACAGGGATTGTAAAGAACGGCTCCTTTTCACCAAGTGTGGAAGGGAGCTATTTTTATTTTTACAGGAGGAAGTGCAATGACTAAATATATTTTTGTAACAGGCGGAGTGGTTTCTTCCCTGGGCAAAGGCATTACAGCTGCGTCACTGGGAAGACTGCTGAAAGACAGAGGATTTTCCATTACGATACAGAAGTTCGATCCGTATCTGAACGTTGACCCGGGAACAATGAGTCCGTATCAGCACGGAGAAGTTTTCGTCACCGAAGACGGGGCCGAAACCGATCTCGACCTCGGACACTACGAACGTTTCATCGACATCAACCTTCACAAGTATTCCAACGTCACGGCGGGAAAAGTCTATTCTGAAGTCATCAGAAAAGAGCGTCGCGGAGATTACCTCGGAGGCACGGTGCAGGTGATTCCGCACATCACCAACGAGATAAAATCCCGTCTGTTGCAAGCCGGTGAGGAGTCCAACGCGGATATCGTCATTACTGAAATTGGTGGTACAACCGGGGATATAGAATCACTTCCATTCCTGGAATCGATCAGACAGCTGAGAAGTGATCTGGGCTCTGAAAACGTAATGTTTATCCACTGCACTTTACTTCCATACATCAAAGCTGCAGGTGAAATGAAAACAAAACCGACCCAGCACAGTGTAAAAGAGCTGAGAGGGCTCGGTATCCAGCCGGATATGATCGTAGTCCGTTCAGAATATGAAATGGCTGAGGACCTGCGGGATAAAATTGCACTTTTCTGTGATATTGATACCGAAAGCGTAATCGAGGCGCGTGATGAGGAGACCATTTACAATATAGTCATCCGCCTCCAGGAACAGCACATGGATTCCCTTGTCATCGACAGGCTCGGACTCAGAAGTACCGAAGAGGCGGAGCTGGAAGATTGGAAACATCTCCTTGATAATCTGAGCAGGATAAACCGTACGATCAAAATAGCCCTGGTGGGAAAATATGTTTCACTTCAGGATGCGTATCTCTCAGTGGCGGAATCACTGAGACACGCCGGATACGAACAGCAGGCGGAAATAGATATCAAATGGATCAATTCTGAACATCTCGATGAAAACAATTATGAAGATGAACTTGCGGGTGCAGACGGCATCCTCGTGCCCGGCGGTTTCGGTGAACGCGGTATCGAAGGTAAGATTCATGCGCTGCGTTATGCCCGTGAACATAAAGTGCCGCTTCTCGGTATCTGTCTCGGCATGCAGCTGGCAACAGTGGAATTTGCGCGCAACGTCGTCGGACTGGAAGGCGCTCATTCCAGCGAACTCGATCCGGAAACGCAGTATCCGGTCATCGATCTCATGCCTGATCAGAAAGACGTCGTAGACCTCGGCGGCACACTGCGCCTCGGCAGCTTCCCGTGCGACATCAAAGAAGGGACCGCTGCCCGTGAACTGTACGGTGTGGCAAATGTTGACGAGAGACACAGGCACCGCTATGAGTTCAACAACAAATACAAAGAACAACTGGAAGAAGCAGGCATGGTATTCTCAGGAACATCCCCTGACGGACGTCTTGTGGAAATGATTGAGCTTAAAGATCATCCATACTTCGTCGCGGTACAGTTCCACCCGGAATTCCAGTCCAGACCGACAAGGCCGCACCCGCTGTTCCAGGGTCTGATCCAGGCAAGTATGAAATAGAATATATTATAGTTGACCCCGCGGCCGGAATGGTTGCGGGGCTTTTTCTGAGTGGATTGACGCTGCCTTATTATCGATTTCAGAAGGGTAACAGGAGGGTTCGCATCATCGCACAAAAATCATTGATGCGATGATAGCCGTCTCACCTCCGCGGAATAAAAGCAATGATGTGAAATCAGCTTCTCACATTAATGTACGGTATTCATTAAGGTGAGGCACGCCGTCTCACCTTATCGAAAACGGATCGTTGGCGTAAGAAACGCTTCTCACATCAATGATCGTAAAACGGTAAGGTGAGGCCATACCTCTCGCATCAATGGAATCATTTCATTGATGCGTAAAGGCATTCTCACATTAATGAAAACAAGTCATTGATGCGAGCTGCATCTCCTCGCCTCAATGAATGGCGGCCATTGAGGTGCAAATACTCCCGCATACAAAAACCGGAACGGTTTCCCGCCCCGGCATTCAGTAGTCTTCGTTTGTCATCTCATCTATAAGTACATACAGATGATCATAGATATAAAGGAAGGCACTCATGTATGGATTTACGATCTTATCGAAGTTCGGTGTCGGAATGAGGGGGCGGGGTGATGACAGATCAATATAATGATGGATCTGATTCATCCTTTCAGATTCATGCTTGTTGAAGTTGGAAACGAGGACGAATTCGACACCTGCGGTTTCGAGTGATTCGGTAAATGCTTTGACTTCTTCGTCGAACACGCCGGCAGCAACGAGTACGCGGTCCGGTGTCGCGACCTGGGAGACATCCTTGAGCTGCTTTGCTTTCGCAAGGGACAGTGTGCCTTCAATCAGAAAGTTTTCCATTCCCGCAATATCGTGGAATGTTTTTATAAATATTTCACCTTCGGAGTGGACGGCCTGGGCGAGGAGCCTTGCAGCCATCTCTATTTCCTCTGACTGGGCATCGATATGGTTATAAATATTCACGAGCTGAGTCTGTAAAATCTTATCCATGGCGCTCTCTCCGTTCATTTTAATAGTACAGCAATATTACCAAAGGATTGCTAATAATTAAATGCTTTTGCTATAATCAATAGGAAGTAACGAATTTTAGGAGGAAATTTATAATGCCTTTGGTATCAATGAAAGATATGCTCAATAAAGCAAGGAAGGAAGGTTATGCTGTCGGACAGTATAATGTGAACAACCTTGAATTCGCCCAGGGTATCCTGATGGCGACACAGGAAGAGAATGCTCCGGTCATCCTTGGTGTATCCGAGGGTGCAGCAAGATACATGAGTGGTATGAAAACAGTTGTCAAAATGATTGAAGCTCTGATTGAAGATCTTGACATCACAGTGCCGGTGGCGATCCACCTTGACCACGGCTCCAGTTATGAGAAGTGTGTCGAAGCGATTGAAGCGGGATTCACTTCCGTCATGATCGATGCTTCACACGGTCCTTTTGAGGAGAACATCGCAACGACTAAAAAAGTTGTTGAATACGCACATCCTAAAGGTGTTTCCGTTGAAGCGGAACTGGGTGTTGTCGGCGGCCAGGAGGACGACGTAGTCGCAGATGGCGTCATCTATGCTGATCCTGAAGAATGCCGTGAACTCGTGGAACGTACAGGCATCGACTGCCTGGCGCCTGCGCTTGGCTCAGTGCACGGGCCTTACAAAGGTGAACCGAACCTTGGATTCAAAGAAATGGAAGAGATCGGCAACCAGTCCGACATCCCATTGGTTCTCCACGGGGGAACAGGTATTCCGACCCATGATATCCAAAAGGCGATTTCCTACGGGACTGCGAAAATCAACGTCAACACTGAAAATCAGATTGCTTCTGCAAAAGCTGTAAGAGACACTCTGAACAATGATTCCGGGGTTTATGACCCACGTAAATACCTGGGGCCTGCACGTGAAGCTGTCAAAGCGACTGTACAGGGTAAAATCAAAGAATTCGGTACTTCAAACAAGGCATGATTTTCTGCCGGTTAAGAGCCTGTCCCCGGGGACAGGCTCTTTTTTACTGCCCCGGCCATCTAAAAGTGCCGTCATCAGGCATGGGAAACGGATACACGGAAGTAAGCCGTCAAATTCGTTGCCCATTCCATCCCAACTACTTTATAATAGAATGACCAATAAATTTCGGAGGTGCCCGTTTAATGAAATATTTTATTGATACAGCGAATATGGATGAAATCAAAGAAATAAATGATTGGGGTGTACTGGCAGGTGTCACGACCAACCCTTCCCTCGTAGCCAAGGAGAAAGGAATCTCGTTCCATGACCGTCTCGTTGAAATATGCGAGCTTGTCGGCGGACCGGTCAGCGGGGAGGTCATCGCACTCGATGCGGAAGGCATGATTTCTGAAGGACGGGAGCTTGCCAGGCTTCATCAGCATATTGTTGTGAAGATTCCTATGACTGCAGAGGGCATGAAAGCTGTCAAAGTGCTTGCATCAGAGGGTATAAAAACGAACGTCACGCTTGTTTTCAACACGGTTCAGGCACTGACTGCAGCACGTGCCGGTGCGACTTATGTATCACCTTTCATCGGCCGGCTGGACGACATCGGACTGGAAGGACTGGACCTGATTGAAGATATCCATTACATTTTCACGGTTCACGAAATAGATACAGAAATCATTGCGGCATCGATCAGGGATGAAGGCCATGTTCACGGTGCTGCGCTGCGCGGCGCGGACATTGCGACAATTCCGTATAAAGTGCTGAAGAAACTCACAAGGCACCCGCTTACAGATAAAGGGATCGACCAGTTCCTAAACGACTGGAACAGCATCAAGGACCAATAGACGGGTCTACCGTATAAGGAGAAGGATTATGGGTAAAGAAGTGATAAAAGTCAGAGGAGGCAGAACGCTCTCCGGCGAAGTCGAAATCAGCGGCGCGAAGAACAGTGCAGTAGCACTCATTCCTGCTTCACTGATGGCTGAAAAAGGAGAGGTGGTCCTGGAGGGGCTTCCGGAAATCTCGGATGTCGAGACATTGATGAGCCTTTTGAATGACCTCAATATAAAAACGGATCTTGAGGGTACTGTACTGAAAATCAATGCTGAAGAGGCTGAGAACATGCCTCTGCCGAACACGAAGGTGCAGTCATTGCGTGCATCCTATTATATGATGGGGGCAATGCTCGCGCGCTTCAAGAAATGTGTGATCGGCCTGCCGGGAGGGTGTCCGCTCGGCCCGCGCCCGATCGACCAGCATATTAAAGGGTTCGAAGCACTCGGCGCCAAAGTGACCAATGAGCATGGGGCGATGTATCTGGTGGCTGAAGAACTGAAGGGTGCTAAGATTTTCTTCGATGTGGTGTCCGTTGGTGCAACAATCAATCTGATGATTGCGGCCAGCTGTGCCAAAGGGCGTACGGTCCTTGAAAACGTGGCGAAAGAACCTGAAATCGTGGATGTCGCCTCCCTGCTCAACAATATGGGGGCGGACGTACGCGGAGCGGGTACGGACACGATCAAGATCACCGGTGTTGAAAAACTGCATGGCACTACACATAATATTATCCCCGACAGGATCGAAGCCGGCACTTATATGATCGCCGGTGCAGCTGCAGGGGACAACTTCACTGTCCGCAATATCATTCCGACCCATATGGAGTCACTGACTGCAAAACTCGAGGAACTCGGTGTCAAGATTGAACTCGGTGATGATTATGCGACGATTACAAAACCGGATGAATACAGGCCGGTATCAGTAAAGACCCAGGTCTACCCGGGGTTTGCCACAGACCTGCAGCAGCCGCTCACCCCATTGTTGTTCAAAGCGGATGGCGTGAGCAAAATAACAGAAACGATCTACCCGGCGAGATTCCGGCATGTCGATGAATTGAACCGGATGGACGGCAAAATTGAGCAGAAGGGCGGTTCGGCGCTCATCTATCCGTCAGAGCTCAAAGGTGCAGATGTCTACGCAAGTGACCTGAGGGCCGGGGCCTGTCTCCTCATCTCAGGACTGCTCGCCGACGGAATCACTACGATCCACAACGTCAGCCACATCGACCGCGGCTATACTGACATCGTTAAAAAACTGGATACACTCGGTGCCGATATATGGCGCGAGGAAATCTCCGGGGAATGATCGTGAACAGCCGGCTCACCTTAGATGAGCCGGTATTTTTTGTATAATTTTTGTCCATCCCCGCGGCTTCTTTCATTTTAAATGTTTATAGTGTAGAATATGAAATTGTTAAAAACTCAAAAGTTTCCACTTGTTTAAAACCTCTGGATTATCCGAGGGTCCCTACTATATGAAAGTGAAGTGAATTTATGGCAGAGCGAGAGAAGGAAGGATTGAAATATGAATCCTTTGATGCACTCTATAAAAAGAACAATACGAAAGAACTGACAGCACGTGCCAAAGAATTGGGACTCACCAATTACAGCAGGCTCAATAAAAAAGAGCTGGTCCTGGCAATAATGGAAGCTGAAATGGAAAAAGAAGGCAACTATTATATGGAAGGGGTTCTGGATGATATCCAGCAGGACGGCTACGGATTCCTGAGAACAGTGAACTTCTCAAAAGGTGAGAAGGATATTTACATCTCGGCATCGCAGATCCGCCGGTTCGAACTGAAAAAGGGGGATAAGGTCACCGGCAAGGTACGCCGCCCCAAAGACAATGAAAAATATTACGGGCTGCTGCAGGTCGACTTCATAAACGACCAGAACGCAGAAGATGTGAAGAAAAGGCCCCACTTCCAGGCACTGACTCCGCTCTATCCGGATACGCGCATCCATCTGGAAAACAAATCGAATGATCTGTCTACACGCATAATGGACCTTGTCACCCCGATCGGTTTTGGTCAGCGCGGTATGATCGTTGCTCCGCCAAAAGCAGGCAAGACTTCTCTGCTAAAGGAAATTGCCAATGCAATCACTGAAAACCATCCGAATACGAAGCTGTTCATACTGCTGATCGGAGAACGTCCCGAAGAGGTGACGGATCTTGAACGTTCGGTTGAAGATTCTGAAGTGGTGCATTCGACCTTTGACGAGCCGCCGGAACACCACGTGAAAGTTGCTGAACTGCTGCTTGAACGGACGAAAAGGCTTGTGGAAATGGGTGAGGATGTCATTGTCCTGATGGATTCCATCACAAGGCTTGCCCGTGCATATAACCTGGTGATCCCGCCTAGCGGCAGGACGCTTTCCGGCGGGCTGGACCCTGCAAGTCTGCACCGCCCTAAACATTTCTTCGGTGCCGCGCGTAATATCGAGGCGGGCGGAAGTCTGACGATATTATCCACAGCGCTCGTGGATACCGGAAGCCGCATGGATGACGTGATCTATGAGGAATTCAAAGGGACCGGCAACATGGAGCTCCATCTGGATCGGAACCTGAGCGAACGCCGCATCTATCCGGCGATCGATATCAGGCGCTCCAGCACAAGAAAGGAAGAGCTTCTGCTTGATAAAAAAGAACTCGATGTACTCTGGCAGCTGAGGAACCTGTTTACTGATGCGCCGGACTTCACTGAAAGATTCCTCAGGATACTGAAGCAGACAAAGACCAACGAAGAGTTTTTCGATGTTCTGAGGCAGCGCATGCTGTCTTCCCAGAATACAGGGAAACCCGTCATTTAAAAGTGAAATGCATCTCTTGATTTTTTACACTGCGGAGTGTATAATATATTAATGTCGAAGTGGCGGATGCCACTAATCAACTCTGTTCCAGATGGTTCAGGGCAAAGGAGCTGAAAGTAATGAAACAAGCAATTCATCCGGAATATAACAAAGTTAAAGTTGTGTGCTCTTGCGGTAACGAATTTGAAACAGGTTCAGTAAACAACGAGGATATCAAAGTAGAGGTATGCTCTGAATGCCATCCATTCTACACTGGACGTCAGAAATTCGCGTCTGCAGATGGCCGTGTTGAAAGATTCAACAAAAAATTCGGTTTCAAAAGCGCAAACGAATAATAGTGGAAATCACTGCATTGAAGTTGTCCTTCAATGCAGTTTTTTTATGCCTGAAATATGATATAATTAACAGGATTAAAGGACGAAAAAGGTGGAAATTTATGTATGATCAACTCGAAATCATAGAAAATCGTTACGAGCAGCTTAATGAACTGCTGAGTGACCCGGATGTAGTCAGTGATTCAGATAAGCTTAGAGAGTATTCCAAGGAACAGAGTGATCTTCAGAAAACTGTTGATATATACAGGGAATACAAACTCCAGAAGGAAACGATTGAAGAGTCCGAAGAAATGATGGGTGAAACTGATGATAAAGAGATGCTCGATATGCTCAAAGAGGAGCTTTCGGAAGCGAAATCCCGGCTTCCCGAGCTGGAAGAAAAACTGAAGTTCGAGCTCATCCCGAAAGATCCGAACGATGATAAGAACGTCATCATGGAAATCCGTGGTGCTGCAGGCGGGGATGAGGCGCAGATTTTCGCAGGCAACCTGTTCAGAATGTATTCAAGATTTGCTGAAGACCATGGATGGAGAACGGAAATCGTCGAAGCACATTCAAACGACCAGGGTGGCTATAAGGAGATCAGTTTCCTGATCCAGGGTCAGGGCGCATTCTCAAAGCTGAAGTATGAGAATGGTGCACACCGCGTGCAGCGTGTGCCCGAGACGGAATCAGGGGGGAGGATCCACACTTCGACCGCAACAGTGGCAGTATTGCCGGAAGTTGAGGATGTTGAAGTGGATATCCGCAATGAAGACCTGAAAATCGATACGTACCGTTCAAGTGGTGCGGGCGGACAGCACGTCAATACGACCGACTCCGCCGTCAGGATTACGCACCTCCCGACAGGGCTCGTCGTGACATCACAGGATGAAAAATCCCAGATCAAGAACCGTGAGCGCGCGATGAAAGTACTGAAAGCGCGCGTATATGATCTGAAAGAACAGGAAGCCCATGCGGAATATGCAGAAAAGAGGAAAAGTGCTGTCGGGACTGGAGACCGCTCGGAACGCATCAGAACTTATAACTATCCTCAGAATCGCGTTACAGACCACCGCATCGGACTGACTATACAAAAACTCGACCAGATCATTGAAGGGAAGCTTGATGAAGTGATCGATGCGCTGACCATCGAGGAGCAGACGAGCAAGCTGGAAGAGCTGAACAATGCAGCGCTATAGTTACAAAAGAATGATCGAAGAGGCGGAAGCCTCTTTGATTTTATCTGACAGGGAGCCGAGGATTGCGTCACTTCTGCTCGAAGATCTCTTCGGTATCGACCGCGTATACCTTATGCTGCATGAAGAGGAGGAAGTCCCCGGGGAACGGCATGGGATATTTGAAAAGGCGGTTGCAAGGGCAGCCGCCGGCGAGCCTTATCAATATGTGACGGGTTTCAGCTGGTTTTACGGCTATAAAATGGAAGTGGATGAAAATACACTGATACCGAGAAATGAAACAGAGGAACTGGTCGAGTTTGTGCTGGAGCAGGAACCGGACGATGGCAGGACTGTTGCAGATATCGGGACGGGTACAGGAGCCATCGGCCTCCTGCTGCAAAAACACTGGCACAAAAACCGGGTGGTACTGACGGATGTATCTTCCGGTGCGCTTGAAATGGCAGGGAAGAATGCGGAAGCATTGGGAGTGTCGCCGGAAATTTTCCGCGGCAGCCTGTTTGAACCGTTGACAGACAGAGGGATCATGGCTGACTGCATCGTGTCGAACCCGCCGTATATAGCATATGATGAAAAGGACGAGATGGATGCTTCTGTCTACCGGCATGAACCGCATCTGGCACTCTTTGCGGATGATGGCGGCATGGCGCTATACAAACAGATGGTGGACGGGCTGCCGACTGTATTGAAACCAGGCGGAACTGTCTATTTTGAAATTGGCTGGCGGCAGTATACGGCACTCAGCACCTATATTAAAAAGGTCTGGCCGAAGACCCGGCCGCAGCTTAAAAAAGATATGAACGGACAGGACAGAATACTCTTCTTCAGGTGGGAGGATTGAAAATGGATACAAAAGTTTGGGAAATCTATATTGACCAGCTAAAAGATAAGGGCACGGAAGAAAAATTGGATGAAATCAGAACGGCCTTCACCTATGGTGAAGTTGTCGGTATACCCACTGAAACAGTCTATGGGCTTGCAGGGGATGCGAGAAACTCTGAGGCCATCCAGAAAATATTTTCAGCAAAAGGACGTCCCGGCGACAATCCTCTCATCGTTCACATACACAGTATGGAACAGCTGGAAGATTTCACAGAACCGCTCGATCCCAAAGTCCGATCCCTGATGAACCATTTCTGGCCGGGGCCGATTTCGTTCATTCTTCCATTGAAGGGCAGTATACTCGCAGGGAATACCGTAGCCGAGTTGGACTCTGTTGCTGTGAGGATGCCGAGTCATCCCGTGGGCCATGCGATACTGGAGCACGTTGGATTCCCGCTGGCGGCGCCGAGTGCAAATCTGAGCGGTAAACCGTCTCCCACAGACTACCGGCATGTCATTGATGATTTGAACAGGAAAGTTTACGGGGTAGTGGAAAGCGATCCAGCAGTGTTCGGTCTGGAGAGTACGGTTCTCGACTGTACACAATATCCCTACCGAATTGCAAGGCCCGGCAGTATCACTAAAGAAGCGCTTGAAAACGTCCTTAAGGAAACGGTGGACCGGCATGTATCCGATTCGGAAAAACCAATATCACCGGGTATGAAATATAAACATTATGCACCACGGCAGCCGCTTGCAGTCATCGAGGGGGGGCTGAAGAATAACACGCATTTTGAAGAGGATGGCGATAAAAAAATAGGAATCATCGCCCCGGAGAACTGCAGGAGCTTTATTCCGGATGGTTCTTATTTCATAAGCCTCTGCTCGGGTGATGAAAATTACCGCGAGGCGGCAAGGAACCTCTACGCTGCACTCAGGCGGATGGATAAATCGGATGTCGATCTGATCTATATCCACGGTTTCCCTAAAAATGATGAAACCGATGCGTTGATGAACCGGATCTACAAGGCAGCGGGTGATGAAGTGATTAAGGATGATCATCTATGAAGATAATATTCATATGTACTGGAAATACATGCAGAAGTCCGCTTGCTGAAAGCTATGCCAAAACAAAATTTCTCGGCGGAGACTTTGAATCGCGTAGACTGATGGTGATTTCCGGTGATACAAGCAGTGAG
>Ga0209487_1002613_pt1 | contig 14551 bp, 12 predicted proteins | sample Poulit2012_FD_187524 | JGI IMG/M metagenome (GOLD analysis project Ga0209487, IMG submission 187524) | Agricultural soil microbial communities from Georgia to study Nitrogen management - Poultry litter 2012 (SPAdes) (version 2) | ecosystem: Environmental > Terrestrial > Soil > Agricultural land... | reverse complement strand
TCTCGTGGTGCATGGTTCTCGATGCTTTTTGCCACGGGTATGGGGATCGGCCTGATTTTCTATGGGGTCGGTGAACCCCTGACCTATGCGACCGTCGACCCCAAACCCGGATGGGAAGGCAGTGCCGACGAACTCGCCCAAATGGGTATGGCCCAAACATTTTTGCACTGGGGCTTACACCCCTGGGCCGTCTACGGTGTGCTCGGCCTCGGCGTGGCCTATACGATCCACCGCCGTGGACGCCCCGTCTCGATCCGCTGGGTTTTTGAACCGTTGATCGGTGCCGACCGGGTGAAAGGTTGGATGGGCGACACCATCGACGTGCTCGCCATCTTCGGCACGATGGCCGGCGTCGCGACCTCACTGGGGCTCGGCGTCCAACAAATCGCCACCGGACTCGAACACCTGAATTTCGTCGACGAATCCAGCGTCACCCTGCTGATCATCTTGATCATCATCATTACGTTGATCGCCACCGCCTCGGTGGTTTCTGGGGTGAGTCGCGGGATGAAATGGCTCTCGTCGATTAACCTGTCGCTAGCCGGGATATTGACCATCTCGGTCCTACTGCTGGGACCGACGCTGTTCTTGATGGAAAACTTCATCGAATCCGTGGGCGTGTGGTTGGCAAACTTCTTCCAGATGTCCTTCGATATCGGTGCATATGCCGGGGGAGAGTCTGGCGAGTGGTATTCGACCTGGACGCTGTTCTACTGGGGCTGGTGGATCGCTTGGGCGCCCTTCGTCGGGATTTTCATTGCCCGGGTTTCACGCGGCCGAACTATTCGTGAATTCATCACCGGCGTGATGCTGGTGCCCACCCTGGTTGGCATGCTCTGGTTCGGTGTGATGGGTGGTTCCGGTATCTACCGGCAACTGTTTGGCGAAGCCGATCTGGTGACCAACGGGGAAGTCTCGCCTGAAGGCTCCCTGTTTACCGTGCTGGGCGACCTACCCCTGGGTACTGTGTTCTCCATTATCGGCATCATCTTGGTCGTGCTATTTTTCATCACCTCATCCGACTCGGGGTCGTTGGTCCAAAACATGCTCACCGCCGGGGGACACCCCAACCCGCCAAGCTGGTCACGCGTGCTGTTCTCTGTGCTCGAAGGTGCCATCGCCATTGGGCTGCTGTTAGCCGGTGGACTCGAAGGGCTCCAGGCGGCCTCCTTGGCCACCGCGCTACCGTTTTCGATCATTATGGTGTTCATGGCATTTGCCGTCTACCGCGGATTGCGCCTCGATTCGGCCCTGGCTACCCAGGCGCAGCTGGAACGCCGGATGAATCTATTCACCGAACATGTCGGCGATCGTTACCATTTGGAAGAAACCCCGACCAAACCTGGCCCGGACGGCGACCCGATAGACTACCGGATTTCAGCCACGACCGGGCCGCGTGGCAGAACCGGACGCCGCGGCATGCGGATGCGTGACATGCGACGCGTCAATGAGGAGCGTTCAGCTGCGGAGCGAGCAGCCCGGGATCAACAGACCGATCACGACTGACGTGACTGTTCGTGACGAACTGCCCTCGGAATGGCGACGCGCCATGACGGGGGCAGTTTTCTGTAGTGGCAACCGTGTCGGCGGGCGTGGTGGAAAAGGTGGACTTCACGAGCGGCTATCCCCAGAAACCGATCCCGAGAACCTGCTGGCTTCCTGACTAGGACTGCTGGTAGCTTTCGACTGCTGCAGGTTGTTCCGCGCTGCGTTTGGGGCGGAAGAAAGCCGCGCCCAATACTGGGATCAACATGATGATGGCACCGCAAAGCAGTGCATTATGCATCCCGGTCATCTGCGCAGTTAAGGTATCTTCACCCTGTCCAGCGCCAACTACCGCAGCCACCGACATGACCGTGATGTATAAGGCCGTCCCGCCGGCGGCCGCAACTTGTTGCAGCGTCGAGAAGATGGCCGAACCATGCTGATAGAGGCGCTCGGGGAGCGAACTGAGGGCAGAAGTCATAAGCGGCCCCATCATCATGCCCACCCCCACGGCCATCAGAATATTCCACAGGATGGTTGCCCACAGTGGACTTGCAGCATCCAGCGTGACCATGCCCCACAGCCCAGAGGCGGCGATGAGAGAACCAGGAATCAACAGTGGTCGGGCGCCCACGGCATCGAAGGCCCGGCCAACAAAAATGCCCAGGACTCCCATGAGCACGCCCGAAGGCAACATGACGATCCCAGCTATTTGGGCGTCAAAACCTAGTACGTGCTGAATGTAGATGGGAAGCACGATGAAGGTCCCGAACATTGCCATCGTGGCGGCAATCATCAGCAGCATCGCGAACGCGTAGGTTGGCACAGCAAAGACCCGAACATTCAGGAAGGCGTTATTGCCCAACGTCAACTGACGCACTACGAATACGGTGAGCGAGATCCCACCGATAACCAAGGGAATCCATGCTGGAACCAACGCGACACCGCGGGCGGCCTCACCAAGGGAGCTCAGACCATAAATAATTCCTGAAAAACCAATCGCCGATAAAACAACCGACAGAAAGTCCAGTTTCATTTCCCGCGTCTCGGTGATGTTGCGCATCAACGCGCCCCCGATGACCAGGGTGGTCACCGCAATGGGGAGCACAGTCCAAAACATCCAACGCCAATCCAATTGTTCTAAAATGATGCCACCCACGGTCGGCCCGAGCGCGGGGGCGGCCGAAATGACCATGCCCACGACGCCCATCACCCGGCCACGCTTTTCAAATGGCACCAGGTTCATCACGGTCGTCATCAGTAGCGGCAACATGATGGCCGTCCCAATGGCTTGGATGACACGCCCGGTGACGAGGAGCAAGAAAACCGGCGCCGTAGCTGCCACGAGCGTTCCGGCGGTAAAAATGAGCATCGCGGCGATGTAGACGCTGCGGATATTAAAGCGGGTCAGAATCCATCCGGTGGTGGGGATGACCACGGCCATGGTGAGCATAAATGCCGTTGTAACCCATTGGACGGTGGCCTCGGTGAGGTTGAATTCAACCATGAGCCGGGGTAATGCAACGGACATGATCGTCTCATTCAAAATGACCACAAAGGCAGCCACCGACAGAATTGCGATCACACGAAATGGACTTGTAGGCTTCGTCGTGGGTTCAGACATAGCTGTACCGACCTTTCAGGTATAACAGGCGGGAAGTCAAAGTCAGCCCAGAGATCGTGGCTTTCTTTAGGGAAGATGTGAGCTCTGCGAAAAGAGCAACAGCACTCGAACCGGAGGCCGAGAAGTTTTCACTTCTCGATACAACACGAAAAGTGCTAATCCTGCAAATCTTTCCCGGTCGTCTCGGGAGCCAACACGAACATGACAATGATGGACACGATCACCAGGCCTGCAGCAACGGCGAAGGCCCCCGGCAAGGTGAAAGCCGGAATCAGATGCGTGACGAAGATGAGCGGCCCAATACCGGCCGAGATGCGGGACACTGCTGAGGCCCAACCGAAACCTGAGGAGCGCAGGTCGGTGGGGTAGACCTCGGAAGCGTAGGCGTACATCACCGGAATGGCGACCTGAATAATGAGCCCGTAGAGCAACACCAGCGGTAACACCACGGGTGGGACGTGGAGGAACATGGCCAAGACCACCAATAAGAGCGCCCCAGTCACGGCCGCGACGGCTAACAGCGGACGACGCCCAGTTGTCTCCACCAAGACGGTCGCTAGCAATGCGCCGACCAGGCCGAAGGCCGCCATGCCGCCGGTGGTGAGGAACGCTTGGGTCCGTTCGAATCCAGCTTCCATGAGGAAGGTGGGCAACCACTGCAACGAGACGTAGTAGACGAACATGACCGACAGGAATAATAACCACACGGCCAGAGTGGTGCGCCAGGAAAAGGTCCACACGCGCCGCAGCTGATCAACGACTGCCCCGGCTGACATTTTGGGGATGGCATCCATCGTCTCGAGCCGGTACTGCACAGGTTGGGCACCGGTGGCTTTGACGAGTCGATCGATGACGTCGCGAGCCTTGGCATGCTGGTTCGTGCGGATCAAGAACATCGGAGATTCGGGAATCCACAGGCGCACAAAGATCAGCAGTATCGCTGGGAGTACCATGACCAGCAAGGGTGGACGCCAGTCGGCCCAGATTGCGACAAGCCAGGCCGATACGAACCCGGCCAGCGCGGCACCGACGGGCCACCAGGCATCCATGGCGGTCAGGACTCTGCCGCGGTGTCTTCGGGGCGTGAATTCCCCGACCAGCGCATAGTCGACCGGAATGGCACCACCCAGTCCAAAACCTGCGAGGAACCGCAGGACGACAAACACGACGATATCGGTGGCGAACACGCCAGCCATGGTGAACACCGCAAACACCGCGATGGTCGCGGTAAAGGCGGCCTTACGTCCGATACGGTCGGCGATGGTCGCCCACACAAACGCTCCCAGCGCCATCCCTAGGAGGTTTGCAGTGCCAATCCAGGCGGCCTGGCCGGCGCTGAGGTCCCATGCTTCGGAGAGGAGGGGGATCAGGATGCCGTTGAGGGAAACGTCCCAGGCGTCAAACATGAAGCCCAGCCCGCCGACGATAAAGATCCGGCCCTGCACGCTCCATTTCCACGGCAGGGACTGCACGACCTCGCTACCCGATGGTACATAGTGTGTTTGCGTCACACTCACATAGTAGCGCTGCAGCGCCGCTTCCTCAGGTACAAGCTGGGGCTATTGCGCGACCGCGGCGTCGAATACCTCAAGTGCTCGCTCGGTCGCGGCCTCGTTGAACTCGGTGGCGGCATCCGTTTCGAGATCTTCGGCGATCACCTGGGGTGGATAGGCGGCGGCATATCGGACGAAGAGATCACTACTGACGACGTCGATCATGCGGCCGGTCAGCTGACCCGAGGCGACGACCTCCCAGGTGTGAATTTCAATGGACCGACCTTCGGCTTCGCTTTGTGTGGTCTCATGCTGAATGCCCGATTCGTCCTCGACACAGGCCGTGTCAGTGTTTTGGTGCGCCTCGTGTAATTGCGGGGCTGTGGTCTCGTCGTCGCCGAAGAATACGGTGACGGTCTCACCGGACGCGTGCTCATCGAGGAAGGCATCAGGGTCAAAGGCTGCACGTACCGTGGGTGGTTGCTCGTCGATGATCAACTCATATTGTTCGGCCCCGGCCTGCTGGCATACATCTGGGTCTGAGGTACCCGAAAGGGCGGCAGCCAGCGCGGTAATATCTGGCCATTGTTCTTCTAGGGTTTGGGCATCGGTGACCTCAAAGCCTGCTTCGAGAGTCTCGGCTAACGCAGTTTCCTGTTCGGTTGCTGCCGGAGCTTCAGGGGTGTCGAATGTGTCCTCGGCGGTATCCGTCGGGACATCATCAGGACTGTTGGATGTACAGGCGGTCAGACCCAGCGTCGCGACGAAAGCGAGCGCGGTGCCACGAAACCAGGAGGAAGCAGAGGTCATCATGGTTCTAGTCTATTCAACCTCGCAAATGAATGCGGCCATGGGTACGGGTAAGAAACTTTCGGGATCCTCTTGCCACGCCGCGTAGGAGTGGCTAAGGTCACAGAATGAATGCTTATTCATTCATGATGAGTGAATATTCACAAACTGAGTTTTATCGAGCACGAGGGCTTTGAGATGGATGTGAATGCGGAGACGCTAGACCCAAACCAGGCGGCTCAGGCTGCCCGCTCGAAAGCCCGGGTGCGCCAACTACTTCGTGCCGCAGCACGGCTGATGACGACTTCGGGCTCCCAGAACGTGTCGATGCAAGCCGTCGCCGAAGAGGCGAATGTTTCGGTGGGTTTGATTTACCGGTATTTTTCGTCGAAACAAGAACTCGTCAAAGGCGTCATCGTCGGGGTGCTCGACGACATGGCCGTCCATGTTCCTGCTGCTACGCAAGAAATCGTCGACCCGATCCGTCAGCTGGCCAGCGCCCTGGAAGCTTTCATCCGGGTCGTTGACGAGCACCGATCCGCCGTCTTGCTGACCTACCGGGAATCCCACAACCTCGACGCCGAGGGTCTACAAGCCATCAAAGATGCCGAGGTTCGCACCGCCCAACCGCTGGTCGCCGCGCTGCAGGCCGCTGAGGCACAAGGTCTCCTGTTGCCAATGGACATCGGCGTCTTTGGATACGACCTGTTGATGATGGCCCATGCCTGGGCGTTGAAGCACTGGTACTTCAAGGGTCGGACGACCCTGGAGGACTACATTCGCAACCAAGTCGCCATCGCATTGTCTTCGTGCTTGCGCCCCGAATTTCGCAAAACCTACGCCGACCTACTCGGTGACCTGACCTAAACCACCCAAAAGGAGTTTCGATGTCCACCAATGAAGTCCAAACCACCGGTCTACACGTCCCGGAATTTACCGACATCAGCTACGAACGAAAAGACACCACCGCGGTGATCACGATCAACCGTCCGCACCGTTATAACGCTTTCACCGCGCATACGGTCGATGAACTCATTATCGCGTTTCGCGCGGCAGGTTCCGATCGGGGCGTGCAATCGATCATCCTGACCGGCGCCGGCGACAAAGCGTTCTGCACCGGTGGGGATGTGAAACAGCGTGCCGAAACCGGTGACTATGGCCCATCAGAAACCGGCATGTTGGAAATTGGCCAGCTGCACAAACTCATTCGTGACACTCCAAAACCGGTGATCGCTGCGGTCAATGGGGCTGCGATCGGTGGCGGACACGTGCTCCATGTGCTGTGCGATATCACCATTGCAGCGGACACCGCACGGTTTGGCCAGTCCGGCCCCAAAGTCGGCTCCTTCGACGCCGGATTCGGTTCGGCCTACCTGGCTCGCGTCGTCGGTGAAAAACGCGCACGCGAGATGTGGTACCTCAACCACATCTACGACGCCGAAACCGCTGAGCGCTGGGGGCTGGTCAATAAGGTCGTGCCCCTGGATGAGCTCATGGACGCCGCGCTGGCCTGGGCCGCTGTGATCGGCGAGAAATCGCCGACGGCCATTCGGTTTCTCAAACAGTCCTTCAACGCGGACACCGATCATCAGGCCGGACTGTCTGCCATGGCCATGTCCGCGCTGGATCTGTACACCCACACCCCAGAGGGCCAAGAAGGTGCCGCCGCGTTTGCCGAAAAACGCAGTCCCGACTTCGCATCGAAAATGCTCTAACCCACCTGAGCGAAGCCCCAGAGGAGAATACCGTGGATTTTTCCATCGACGACGCCATGCAGTCCTATCTTGACCGTGCTGACGCGCTCGTACCGCAACTGGCCGAAGGCTACCAGCAGCGCGAACGCGATGGCTGCATTCCGGGTGAGGTGCGCACCACCATGGGGTCCGCCGGGCTGATCGCCCCGGAAATCCCCGTCGAATACGGGGGCCAGGGTGAACGCGCGCTGACCTCCGGGATGATTATCGAACGCCTATCCCGCGCGGATCTCAACGTCACCTACGTGCAAGTGGTGGGGTCCTTGGTCGCGCAAATTCTGCTGCGCAATGCATCGGAAGAACTCAAACACCATTGGCTACCCAAGATCACCTCGGGTGACGACATTGTGGCGATCGGGCTATCGGAGCCCACCGGAGGCTCGGACGCGGGCAATCCCGGCCTGACCGCGGTGCGCCGCGACGACGGCTGGGTGCTCAACGGTACCAAGTCCATGTCTTTTGCTGTCCACGCCGGGGCGACCGTGGTGTTTGCCCGGACATCGGAGGATCGTCGTTGTCGGGGGATCAGTGCGTTTCTGGTCGAACTCGACCGCGACGGGGTGGTCAAGACCCGAACCAACGATATGGGCACGCTCGCCGTCGTACGGGGTTTTGTGGAGTTCAACGACACGTGGATCCCGGAAGGAAATCTGCTGGGTGAAGAAGGCGCGGCCTTTAGCCAGGTGATGCAGGGATTCGACTTTTCTCGCGCACTGATTGGTCTCCAGGTCATCGGTGCGGCACGCCAAACCCTTACCGAAACGTGGGAATATGCCCGCACTCGTGAAGCCTTTGACCAAAACATCGGGCAATTCCAGGGTGTGGCCTTTCCGCTGGCCGAAGCCGACACCCTGCTGACCGCAGCCGAAACCCTGTGCCATAAGACCCTGTGGCTCAAAGACGCCGACCTACCGCACTCAAAAGAGGCCGCCATGTGCAAATGGTGGGCACCCAAAATGGCCTACGACGTCATTCACCAGTGTCTGCTCACCCACGGCCAGTTTGGTTACCTCAAAGACCTCCCCATCGAACAACGCCTGCGCGACGTGCTGGGCCTGCAGATCGGCGACGGTACCGCCCAGATTATGAAGCTCATCATCGCGCGCCACAACCTGGGACGTGAATACGCCCCCTAACCCGAGGAGTCCTTATGACTGAAACACGTGAAACCGCCGAAACCGCGGGCCTGCAGTTGACCGATAAGGTTGCCATCGTGACCGGTGCAGCCTCCGGCATTGGCAAAGGTATCGCTCGCCGGCTGGCAGCCGAAGGTGCCAACGTCGTCATCGCAGACCTGAATGAACAAGCCGCTCAAGACACCGCCGAAGCACTGGGCGACGACGCCCTGGGGGTGGCGGTGAATGTGGCAGACCGCGGCACCGTTGATGCGATGGTGCAATCGGTGACCGAACGCTACGGGCGCATCGACATTCTGGTCAATAACGCCGGTTGGGATAAGGTTGGCCCCTTCTTGGAACAGGACCCGGCAATTTGGCAGCGCATCATTGATATTAACTTGATGGGTGTGCTGCACTGCTCCCAAGCGGTGGCGCTGCAGATGAAGGACCAAGGGTACGGCACGATCGTCAACGTTGGTTCCGATGCGGCCCGCGTGGGGTCTTCGGGCGAAGCGGTCTATTCGGCGGCCAAAGGTGGCATCGTGGCATTTACCAAAACGCTGGCCCGCGAGACCGCCCGCTACGGGATCACGGCCAATGCGGTCTGTCCCGGCCCGGCCGACACGCCGCTATTTGCCCAGGTCACAGCCGATGCACCGAAACTGCGCGAGTCGCTGGAGCGGGCCATCCCGCTGCGTCGACTGGCCCAGCCGGAAGATCTCGCCAATGCCGTGGCCTTCCTCGTGTCGCCCCGCACCGGATACGTTACCGGCCAGACCTTGTCGGTTTCCGGTGGGTTGACGATGATATAACCACAGCACCAGATCGCACCAGAGCTGACCACACAGCAACCCTCGTCGCGTCACTCACCTATCCCAGCGAAGAAGGATCACCATGGCGAAGTTTGACATGCTGCTCACCCAAGACCAGATTGACACCTACACCGCTTCCGGCCACTGGAAGAATCGGTTGCTGACCGATTATCTCGACGACGCCGTTGCTGCCCGCCCCGACCACGTTGCCGCGATCGACTCGGCCGGCCAGCTGACCTATGCCCAATTGGCCGAGCACGTTGACACGATGGCTCATGCCTTAGATGCCGCCGGCGTCGGGCCCGGCGACGTAGTTGGCATTCAGTTACCCAACTGGAATGAATGGGTCATCATTCACCTCGCGGCGCTGCGGCTCGGAGCGGTGACCAATCCGCTCATCCCGATCTACCGCGACCGCGAGATCGGATTCATGGCCGAAAAAGCCCAGGTGAAGGTCATATTCGTGCCCGGCGATTTCCGCGGCTACGATTACGTGGCCATGGTCGAACGCTTACGCGACAACCTGCCCCACTTGACCAAAACTGTGGTCGTCCGGTCCGAGGACACCCCTGACGACACAGAGTTCTATGTCAGCTGGGAGGAGCTCATGGCTACCGGGCGCCAGCAGCGCGAGTCGGCGCCCAAAGATTTTACCTCCCAGCGTCTATCGCCCAATGACCTGGCGTTGATCATGTTCACCTCGGGAACGACCGGCTCGCCAAAGGGCGTGATGCACACCCAGAATTCCGTGCTGGCCGCAGCCCTGCCGTGGCCCGATAAACTGGGGATGGACGAACATTCGGTGGTGCACATGGCTTCGACCTTCGGGCACCTGACCGGCTACCTGTTCGGCGTCTCGCTGCCGATCATGCTCGGCGGGACCGGTGTGTTCCAAGACGTTTGGAACCCCGATGAATTTGCTCGGTTGACCGAACTGCACGGGATTCAACACACGTCTGCGGCAACCCCGTTTTTGCACGATGTCTTGCAGTGCGACGGCATCAAACACCACGATATGAGCTCGCTGGAACGTTTCGCATGCATGGGGGCACCGATCCCGCGGCACTACGGCGTCGAAGCGAAAGAAAAACTGCCCAATATGGTCGTGTTTGGCGGTTGGGGCCAGACCGAATGTGGACTGTCGAGCTTCGGACACCCCAATGACCCGGAAGAAAAGATTTTCTCTACCGACGGCCGACCCCTGGATGGTATGGATATCCGCATCGTCGATTTTGAGGGCCGGGAAGTTCCGCCCGGTACCGAGGGCAGAATCCAGATTAAGGGGCCCTTCCTCTTCCACGGCTACCTGGACGAACTTGAAATGTCGCGCAGACAGTTTGACGGGACCTATTTTGATACCGGTGATTTGGGCAGTATCGATGAGGACGGTTACCTGTCGTTGACGGGCCGCACGAAAGACATCATTGTGCGCGGTGGAGAAAATATTCCGGTGGCCTACGTGGAAAACGTGCTGTATGAACACCCCGACATCGATGCGCTAGCCGTGGTGGCGAGCCCGCACGAGCGGCTGCAAGAAACCGCCGCGCTCGTCGTGGTGATGGCTGATGGCGCCGAACCGTTGACCCTGGAGCGAATGCGCGAGTATCTGCAAGCAAAAGGCGTCGCCAAACAATACTGGCCCGAAAAAGTGGTGGTCACCGATGACCTGCCGCGCACCCCGTCGGGCAAGATTCAGAAATTTGTGCTGCGTCAGCAACTGCTCGAAGCGGCCGACTCGCAGAACAAGCCCTAACCAACGTCAACCGTGAGGAGTTTCATCCGTGACCAAGTCTTCCCAGCGCGTACTGCTCGTCGGCACCGGCGGGATCGGTTCGGCCGTGGCCAAGCGATTAGCAGCGGATGGCCGGAAAATTTTTGCCACCTATCACTCGAATGCCTCGGCGGTCGAAGAGCTGACCCAACAGCTGGGTTCCGGCCCAGTCGTTGGCTCCGCAGCCCTGGATGTGACCGATGTGGAGGCGATCCAGCGGGTGTGTGGTGCCGGCGGAGAGGCTGAAGCTGCACTGGGTGGTCCGGTCGACACCGTTGTGGTGACGACGGGGTACCGGCACGAACTCAGCCTGTTGGTCAACCAAGAGCCCACCGAAATCGAGCGCATCATCACCACGGAACTGCTTGGGCCCACTCTGGTAGCTCGGGCCGTCCTCCCGAGTATGAACGAGCAGGGTTTTGGCCGGTTGGTGTTCATCGGCTCGGATTCGGGCAAGGCCGGTACGCTCGGGGATGCGGCGTCATCGGCGGCTCGTGCCGGATTGATGGGCTTGGTGAAATCGCTGGCGCGAGAAACCTCTCGGGCCGATGTGACCGTGAACCTCGTGTCGCCAGGCCCGACGGATTCGCCGCTGTTGGACGGCATGGTAGCGGATGAGGCATCACTGACGGGCAAGGTCATGCAGGGCACGGTCAAAGCGATTTTGAAGGGCCGGACGGGACAACCGGCAGAAATTGCCGAGGCCGTGGCGTATTTTGTGGGCGAAAATTCCGGGTTTACCACCGGCCAGACGCTCTCGGTCTCCGGCGGGCTGACCTTCTAACCCAAGTTAGGGCTCGAGAATGCGTTCTTCTGGGCCGTGTGCTGGTTTGATATCTAAGATGTCTAAGGTGCGCAGCGGCGTGAAATGCCCGTCGCTTTCGGCACGAAGCACCCGGGCGGTGACACACACGTGATCGCCGCCGTCGTCAAGAATGGCCACCCGTTCCACGATCATCCGGTTGGGCAGGGCCGTCACCAAGGGCACGCCGTGTTCACCGGTTTCAACTGCGATGTCCGCAAATTTATCGGTGTTCTGCCCGGAGCGACCGGCAAAGCGTTCTGCCAGATCGTGGTCGTGTGCCGTCAAAAAGTGCACTGCAAAATGCGATGCCAGCAGACCCACCCGGTAGGTGTGGTTGGCCTTGGATAACCAGAAGCAATAGTGCTGTGGGGACATGCTGGCCTGGGAATGATATCCCACAAGACACCCGGCGCGCACGTCGTCGACGGCGGTCGTCACGACGAGCAGGGCCGAGTTAGCCGATCCCGTCAGGTCAGCAAGTGGTGACCTACTCATTGCGGTGTCCCTTCGTGCGGGTGGGATTCATAGCGCAAAAACAGGGTGTCGGCTTCGGCCAGGACACTCTTGAGTTCGAACGACGTCACCCCGGAGTCCTCGGGCATCACCCCGACCGGCAGGTTATCGCCACCCATGATCGGGGAAATGGTCAAGCACAGCTCATCCAGCCGCTCGGCCGCCACAAATTCGCCCAGCAGCATCGGTCCGCCTTCGCATAACACCACGCGGTGTCCGCGATCGGCCAGGGCCTGGAGGGCGGCTGCCGGTTCAACCCAATCGGTGCCGGCCGTGATGACGTCGGTGTGGCGTTTTGCCTCCGTGACCTTGGCTGGATCTGCTGTTTCAGTCGTGATAATCATGGTTTTCGCATGCGCGGGCGCTTGCGAAAACAGCTTGAGCTTCCAATTGAGCTCCAGACTCCCAGACACCACAGCCACCGGCGGTGTGGGCGGTTTGCCTGCACGTTGCCGGGCCGCTTTGGCTTCCTCGGATAACCGGACCAGCCCGTAGCCCTCACGTCGCACGGTCTCTGCGCCCACGAGCACGACGTCGGCGATCTGGCGCATCCGACGGAATAACTCTTGATCCACCTCGGACGACAGGACGCCGACTTTGCCGTTAATCGCGGCGGTACCATCCAGTCCGGCCACCATGTGGCCCGTCACCCAGCATTCGTGTCGCGGTTTGCTCCGGTCGACCGCCAGATAGGTGGCCATCGGGTCATCTACTGCGCCGCCAGGTGAAAGAACATGCATGGTGTCAGTCTACGAACTGAGGTCTTGGATGACCAGACCCATACCCCCGGGCTGGTTCTCATAGGCTTCGGAAGAACACCCGGTCAGGGCCAGACCTGCGGCAAGAGCCACGGCAGCCGTACGAAAACATGCGGTAGTAAAACGTTTCATACTCTTCACTCTCACATGCGAATTGACGCAACAAAAATCGACTTGCCACCGGCGAAAGTCGCTGCCCGATTACTCGGGGACGCCGAGTTTGTGCATGATCAGGCGTCGAACCCGTCCGGCATCGGCTTGGCCACCCGTGGCGCGCATGACCGGGCCAATCAGCGCCCCGATGGCCTGCTGCTTGCCCTGCGTGATTTTTTCGACGACGTCGGGATGCTCTTCAATGGCCGCGTCCACGGCCTGGCCCAGGACCGCGTCATCGGAGACCACCCCGAGCGCTCGAGCCGCCACGATCTCCCGCGGGCTGCCTTCCCCGTCGGCAACATACCCCAGCACCTGGCGGGCCACTTTATCGTTGATCGTGTCCTCGGCGATGAGTGCTTCAACTTCGACGACGTCGTCGGGGGAGACCCCTAAGGTCTCCAGCGACGTGTCGCGCTCCCTGGCCAGCCGAGCCAGTTCACCCATCCACCATTTCGCGGCGGCCTGCGGGGTTGCGCCTGCGGCAATCGTTTGCTCCACGACATCCAGCGCACCGGCGTGGACGATGTCGCGGAAGACCGCATCCGAGACACGCCATTCGGTTTTGAGCCGCCGACGGCGCTGGGCTGGCAGTTCCGGTAATTGCACGGTGAGACGTTCAATCCACTCCTGATCGACTTCGACCGGGACGAGATCGGGTTCGCGGAAATACCGGTAGTCATCGGCATCGGATTTGACCCGACCCGACGACGTCGTTCGCGTGTCTTCTTGCCAGTGCCTCGTCTCCTGGACCACTTCCTGGCCGGCCGCCAACCGGGTTGCTTGCCGCCGCATCTCATATTGGACCGCGTGACCCACCGAGCGCATGGAATTGAGGTTCTTCGTCTCGGTTCGGGTGCCAAACCGGGTGGCACCTTTGGGCGTCAGGGACACGTTGGCATCGCAGCGCAGGTTGCCGCGTTCCATGTGAGCATCCGAAATATCGAGGGCGCGGACGATATCGCGGATGGTGCGCACATATGCGCGCGCCAACTCAGGGGCCCGAGCTCCGGCACCCGCAATGGGTTTGGTGACGATCTCGATCAACGGCACACCGGCCCGGTTGTAATCCACCAGAGCGTACGACGCCGAATGGATCCGGCCGGCACCGCCGACGTGGGTGAGTTTGCCGGCGTCTTCTTCGAGGTGGGCACGCTCAATTTCGACCCGGAACGTCTCGCCGTCCTCGAGTTCAATATCCACCCAGCCGTCGAAGGCGATCGGCTCATCGTACTGGGAAATCTGAAAGTTTTTCGGCAGATCCGGGTAGAAATAATGCTTGCGCGCAAACCGGCAGGTTTCGGCAATTGAACAATTCAGTGCCAATCCGAGTTTGATAGCCGACTCGACCGCCTCGTAGTTCACCGACGGCAGCACCCCGGGCATACCTAAATCCACCTCGGTCACATTGGTATTTGGCGCATCGCCGAACGCATTGGGCGCCGAGGAGAAAATCTTCGTCGTCGTATTGAGCTC
>Ga0209487_1002612_pt1 | contig 14557 bp, 9 predicted proteins | sample Poulit2012_FD_187524 | JGI IMG/M metagenome (GOLD analysis project Ga0209487, IMG submission 187524) | Agricultural soil microbial communities from Georgia to study Nitrogen management - Poultry litter 2012 (SPAdes) (version 2) | ecosystem: Environmental > Terrestrial > Soil > Agricultural land... | reverse complement strand
GTACCATTTTAGACGTATGTGAAGTACATATTGGGGAGAACTGTATGCTGGCACCTGGAGTCCAAATCTATACAGCGACACATCCACTTCATCCTGTTGAAAGAAATTCGGGTAAAGAATATGGCAAACCGATTACGATTGGAAATAACGTATGGATTGGTGGAAGCGCCATAGTAAATCCAGGCGTTAACATTGGAGAGAATGTAGTCATTGCTTCAGGTTCAGTTGTTACTAAAAATATACCAGACAACGTGGTCGTGGGAGGCAATCCTGCTAAAGTTATAAAAGAAATTGAATTATAAATAGTGCGTGCTTTCATATAGATGTTTTTGATAGATTCATATGAAAGGCTATAGACTGGAATGACGGGCTATAGAAATTTTTAAAAGGCTATAGAACCGAATGACGGCTCATAGAAATTTTTAAAAGGCTATAGAACCGAATGACGGGCTATAGAAATCTTTAAAAGGCTATAGAGTCAAATGACGAGCTATAGAAATTTTTAAAAGGCTATAGAACCGAATGACGGCTCATAGAAATCTTTAAAAGGCTATAGAACCGAATGAAGGGCTATAGAAATCTTTAAAAGGCTATAGAGTCAAATGACGGACTAAGGAAGTGCAAATAGAAAGACTGTACTCTTTTTAACCTTAGATAAAGTAAAACTCGGTTTCGCCGCATCAAAAATAGAGAAACCGAGTTTTCTATTACCTACGTCTTGTCTTGCTCGACAAAGCTCATTGAAGCCCAATTTCGTTGCTTCCATCTTCTTAACATAAAAATTCCTCTTAGCCATTCATCGCAAATAAATGAAATCCAAATACCAGTTAGGCCGAGACCGAGATAGATGGCAAAAAACCATGCCGTTGTTACGCCTACACCCCACATCACGATAATACCGATATAGACAGGAAACTTAACATCACCTGCAGCACGGAGTGAGTTGATCATCACTAGGTTAAATGCGCGACCAGGTTCTAAAATAATAGTCATGAAGAGCAGCAGCGCACCGAGTTTGATAATGGATAGGTCATCTGTGAATATACCTAAAAGTGGCTTAGCAAAGACAAACACAAGCCCAGCCATACCAAGAGATACAATCAGAGATATCCGTAAACTTTTTAGTCCTCGTTCATACGCTTCATCTTGTTTACCTGCACCAATCATATGCCCAATCATAATCTGTGTTCCCTGGCCGATAGCGATAGAAAAAAGGAAAATAAACATCATGATGTTTTGCGCATACACTTTTGTTGTTATGGCAATCGTTCCAAGTTGAGCAACAAAATACGTAATCACCATCTGACTGGCGTTATAGGATAGTTGCTCACCTGCTGAAGGAACACCAATCTGAAGAATTTTTTTCAAATGTTCCTTACGATAACGGAAAAGACTCTTATAATCCAACTGCCCCTGACTACGCTTGATTAGTAGGAAAATGAGTGCAATAAATCCTAGTAAACGGCTAATTGCCGTGGAATAGGCTACCCCCGCAACGCCAAGAACTGGAAAGCCAAACGGTCCAAAAATAACGAAAAAGTTACCGATGACATTAAAAATATTCATTACAATTGTTACGGTCATTGTATCTTTTGTATGTCCATAACTTCTTAAAATTGCCCCCGTCGTCATAATTAATGCTTGGACAAAAATGAGTCCACCGACGATTTGGATGTATGTGGTTGCTTCACCCATAATTTCTGTAGGTAAGTCCATTAGATTGAGAATGGGGACGGCCCAGAAAAATAATACAGCACTTAAAGCTAAAGAAAATAATAAATTGAGACTAATAGACATCATAGCGATTTTTCCTGCAGTTTTTGGATTTTTCGCCCCTAGATTTTGGGCAATCAAAATAGCCGCACCTTGTGCGACAAATCCAAACATTACGATGATGACGGATAGAATTTGATTGGTCACACCGACAGCGGCAACCGATTTATCGGAGTATTGACTAAGCATCAACGTATCCGCATTACCCATTAACATATGCAATAATAATTCTATGAAAATAGGCCAGGTCAGTGCATATAATGTTAGTTTTTTAGTGTTGGTTGCATTCAAAGGAATTCCTTCTCTCCTTAAGGTTTAATGAAAATAAAAAAATTGTATTTTACGAGCGAAGTTTTACCTCATGAGCCATTTTGAAAAAAAGAGAGAGGCTATATGCAAGGAATAACTTCTCCCTGCGTATAGCCATATTTTGAACGAATTATTTTAAATAATAGACTCTCGTTTCAAAAGGATTTAAAGTAAGTTTTTGTTTTAAGTGTTCATCAACATCTTTGTAATTGCCAATCATTAAGGAACTGCTAGAATAATCCATTAGTTTCTCTGGCACATTATAGGAAAGTTCATTTTTAGTAAAGTTACTTACGACAAGCAGTTGTTCACCCTCATAAGTCCTTGTATAGGCAAAAATATTTTCGCTGTCTCGGTTTAATAAATCATATTTTCCATAAACGATAATTGGGTGCTTTTTCCGTAGTTGAATGAGTTCTTTATAGTAATGGAATATGGAATCTGGATTTGCTACCACATCTTTTGCGTTAATTTCTTTGTAATTAGAGTTGACTGCAATCCATGGCTCTCCTTCTGTGAATCCAGCGTTCGCACTGTTATCCCATTGCATTGGTGTCCGAGCATTGTCGCGTGATTTAATGTAAATGGAGTCCATGATATCCTCTTCATTTTTTCCTTCTGCCATTTTTTCCTTGTACATATTTAATGTTTCGATATCTCGATAATCATCAATGGAAGGGAACTTGACGTTCGTCATGCCAATTTCTTCACCTTGGTAAATATAAGGTGTTCCTTTCATCATATGCAATGTCGTTGCCAACATTTTTGCAGAGATTTCCCGGTACTCTTTATCATCGCCAAATCGGGATACGACACGTGGTTGGTCATGGTTATTCCAGTATAGGCTATTCCAACCATCGTTTTCTAATTCGGCTTGCCATTTTGATAAAATGTCTTTTAGTTCTACAAGTGACCATGGTTGTATATCCCATTTGCCACCTGCTCCAGAGCCGAGATCCATATGCTCGAAATGGAAGACCATATTTAACTCATTTCGATCTTCCCCTGTGTACAACAATCCTTCATCTGGTGTGACACCCGGCATTTCACCAACAGTCATGATGTCATAATGTGCTAATACTTCTTTGTTCATTTCTTGTAAAAATTCATGCACACGTGGTCCATTCATAAAGTATTGATGCCCTGAAACATACTTTTTCCCTTCAACAGGTTCCCCGTCAAGGAAACGTTGGTCTTTAGAAATGAAGTTGACAACGTCCATTCTAAATCCATCAATTCCTTTATCTAACCACCATGTCATCATCTTATAGACATCTTTTCGTAATGTTGGGTTCTCCCAATTTAAATCAGGCTGTTTTTTAGAGAATAAATGCAAAAAGTATTCGTCTGTCGTTTCATCATATTTCCATGTGGAACCGCCAAAATTTGCTTCCCAATTATTTGGCTCAGCACCATTTTTTCCAGGGCGCCAAATATAATAGTCCCGGTAAGGGTTGTCCGTTGACTTTCGTGACTCAGCGAACCAATGATGTTCGTCAGACGTATGATTTACTACTAAATCCATAATAAGTTTCATATCTCGCTTATGAATCTCATTTAGCATATGATCCCAATCTTCCATCGTCCCAAATTCGTTCATAATCTTTTGATAGTTGCTGATGTCATATCCATTATCATCATTAGGGGATTCATAAACAGGCGAAAGCCAAATAACATCAATTCCAAGTTCCTTTAAGTAATCTAGTTTTTCCGTAATTCCTCGAATATCTCCAATCCCGTCTCCGTTACTATCATTAAAGCTCCTTGGGTAAATTTGATAAACAACACTTTCTTTCCACCATTGTTTTGTCATTGGAATACCTCCATTATATTATAAGTTTATTATTTAGTATCTCAACTGTTTCTTTCGATTTAGTGACTTATTTTGTGAATATTGGGTTTGTCTCATTTAAACGGCGGCTTGTAGCACTTTAATAGATACCTCTCTCGCTTAAAGATAGATGGCTGATGATTTACAGGACTGTCATGCGGACTTCGTTCTTTAGTTTTGAAACTTCTCAAAAATACGGAAACCATATGGTGAAACATAAATGGAACCATCATCCGTTATTTCTATGCTATTTCTTTGAAAAGTTCGGCCATCGAATGCAAGTTCTTGGAATGAACCTGATGTTAGTAATTTAATAGAAGTAGATGTCGTTTGATTATTGATAACAAATATGACTTGCATCGAGTCATTTTTTCTTTCATAAATAATTGTATTTTCATCATGGCTTCCATCTAGGAATTGGAAGGAAGCCCCGTTTGCATATACGTCATTTGATTTTCTTAATGTGATTAGCGCTTGAACATAATGAAATAATTCCTGGTTTTGCTTCTCAGGTTCCCAAACCATACACGCACGGCACCCGGGATCACCGCCACCACTCATGCCGACTTCATCCCCGTAGTAAATACAAGGTGTTCCAATAAAAGTTAATTGGAAAAGGAATAACAGTTTGACACGATTTATATTTCCATCTGCTAATGTTAATATTCTTGGTGTATCATGACTATCCAATAAATTAAATGAAGGTTCATTAACATTATCCGGATACATGTGTAAAACTTCGTCAATGGCATTACTAAATGAGCTAGCAGACATTTTTTGTTTGGCAAAAAAGTCGATGGCAGCATTTGTGAATGGATAATTCATGACAGCATCGAATTGGTCCCCTTGAAGCCAGGGCATCGAATTGTGCCAGATTTCCCCAAGAATATAAGCGTCAGGTTTCACTTTTCTTACTACCTGTCTAAACTCTCGCCAAAACGCATGATCAACTTCATTTGCAACATCAAGCCGCCACCCGTCAATATCAAATTCTTCTATCCAGTAACGAGCTTCATCGAGTAAGTACTTCTTTACTTCGTGGTGGTTTGTATTTAATTTTGGCATGGAAGCGCCAAAAGAAAATGTGTCATAATTTGGCTGTGGTTCTGTTACGACTGGGAAATCCCATAGATGAAACCAATCTTTATAAACAGAATCCTTTTGGTTTTCCAGTACATCTTGAAACGGTAGGAAATAGTAGCCACTATGATTAAATACTGCGTCAAGCATGACCCGAATGCCGCGCTTATGACATTCTTTCACAAGACGTCGAAATGTTTCTTTATCCCCGAATTGAGGGTCGATTTCCATGTAGTCAATCGTGTCATATTTATGATTGGAATAAGCTTTAAAAATAGGAGTGAAATAGATTCCATTGATTCCTAAGGCAACGAGATGGTCTAAATGGTTCATGACCCCTTGGAAATCACCACCGAAAAAGTTTGTTGGCGTAGGTTCTGATTCCCCCCATGGCAAAGTGCCTACAGGGTCATTTGATGTATCCCCATTTGCAAATCGTTCAGGAAAAATTTGATACCATATCGTGTCTTTTACCCAAGATGGCGCTTGAAATACATCCCCTTTATGTAAATAAGGAAAACAAAAATAATAATCTTTATCTCTAGGGATAGATTCAAAAAATCCTCGTTCTGTATAATGAATTGTTTCTCCTATTTTCGAGGTGCAGCTAAATCCATAGCGTAGTCTGCGGAAATCTGGTTTCACAGCTACTTTCCAATAATCATGCATTGCAGTAGAACCTGATTTTTCCATATCGATGAATTGAAACTGCCATTCTTTTTCAAAAATATATGGATCACCGTAGATTAGGCTTACCGCTTCCATATCACCTTTTTTTGTTTGCAGTAAGATATGTAATGTCTCGTCATCATAGGCATAAGCTAGATTGCTTTTCGGTTGATGGTAGATGGCTTCTTTTAACAAATCGATTCCTCCTTTTCATGCAATCGTTTGTATGAATTGTAGAGAAGTGTTTTTAAACTATTATACAGCGTACCAAAAAAGATGAAAAAATGAAAACGTTATTATTGTTGTGTTATAAACAATATTTTCTCTTGCATTTTTGAAAATACGATGTATAATTTTATATAAAGTGGTTGCGCAACCGTTTTCATAAATATAGCATTCACTTCAAATGAATAATCCTTTAGGGAGGGTAACTGAATGAAAAAATGGTTAGGAGCTTTATTTGCATTCATGTTAGTAATAGGAGTATTGGCAGCTTGTGGACCGGACGATGAGGTAGAAGAAAGTTCGGGTAGCGATGATGCTGCAGATGTAGAAGATGCGGAGAAGCCTGAAAAATTACTAGTTTGGGAAGATGATGATAAAGGGGCGGCACTTGAAGATGCGGCAGAGAAATTTGAAGAAGAATACGGTATTGAAATTGAATACCAAGAATATAACATAACTGAAATTGAAGAAAACTTAGCGTTAGATGGTAATACAGATGCTGCACCAGATGTTGTTACTTTACCGCATGACCGTATTGGATCAACAGTTGTAAAAGGGTATATTTCACCAATTGAAGTAAGTGATGATGTACTTGATCAATTCACAAAATCCTCTGTTGAAGCGATGGAATATGATGGTCAATTATATGGATTACCAAAAGCAACTGAAACCCCTGTCTTTATCTATAACAAAGAATTATTACCAGAAGTTCCAGAAACAATGGATGAAATGTACGAGTTATCTGAAGAAGCAGTAGAGAATGGTGATTATGGTTTTCTAGCAATTTGGGATGACACCTATCATGCACATGGTATATTTAAAGGATTTGGTGGATATGTATTCGGTGAAGGCGATGATGTAACCGATATCGGACTTAATAATGAAGGTGCTGTGGAAGCATTAGAATACATGGGAAAATGGTATAAGGAAGGATTATTCCCGAGTGGAATTATCGGTGAAACATCAAACGACCAAATGAACGGCTTGTTTAAAGAAGGCAATACAATGGCCGTACAAAATGGTCCATGGGCATTTAATGACTATAGAGATGCAGGTATCGATATCGGTATCGCACCCATGCCAAAATTACCAAATGGAGAACATGTTGGTACGTTCATGGGAGTAAAAGGTTGGCATGTAACGAACTTTACAGATAACCAAGAATGGGCACAAAAGTTTGTAGAATTTATTACAAATGAAGAAAATGCGCAAATAAGATATGACTTAACTGGAGAAATCCCGCCATTAGCATCATTGTTAGAAGATGATGAATGGGTAGAGGAAAACGAAGGTGCAGCAGCTGTAATGGAACAATCAAAAGATGCTATTGCAATGCCTTCTGTTCCAGAGATCGATGAAGTTTGGGATCCAATCACTTCAGCTGTACAAGCGGTTGCAACAAAAGATGCAGATCCGAAAGAAGCGCTTGATGAAGCTGTTAAGTTAATTAAAGAAAATATTGAAATGAATCATGGTGGAGAGAACTAATAAGTAAACTAAGGCGGTGTCTTGTTATTAGAGATACTGCCTTCCTTTTGAACTTACCATTCGCATCACCATATTTAACCCACAGATACACTAATTTTCTCCAGATAGTAAATTGAAGATTGACGTAGTCTTAAAATGTCCTACCTGAGGAAGTAGTATATGTAGTTTTGGGTTTTGAGGTTGAGACATAAGACTTTTAGTTAATTTAAAAGCGAAGTGTTTTTCCGAAGCGAATAACACTCACTTAAAATAGTCCATCATTAATAACCAATACTTAGTTTTGTCCCAACTTCTTATTTATTAAAGTTATAAGAGAGAGGAGTCTCTTGCAGTGGATAAAGAATATCAATCAAATCATCGAAAAATTGCAACGTTACTCTCCATCATTCCGGGGTTAGGCCAATTTTATAATCGACAATTCTTCAAGGGGGCTATATTTTTAGTATTAGCTGCATCCTTTGGAATTGCCTTTGCAGATTTTATTGACCTTGGGCTATGGGGGATCTTCACGCTTGGTGAAAAACTACCAAGGGATAATTCGATTTTCCTTATGGTCTATGGAATTATTTCTATCTTTTTATTAGCAATCGCGGTAATCATTATGATTATTAATCTTCGTGATGCATACAAAAATGGTGAGAAGCGAGATAGTGGCCAACCACTCAACACGATTCGAGGCCAATATCGAAATTTAATCGATAGTGGATTTCCTTATTTAATGTTGAGTCCTGGCTTTTTCTTATTATTATTTGTCGTGATTTTGCCGATCATATTTGTGTTATTACTAGCCTTTACAAATTACGATTTATATCATAATTGGCCTGCTAGTTTAACGGATTGGGTTGGGTTAGCCAACTTCAAGAAACTATTTACAATGGACGTGTGGCGTCGAACATTCTTTAGTGTGTTTGCATGGACAATTATCTGGACACTAGTCGCAACAACATTACAAATTGCCCTTGGGGTGTTTTTAGCTATTTTAGTAAACCAAAAGGATTTAAAAGGGAAGGCAATCATTCGTACTTTGCTTATTTTGCCATGGGCCGTACCAGCGTTTGTTACAATTTTGATCTTCTCTGGTATGTTTAATGAATCGTTCGGTGCAATCAATACAACGATTTTAAGTGCGCTTGGTATTAGTCCGATTTCCTGGATGACAGATGCGATGTGGACGAGATTAGCCTTAATTATGATTCAAACATGGCTCGGGTTTCCATTTATCTTTGTCATGGTTACAGGAGTATTACAATCCATTCCAGATGAATTGTATGAAGCGGCAACAGTGGATGGTGCAAGTATATACCAGAAATTCCGACAAATCACATTCCCACTTGTCATGTTTTCCATTGCACCAATATTGATTACACAATACACATTTAATTTCAATAACTTTAATGTGATTTATCTATTCAATAATGGTGGACCGACAATACAGGGACAAAATGCTGGAGGTACAGACATTTTGATTTCATGGATTTATGATTTGACGATGTCAACTCAGCAATACGGTATGGCTGCTGCGATTACGATGATTATGTCTGCTGTTGTGATTATCATTGCAATTTGGCAATTTAGAAGAACGAGGTCATTCCAAGAAGAGGATATGATGTGATATGAATACAAAACAAAATAAAATCTTTCGTTTAACCATCACTTATTTCATTGTCGCTATTATGGCAGTTATTATCATTTATCCACTTGTTTGGGTTTTTGGCGCATCATTGACACCAGGGACAAGTATTTCCAGTTTCAATATCATTCCAAAAAACCCGACTTGGGATCATTATAAAGAATTATTTAATCCAGAAGAAAGTTTATATTTGAAATGGTATTGGAATACGTTGAAAATATGTATTATTTCTATGGTTGCTTCGGTTATAACGATTAGTTTAATGGCCTATTCTTTTTCCCGTTATCGTTTTGTTGGTAGGAAGAATGGACTCGTTACATTTTTAATCTTGCAAATGATTCCAAACTTTGCAGCGCTTATCGCTATTTTCGTATTAGCGAACGTGACAGGACTAATCAATACACATTTCGGTTTGATTCTTATCTATATCGGTGGTGCGATTCCGATGAACACGTGGCTAATGAAAGGATATTTGGATTCTATCCCAAAAGAGTTGGATGAAAGTGCACGCATGGACGGTGCAGGTCACTTTAGGATATATTGGCAAATTATTATGCCACTAGCAAAACCAATGATTGCCGTCGTTGCAGTGTTTTCCTTCATTACACCTTTTACCGATTTCATTTTGGCAAAAGTTCTACTACGACAACCTGAACAATATACACTTGCTGTAGGATTATATGAACTTGTTTCCCGTCAATATGGAAGTGAGTTTACACTATTTGCGGCTGGAAGTATTTTAATTGCTATACCAATTGCGATTTTATTCTTGTCCTTACAGAAGTATTTCGTGTCTGGTTTAACGGCTGGAGGTACAAAAGGGTAAGCCATCCCACTTAATGGTAAAATAGATTTAATTTGATTGGTATAGTGATGAGGAGGAACTTACATGGCCGTTACGATTAAGGATGTTGCAAAAAAAGCGAATGTGTCCCCCTCAACCGTTTCACGCGTTATTTCGGACAGCCCACGGATTAGTGAGCAAACAAAACGAAAGGTCAGACGTGTGATGGAAGAGATGGGATATCACCTAAATTATAATGCACGGGTACTCGCCCAACAAAAAACACGTACGATTGGGGTGGTTATGAAGAAATCAAGTAGTGATTCACTTCATGATCCATTTTTCCCTGAAGTGTTAAGAGCGATAAGTACTTATTGTAATAAAGAGGATTACAGCATTATGTTAACGACTGGTGAGTCGGAGGGAGAAATTTTTGAAGACGTTGTAAAAATGGTCCGCGGAAGACGTGTGGACGGTATCATTGTGACGTATTCCAAAAGAAATGATAAAGTCATTCCCTATCTAATGGAAAGCAAGCTCCCGTTTGTGTTAGTTGGAAGCCCAGTAGAGGCAGAGGAAGAAGTTATTTATGTTGATAACGATAACTTGAAAGCTGCTGAAAATGCGACAGATTATCTAGTGAATCTAGGACACGAGCGAATTGGTTATATTGGCGGAGACTTGGATTATGATGTTTCGATCACTCGGTTTGAAGGATATCAAGCTTCATTATTGAAAAACAAATTACCTCTTATTGAGGATTATATGGAAAACCCGAAAACCAAAGCCGAGGTAGAACAAATTGTCTTGAATTTTATGGGATTGAAAAAAACACCGACAGCACTTGTTGTTACAGATGATTTGGTTGCTTTAAAAGTATTACAAGTTTGCCGAAAAGAAAAAATTAGCGTACCTAAAGAGCTCAGCATCATTAGTTTTAATAACTCGATGATTGCCCAAGTGTCAAGTCCAACATTGACCTCTATCGATACACAAGTGTTTCAACTAGGCAATGAAGCAACCAAATGCTTAATTGAAGAAATCAACGAAGCTTCTGCATATAAGAAAAGTATTATTATTCCAACTGTTATCAAAGAACGCGATTCTTGCCAAGTAATGTCAGGTGCAGAAGCGTAGTCATCTTAAATAGCTGAGATTTTGGTGTAGGGGAATATCTGGTAAAAAGTACTTTTACCTCGTTCTGGATAGCAGCGGTCTACAGCAGAAGACAATCTAGCACTTACTTCGTATTCAATATAGTGACAAATGATATAAAAAGAATTTATAAAAAATATAATAGTGTTGAATTTAATGGGGAGCATTTTAAGGAGGAGACATCATGACTAAGAAATGGTGGAAAGAGGCGGTGGCCTATCAAATTTATCCACGCAGTTTTATGGATTCAAATGGGGATGGAATTGGTGACGTTCAAGGCGTCATTTCGAAACTAGATTACTTAAAAGATTTGGGAATAGACGTCATCTGGATGTCGCCGATTTACCAGTCTCCGAACGACGATAATGGCTATGATATAAGCGACTATCAAGCGATTTCTAAAGAGTTTGGTACGATGGAAGATTTTGATGAATTACTAGAGGAAGTTCATAAACGCGGTATGAAGTTAATCATGGACTTAGTTATTAATCATACATCTGATGAGCATCGATGGTTTATCGAGTCTCGTTCTTCAAAGGATAATCCATATCGTGATTATTATATTTGGCATGAAGGCGAAAAAGGCACACCACCAAATAACTGGGAATCTATTTTTGGCGGATCTGTCTGGGAGTATGATGAGAAGACGGGTGACTATTATATGCACGTATTTTCGCGTAAACAGCCGGATCTTAACTGGGAAAATTCTGATGTGCGTAATGATTTATATAAAATGGTGAATTGGTGGTTGGATAAAGGAATTGACGGGTTTCGAGTCGATGCGATTTCACATATCAAAAAATTGCCTGGTTTCCCTGATATGCCGAACCCTAGCAATGAAAAATATGTTCCGTCATATGAGGGGCACATGAATCGCCCTGGAATTAGTACATTTTTAGAAGAATTGAAAAAAGAAACATTTGATCAGTATGATATTATGACCGTTGGGGAAGCGAACGGTGTGAGTGTTGAACAGGCTGACGAATGGGTTGGTGAGGAAAACGGTCATTTTAATATGATTTTCCAATTCGAACATTTAGATTTGTGGGGCAAGAGTGCGACAGGCGGTCTTGATATCCATGGATTGAAGCAAACGCTCAGCAAGTGGCAAAACGGCCTTGCTGGCACTGGATGGAATGCTCTTTTTCTTGAAAATCATGACCAACCGCGTTCTGTCTCTACATGGGCAAATGATACGGATTTAAGAAAAGAAGCCGCGAAAAGCTTTGCGACCATGTACTTTTTAATGCAAGGAACCCCGTTTATTTATCAAGGACAAGAAATCGGTATGACGAACGTACAGTTTGATTCCATCGATGATTATAATGATGTGGCTATTAAAAATACTTATCAAGAAGAACGTGAAGCAGGGAAAAGTCATCAAGAAGTTATGAAAATTATTTGGAAAAGCGGTCGTGACAATTCACGTACACCGATGCAATGGAACACAGAAGAAAATGCTGGATTCACGACAGGGACCCCGTGGCTTAAAGTGAATCCAAATTATAAACAGATCAATGTAGAAGAAGAACTTGCGAATCCCGATTCAATCCTTAATTACTATAAAAGATTAATCCATCTGCGCCAGAACAGTGATGTTCTTATTTATGGCAGTTATGAGCTAATTTTAGAAGAACATGATCAAATTTTTGCATACAAGCGGACGCTGAATGATGAGACATATCTTGTGCTGACAAACTTATTTGATGTTGCGGTCGATATTGAGTATCCCGAATCTGTTGCTGGAAAAAGGGCAGAGCTTCGTTTGAGCAATTATCGGATAGAAAATGACGTTGAAATGCTAGAAAAAACAACATTTCGCCCTTATGAAGCACGAGTTTATCAAATTAATAGATAAGAGAAGCCTAAAAAACTCCCCCAACACCCAGGTCTAAATTTTGGGGGAGATAAAAGGGAGTGCATATCGAGTGGATGAGTTGATCATAGGTGTAGACATTGGCGGCACTAGTGTGAAAATTGGTTTAATAAATCATGATGGAGAAATCGTTTATAAATGGGAAATTCCTACCAACAAAGATAATCAAGGACGCGGCATTGTTGATGATATTTGGAATTCTATTACTGAGACTCTATCGAAACAAAACATTGCAAGCGATATTATCGGGATAGGTGTCGGTGCTCCTGGGTTTGTGAACCGGAAAACAGGTATTGTTGAGGAAGCAGTGAACATCGGTTGGAAAAACTTTGAGTTAAGAGATGCATTTCATAAACTATCACATTTACCTGTATTCATAGAAAATGATGCTAATCTAGCAGCACTGGCTGAAAATTGGCAGGGCAGTGGTGAGCAGTCTAAGGATGTTATGTTTATTACGCTTGGTACGGGTGTTGGCGGTGGTATTATTGTCAACGGTGAGATTATGAATGGCGTCAATGGTACCGCTGCTGAACTTGGTCATATATTGGTCGATCTGAATGGTTCTCCCTGTAATTGCGGTAGAACCGGCTGTTTGGAAACCATAGCTTCAGCAACTGGTATTGTGCGTCAAGCTATGGATGAAGTTACAAACAATTCTAATGGTGCATTGGCCTCTTTTTATAAGCAACACAGTAAATTAGAAGCGAAGGATGTTTTTAATTTGGCCCAAGAAGGCGATATGGCAAGTGAAAATATTATAGACAAAACGATGGATGTTTTGGGTCTTGCCATTGCGAATACTGCTGTTATTATTAATCCGAGTCAGATTATTATCGGTGGTGGCGTGTCTAAAGCGGGCGAACAATTATTATCTAAAATAAATAGGTCATTCAAAAAATATGCACTCCCAAGAATCAGTGAGTGTTGTGAGCTTAGACTTGCAGAGCTTGGCAATGATGCTGGAATCATCGGTGCTGCTTATTTAGTGAAAAAAAGTCTTAATAATTTGGAGTAAATTTAATATCATTTCAACTAATCTAGTCTTTCTTATGGAAAAGGCTCTACCCTGAGTGGAGTATTATTGGAAATGCCTTGATGCTTCACTCAACCCCTCCCTGTTTTCATACTCGATTATGACTCACAATCAAATTTCACCGTTCAAAAAGTTACAAAATTATGTCGGTAATAAGCCTCTCTATGGCTTTGGGGTTTAGCCGTCACCAATCTAAGCTAGAACGCATATTATAATGCGATGCTGTGTGAAGATTAGCCTTCCTTTCTATTAAGTGTTTTCCCCTTTAAAATAAGACTTTCGAACTTAATTTCTATTTGTAATCGCCTTCAATGCTATTCGAGTTCTTAATTAGGGTAGAATGTTATATAATAGAGGGTGAAGTTTTAATAGTTTTGTAGATAAGGGTGAAGTGGACATGTCCAATAACTATACATCTAGAATAGAAAAGAGACATCAGAGGAAGAAATCCAATCGAGGTAAGAAAAGTTGGTGGAAGATACTTTTATTAAGTTTGGGTATAGCTTTTGTTCTTGTTATTGGTGGTGGAGGAATTGCGGTTGCTGTTATGCTTCATGATGCTCCGGAGCTGAAGGCAAGTAATCTACAGATGCCGCAATCTACGCGTATTTATGATGATGATGAAAAGCAGATTGATACGTTATTTCAAGAAGAAAACCGGATTAATGTTTCAATTGATGAGGTGCCGGATGCGATGAAGG
>Ga0209487_1002611_pt1 | contig 14558 bp, 16 predicted proteins | sample Poulit2012_FD_187524 | JGI IMG/M metagenome (GOLD analysis project Ga0209487, IMG submission 187524) | Agricultural soil microbial communities from Georgia to study Nitrogen management - Poultry litter 2012 (SPAdes) (version 2) | ecosystem: Environmental > Terrestrial > Soil > Agricultural land... | reverse complement strand
TGGAGGCGGCCATCCAGCAGGCGTTGCGCACCGAGCTGGACATCCCCGGCGGCACGGTCGTGCGCGAAGGGGGCGTGCTGCGTGCCCTCCTCGACCGCCGGCCCTTCGGCGACCTGCGCCACCAGCACGGCACCTACCTCACCGTCACCTTCCTCAAGCGCCCGCCGGACAGTGCCCCGCTGCCGGACGAGCCCGACCCGCTCACCCGGGTGGTCGGCTACGACGCGGAGGCCGGGGCGTTCCTCGCCGTCGTCGACAACAGCGACCCGCGCCGGACCCCGGACTTCATGGGCTGGCTGCAGCGGACCTGGGGCGAGGAGATCACCACCCGCACCTGGCTCACCGTCCAGCGCATCGTCGCCAAGCTCGACGGATGAGGTGACGCCGGCACGTCAGAGACGGGCACGTAGGCGGGCGCCGATCTCGACGTCGTGCGGCAGTCGGCGCAGGACCTCCGCAGCGACCCGGACGTCGTGGCGGCGCAGCACCCCCGCAAGGTGCTGCCAGTGGTCGCGCGCCATGTCCTCGGTCGAGGTGTCGCCGTGGGGCTCGTCCGGCCCGACGACGGCGCGCGCGGTCGCCGCGACCTCCGCCGCGGTCATGTGCCGCCAGATGTCGGCGGGGCCGCTCACGGTCCACCCGCGGTCGGCGAGCAGGGGCACGCGCCGGCCGTCGTCGAGGACGGCCACGTGCACCGCCGTGAAGGACGCCGCGTCACGGCTGGGCTCCGCGTCCACGTCGACGACGGTGACGAGCCGGACGACCTCAGCCACGCCCGGGGCCGGCCCCCACCGCCGCCCGGTAGGCCGCGACGGTGTCGGGCGTGCCGCGGAGCTCGACGTCGGCGTGGCCGGTGCGGCCGAAGAGGTGCAGGAGGAGCTCGACCGGGTCACCGACCAGCGCCACCGAGTCCGCGCCGCGGCGGACCACCGTGCGCGGTCCGGTCGTGCTCACCAGGACGACCCCGACCGGCGAGCGCCGCACCGCGAGCCGGGCCATGCCCCGGAGCCGGGCCCAGACCGCCGCGCGCATCGCCTCCGGCAGCCGCCGCGGCGGCCGCGGTGTGTCACCCGCGCGCCGCAGGTCCTCGTGGTGGACGACGAACTCGAGCAGGTCGGCCGCGTCGCCCAGCCGCCGGGTGAGGCGCAGGCCGTCCCGGCCGAGCAGCTCGTCGACCAGCGCGGCGTAGCCACCGGGCGTGGCGGCGGCCCGCGCCATGGCAGACTGGCGGGGCTCGCGGCCCGGCGCAGCGCCGGACAGCCGGTCCAGCCCGATCACCCACGGGCGGGTCTCGCGCAGGACGAGGTGGGCGAGCAGGTCCTCGCTGCGCCACCCCGCGCACAGCGTCGGGGCGCCCGGGCCCACCTCGCGGAAGGTCGCCGCCAGGGCGTACCGCTCCGCCTCGCTCCAGCGCACCAGCACGGCGGGCCTACCGCACCGGGAGACCGGCAGCGCGCATGTCCTCCTTGACCTGCGCCACCGTGAGCGTGCCGAAGTGGAACACCGAGGCGGCGAGCACCGCGTCGGCACCCGCCAGGGCCGCCTGGGTGAAGTGGGCCGCGGTCCCGGCGCCGCCCGAGGCGATGAGCGGCACCGTCACCTGCGCCCGCACCGCGGAGAGCATCTCGATGTCGTAGCCGTCCTCGGTGCCGTCCGCGTCGATCGAGTTGAGGAGGATCTCCCCGGCGCCGCGCTCGGCTGCCTCGACGGCCCACTCGATGGCGTCGATGCCGGTGCCGCGCCGGCCACCGTGGGTGGTCACCTCGAAGCCGGACGGCGTCGTCGCGCCGTCCCGGCACCGGCGTGCGTCCACCGACAGCACGAGCACCTGGCGGCCGAACTGTGCGGCCACCTCGGTGAGCAGCTCGGGCCGGGCCACCGCCGCGGTGTTGACCCCGACCTTGTCGGCACCCGCCCGCAGCAGCCGGTCGACGTCCTCGACGGATCGCACCCCACCGCCGACCGTGAGCGGGACGAAGATCTCCTCCGCCGTGCGGGCGACGACGTCGAGGGTGGTGGCACGGCCCTCCGTGGAGGCGGACACGTCGAGGAAGGTGATCTCGTCGGCGCCCTCGGCGCCGTAGCGCCGGGCGAGCTCGACCGGGTCCCCGGCGTCCCGCAGGTTCTCGAAGCGGACACCCTTGACGACGCGTCCGGCGTCGACGTCGAGGCACGGGATCACCCGCACGGCAACACTCATCGGTCCTCCCACGACAAACGGCTGGGCAGAGCGTAGCCGCTGGCGGCGGCCGGTGACGGGTAGGTTTCGTCAGGTGACCCCGCTCGAGCGCGTCCTGGCGCTGCTTCCCCCCTTCCTCCGGGAGGGCCGGGGCCCGGTGCCCGTGCGGCCGTTCGTCCTGGGTCTCGACGGCCGCTCCGGGGCGGGCAAGACCGAGCTGGCCCGCGCCGTGGCGGCCGCTGTCCCCGGCGCCCAGGTGGTCGCCCTGGAGGACGCCTACCGGGGCTGGACCGGGCTGCGCGCCGGGGTGGAGGAGATCGCCTCCGGCGTGCTCGCCCCGCTCCGCGAGGGACGTCCCGGCTCCTACCGCCGGTACGACTGGCACGCCGAGCGGCTGGGCGAGGTGGTCCGGGTGGAGCCCTCCGCCGTCGTCGTCCTCGAGGGGTGCGGGGCCGGCTCCCTGCCGTGCACGCCCTACCTCGACGCGCTGGTGTGGCTCGAGGCACCCGAGTACGAGCGGCACCACCGCGCCATGGCTCGGGACGACGGCGCCTGGCTGGACCGGTGGTCCACCTGGGCCGCGCAGGAGAGCGCACTGCTGGCCGAGCACGACGCCCGCGCGGCGGCCGACCTCGTCCTGGACACGTCCACCGAGTGACCGGCGGCGTCGGGCCGGCGAGCTCACCCACCACCCCGGCGCCGGGAACACGTGTGCGAGAATCCCCTCCTCGGGGCGGTGCGCCTCCCCGACCCAGCCCAGCCGACCGAGGAGCGGACCGCCGTGCCGGAGACCACCGCCGGGACGCGGCCCTTCGACCCCGGGCCCGGCCCCCGGCCCTACCGGCTCCCGGGCGGTACCCTGCGCCGCTCGCTCACCCTCATGGCCCGCGGCATGCGGGACGCGGCCCGCACGTCGACGCTGGCGGTCCTCAGCTCGGTGCTCTACGGCCTGGGCACCGTCGGCTCCGGCCTCGTCCTCGGTGAGGTCACCGACCGCGTCGTCACCCCCGCCCTCGCCGGTGACGGCGTCCCCACCTCCCACGTCTGGTTCGCCGGGCTCGCCCTCCTCGCCGTCGGCATCCTCACCGCCGCCGCGGTCGCCGGCCGCCGGGTGTGGGCCGGTGCCGCCGTCTTCGAGATCCAGGCCGCCCATCGGCTGCGCGTCACGCGCCAGTACCTGCGCCTGCCGATGTCCTGGCACCGGCGGCACCCCGCCGGGCGGCTGCTGTCCAACGCCAACGCCGACGCCGAGGCCGCCTCCGGGGTGTTCATGCCGCTGCCCTTCGCCATCGGGGTCGCGGTCATGCTCGTCGTCGCCGGCACCGCGATGCTCGTCGCCGACCCGCTCATGGGCGCGGTGGGGGTGAGCGTGCTGCCGGTCGTCGTGGTCGTCAACGCCGTCTTCCGCCGCCGGATGGCGCCCCGTGTGGCGGCGTCGCAGCGGCTGCGGGCCGAGGTCTCCGATGTCGCCCACGAGTCCTTCGAGGCGTCCCTGCTCGTCAAGTCCCTCGGCACCGAGGAGGTGGAGGAGCGGCGCTTCGCGGCGGTCGCCACCGAGCTGCAGGAGGCGAACATCGCGATGGGCCGGGTGCGCTCGGTGTTCGACCCGATCATCGAGCTGCTGCCCGCGGTGGCCACGCTCGCCGTCGTCGCCGTCGGCGTCGGACAGATCCAGCGGGGCGCCGCCGACACCGGCGACCTCGTCATGATCGCCTACCTCCTGAGCCTCATGACCTTCCCGGTGCGCGCCATCGGGTTCGTCCTGGCCGAGCTGCCGCGCTCCACCGTGGGGCACGACCGGATCTCCTACGTCGTCGACGCCGACGGCACCATGCCCGAGGGGGAGGCGACCCTGCGCGGCAGCGGCGGCCTCACCCTCGACGTCGAGCACGTCACCCTCCGAGTCCCGGCCCGCCTCGTGCCCGGGGAGCCCGGGCAGCCGGCCGGCGGCACGAGCGGCACGGTGGCGCTGTTGCGCGACGTGTCGCTGCACGTGCGCCCGGGCAGCACGGTCGCCGTCGTCGGTCCGACCGGCTCGGGCAAGTCGACCCTCACCACCGTGGTGGCCCGCCTCGTCGACCCCACGCGCGGCACGGTGCGGTACGACGGGGTCGACGTGCGCGACCTCAGCCATGCCGAACGCACCCGCCAGGTGGCGCTGGTGAGCCAGTCGACCTTCGTCTTCGACGACACCGTGCGCGGCAACATCGTCCTCGACGACACCACCGACGTCACCGACGAGGAGGTGTGGGCGGCGCTGCGCACCGCCCGCGCCGAGGAGTTCGTCCGCGCCCTGCCGCACGGGCTGGACACCGTGGTGGGGGAGCGGGGCACCACCCTGTCCGGTGGGCAGCGCCAACGTCTCGCCATCGCCCGCGCCCTCGTGCGCCGCCCCCGGCTGCTAATCCTGGACGACGCGACCAGCGCCGTCGACCCCGTCGTCGAGCAGGAGATCCTCACCGGGCTCGGCGCCACGCGCGGCTCGGGGATGAGCGTCCTCGTCGTGGCCTACCGCACCGCGACCATCGCCCTGGCCGACGAGGTCGTCCACCTCGACCGGGGACGGGTGGTGGACGTCGGCACCCACGACGAGCTCATGGCCCGCGACCCGGGGTACGTCGAGCTCGTCACCAGCTACGCCCGGCGCAGTGCGGAGCACCGGCGTGAGCGGGAGGAGGCGCGGTGAGCACGACCATCTCCACCTCCTCCGAGCTCGGCGTCGTGGCGACCGTCCGCCGCGGGCTGCAGCTCTCCCCGGCGATGCTCGAGGGACTGGTCTGGACGCTCCTCCTCGCGGTGGTGGCCACCGCCGGCCGGGTCGTCGTCCCCGTGGTCGTCCAGCTCGTCACCGACAACGCCATCCTGGCGCCCGGTGGCCCCGACGCCCCGGTCGTGCTGCGCACCGCGGTGCTCGCGCTGGCAGCGGTCGTCGTGGCCGGCGTGGCGAGCTCGGCGGTCAACATTCGGCTCTTCCGCGCCAGCGAGCGGGGCCTGGCCCAGCTGCGCACCCGCACCTTCCGCCACGTCCACGACCTGTCGGTGCTCACCCAGGCCGCCGAGCGGCGCGGCTCGCTCGTCTCCCGCGTGACGAGCGACGTCGACACCGTCTCCCGCTTCGTCCAGTGGGGCGGCCTCCAGCTCGTCCTCAACGCCGGCCAGCTCCTCGTGGCGACCGTGGCGATGGTCGTGTACTCCCCGGTCCTCGCGCTCGTCGTATGGCTCTGCTTCGCGCCGATGTTCGTCCTGGCCCCCCGTGCCCAGCGGGTCGTCTCGCGCGCCTACGGCGCCGTGCGGGTCAAGGTCGGGGCGATGCTCGGGGCCATCTCCGAGTCGGTCGTCGGCGCGGAGACGATCCGGGCCTACGGCGCGGCCGGTCGCACCCAGCGCCGGATCGACCACGCCGTCCAGGACCACCGCGCCCACGCCATCCGGGCCCAGACGTTCACCGCACTGGCCTTCTCCACCGGGATGGCCTTCTCCGGTGTCGCCCTCGCCGCGACGGTGGTCGTGGGCACCTTCCTCGGGCTCGCCGGCGACCTCACCGTGGGCCGGCTGCTCGCCTTCCTCTTCCTCGTCCAGATGTTCACCGGCCCGGTGCAGAACGCCACCGAGATGCTCAACGAGCTGCAGAACGCGGTGGCCGGGTGGCGGCGGGTCATCGCCGTCCTGGAGACACCGCTCGACGTCACCGCCCCGGTCCGCCCCGTCACCGCGCCCGCACGCCAGGACGACGGGCGACCCCACCGGGCTGCGGCCGTGGACTTCCTCGACGTGCGCTTCGCCTACCCGGGCGGACCCGAGGTGCTCCACGGGGTCACGCTGCACATCCCGCCCGGTGCGTCGGTGGCGATGGTGGGGGAGACCGGCTCGGGCAAGACGACGCTGGGCAAGCTGCTCGCCCGGCTCATGGACCCGACGAGCGGTCGGGTGCTCCTCGACGGCGTGGACCTGCGTGACCTGCCCCTCGCCACGCTGCGGGAACGGGTGGTGCTCGTCCCGCAGGAGGGGTTCCTCTTCGACGGCACCATCGCCGACAACATCGCCTACGGCCGCGTCCCGCGCGACCGGCAGCAGGTGGAGGCCGCCGTGGCGGACCTCCACCTCACCGACTGGCTCGCCGGCCTGCCCGACGGGCTGGACACCGCGGTCGGGCAGCGGGGGGAGTCGCTCTCCGCCGGGGAGCGCCAGCTCGTCGCCATCGCCCGTGCCTACCTCGCGGACGCCGACCTCCTCGTCCTGGACGAGGCGACGTCCGCGGTCGACCCGGCCACCGAGGGGCGGATCACCCGGGCGCTCGCCCGGCTCCAGGCGGGCCGCACGTCGGTGGCCATCGCTCACCGGCTGTCCACCGCCGAGGCGGCCGACCTCGTCGTCGTCGTGGACCGGGGTGCCGTCGTCGAGGTGGGGACGCACAGCGAGCTCCTCACGCGGCGCGGCGTGTACGCCCGGATGCACGCGAGCTGGGTGCGGCAGACCCGCTGACGCGCCGGTCAGGGGCGGCGCACCTGCCACACCTCGCGCAGGTCCACCCCGGCGTCCCGGATGAGGTTGAACACCGGGCAGCGGCGCAGCACCCGCTCCCGCAGCTCGGCCACCTCCGGCTCCGTCGCCGAGGTCGTCAGGGTCAGGGTGAGCGTCAGCTGCTGGAAGTGCGGCGAGACGTCGGCGGTACCGGCGAAGCCGCGCAGGTCGATGGTGCCGGTGGCGTCGGTCTCGACCGACGCCACGGCGATCTGGAGCTCGGCGGCGATGGTCTCCACGACCACGGTGACGCAGCCGTTGAGCGAGCCGAGGAGGTACTCGATGGGGTTGGCGCCCTCGTCGGTGCCGCCGAGCGAGGGCGGCTCGGCGACGACGAACTCGAACTGGCGCGCCCGCACGGCCGTGGACAGCGCGCCCTTCGAGGTGCCGGTGGCGGAGAACTGCGCCAGGCGGGGCGTCGGGTCGGTGGTGGGGACGGCGGTGGCGGTCATGGCTGTCTCTCCTCGGTCGGTGGGTGAGGTCCGCACGCTAGGGACCGGCGGCAGGGCGCGGCGGTCGGCCACCACCCGCCGAGACCGGCGCCCGTCGCCCGCCCGCAGCCCGAGACGGCCCGGCGGCCCTCTTCCGCCGCGCCCCCACCGTCCGGTATGGACCGCGCGGACGCGCGAGCGCGCGGTCGTGGCAAGATCGACGGGTGCCCAGCCTCGACCCCACGATCGCCGCCCGGCTCAAGCGCGACAGCGCCGGGCTCGTCTGCGCCGTCGTCCAGGACGACATCACCGACCAGGTCCTCATGGTCGGCTGGATGGACGACGAGGCGCTGCACCGCACGTTGACCACCGGCCGGGCGACCTTCTGGTCGCGCTCCCGGCAGGAGTACTGGCGCAAGGGCGACACCTCGGGCCACGTCCAGCACGTCCGCTCCGTGGCGGTCGACTGCGACGGCGACGCCCTGCTCGTGCGCGTGGAGCAGGTCGGCGCCGCGTGCCACACCGGCACGCGCAGCTGTTTCGAGGCCGGCGGGGACCTCGGCGCGGTCGTCGGTGGGACGGGGATGCCGGCGTGAGCGCGCCCGCGTGGGGCGCCACGTGGCCCGACCTGCCGACCTTCCGCGAGCTGGCCGCGGACCGGCGCGTCATCCCCGTCGTGCGCCGTCTCCTCGCCGACGACGTCACGCCCGTGGGCCTGTACCGGCAGCTCGCGGCCGGCCGGCCGGGGACGTTCATCCTCGAGTCCGCCGAGCACGGTGCCTGGGCGCGCTGGTCGTTCGTGGGCGTGCGCTCCCGCGCCACCCTGCTGGCCCGCGACGGCCGCGCGCAGTGGCTCGGGGACGTCCCCGTCGGCATCCCGACCGAGGGACCGGTGCTCGAGGTGCTGCGCGAGACCCTGCGCGTCCTGCACACCCCGAGCCTGCCCGACCTGCCCCCGCTGACCGGCGGTCTCGTCGGCTCCCTGGGCTGGGACGTCCTGCGTCAGTGGGAGCCTCGCCTGCGCGCCAACGCCCCGGTGGAGCTGGACGCCCCCGAGGTCGCGCTGTGCCTGGCGAGCGACCTGGCCGCCGTCGACCACACCGACGGCTCGGTGTGGCTGGTCGCCAACGCGATCAACTTCGACGCCACCGACGAGCGCGTCGACGAGGCCCACGCCGACGCCGTCGCCAGGCTCGACGCGATGGAGGCCGCGCTGCTGCGCCCCAGTTCCTCCCACGCCGCCGTCATGGGCCCCGACCGCACCGACGGGCCGCAGCTGCGCCTGCGCTCCACCCGGGAGGAGTTCGAGAACGGGGTGCGGGCCGCCAAGCAGGCGATCCGCGACGGGGAGGTCTTCCAGCTGGTGATCTCGCTGCGGGTGGACGCCGACTGCCCCGCGGCGCCGCTGGACGTGTACCGCGCACTGCGGACGATCAACCCCAGCCCCTACATGTACTACCTCGAGCTGCCGGACGTGCCGGCCCCCGGGCGTTCCGGAGGCTTCGCCGTCGTGGGCTCCAGCCCCGAGACGCTCGTCAAGGTCACCGACGGCCACGCGGTGACCTTCCCGCTGGCCGGGTCCCGCCCGCGGGGGGCCACCGCCGAGGAGGACCGCGCGCTGGCCGAGGAGCTCCTCGCCGACCCGAAGGAGCGCGCCGAGCACATCATGCTCGTCGACCTCGCGCGCAACGACCTCGCCAAGGTGTGCGAGCCGGAGAGCGTGGAGGTGGTCGAGCTCATGGAGATCAAGCGGTACAGCCACATCATGCACGTCTCCTCGACCGTCTCCGGTCGGCTCCGGGAGGGCGCGACGGCACTCGACGGGCTCGTGGCGACCTTCCCCGCCGGCACCCTGTCCGGTGCCCCGAAGCCGCGTGCCATCGAGCTCATCGACGACCTCGAGCCGGCGCGGCGCGGCATCTACGGCGGCACCGTCGGCTACTTCGACTTCGCCGGGAACACCGACATGGCCATCGCGATCCGCACCGCCTACATCCGTGACGGCGTGGCCAGCGTCCAGGCGGGTGCGGGGATCGTCGCGGACTCGGTCCCCGAGCTGGAGTACGAGGAGTCCCGGAACAAGGCGGCCGCCGCCCTGCGGGCGGTGGAGGTCGCCGCCCGCCTGCGGCCTGCGGGGGAGGCGCCGTGAGCACCTCCGGTGGCCGCAGGCCCGTCACCCGGGGCCGGGTGGTCCTCGCCGTGCTCGTCCTCGGCGCGCTCGGGGTGGGCGCCTCGGCCCTCCCGTGGGCGAGCGTCACGGTCCCCACGGTGCTCGGGCAGAGCACGGTGAGCGCCTCGGGCTCCGAGATGCAGCCGGTGACCACGGCGGCGAGCGTCGCCGTCCTCGCCGCGGGCCTGGCCGTCTCGCTGGGCGGCCGCTGGGTCGTGCGGGTCGGGGCCGCCGCCGTCGCCCTCCTCGGGCTGCTCCTCGCCGTGACGACGGTGGGCTTCCTGCGTGACCCGGTCCCTCCGCTGCGGGGCGTGGCGGCCCAGGCCACCGGAGTGGCGGAGATCACCGGCGCCCCGTCGCTCACCGTGTGGCCCTACCTCACCGCCGCGCTCGGTGTGGCCGTCGCCGTCGCGGGTGTCCTCGCCACCCGTATCACGACGACACCGGCCGGCCGCCGCTTCGAACGCGCCGGCGGCGCGCCGTCCGCGCAGACGGCCCCCGACGCCCGCGTGCAGGCGATGGACGACTGGGACGCGCTCGGGCGGGGCGAGGATCCCAGTGCCCCCGACCACGGATAGGATCTGACCCAGATGACGACCGCCGAGAGGAAGCGAACCATGTCGCACGACGGCACCCGCCGTGACTACGAGCTGCCCCCCGCAGCCCCGTTCCAGAACGAGGGCAAGACCGTCGCCGGGTGGGTGATGTTCTGGGGCATCTGCATCGGAGGTGTCGTCACCGGGCTCGGGCTCGTCATGTGGGAGCGCTGGGTGCTCATCGTCGGCGTCGCGCTGCTCGTCCTCACCGTCATCGTCAGCGCCGTGCTCTCGGCCGTGGGCCTGGGCCAGCCCCGCAACCGCGACAACCCGCCCGGCCCCGGCGAGCCCGACTGGTACGCGTGACCTCCACCGGCCCCACCGCGCGCAACCGCCTCGGCAGCTGGGCGCTGGGGCTGGGGATCGCCGGGATCCTCGGGCTGATGGCGCCCGTCGGGCTGGCCCCGGCCGTGCTGCTGCCGCTCGGGGCGGCCGTCGCCGTCGCGGCCGTGGTGCTCGGTATCACCGGCGTGGTCGCCCACAGCGCGGGCCGGGCCGCGAACCGGCCGCAGGCGGTCGCCGGCATCGTCCTGGGCGTCGTGGGCAGCGTGCTGTGGGTGCTCGCCATCGTCGGGATGCTCGCCGGCGTGGTCGGCAGCTGAGCCGTGTCCCCGCCGGCCCGCCTACCGGACGGGTGGTCGGGCGGGTCCCCGGGGACGCCTACCATGGGACCCGACCCAGGGGAGGGAGTACGCCGTGACGACGGTGCTGGAAGAGATCATCGCGGGTGTCCGGGAGGACCTCGCAGAGCGCGAGGCGCAGGTGCCGCTCGACGTGCTCAAGGAGCGCGCGCAGCAGCAGCCCGGCGCGAAGGACGCCGTCGCGGCGCTGCGCGGCGGGGCCGACGCGGTGACGATCATCGCCGAGGTCAAGCGCTCGAGCCCGTCGAAGGGGGCGCTGGCCGACATCGCCGACCCGGCCGGGCTGGCCGTGGACTACGAGGCCGGCGGCGCGAGCGCCGTCAGCGTCCTCACCGAGCGCCGCCGGTTCGGTGGCTCGCTGGAGGACCTCGCCGCGGTGCGCGCACGGGTGGACGTGCCGATCCTGCGTAAGGACTTCGTCGTCACGCCCTACCAGGTGTGGGAGGCCCGGGCGTACGGCGCCGACCTCGTCCTGCTCATCGTCGCCGCCCTGGAGCAGAGCGCGCTCACCTCGCTCGTCGAGCGGGTGCACTCCCTGGGCATGACCGCCCTCGTGGAGGCGCACGACCGGGAGGAGGCCAAGCGCGCCGTCGACGCCGGGGCACAGGTGGTGGGCATCAACGCGCGCAACCTCCACACCCTGGAGGTCGACCGTTCGACCTTCGCCCGGGTCGTCGACGTCGTGCCCGACCACCTCCTCAAGGTCGCCGAGTCCGGGGTCCGGGGCCCCTACGACGTCCTGGAGTACGCCCGCGCGGGCGCCGACGTCGTCCTCGTCGGTGAGGCCCTCGTCACGCAGGGCTCGCCGCGGCAGGCGGTGGCGGACATGGTCGCGGCCGGCGCGCACCCGTCGCTGCGGGCGGTGCGTCCGTGAGCCTGTCGCACGCCGAGGGGCCGTACTTCGGCCGGTTCGGGGGGCGCTTCGTCGCCGAGGCGCTGGTCGCCGCCCTCGACGAGCTCGACGCCGCGTGGCGCGAGCTGCGCGACGACCCGTCCTTCCAGGCCGAGCTCGCCGAGCTGCACCGCACCTACACCGGCCGCCCGAGCATCATCACCGAGGTGCCGCGGTTCGCCGAGCACGCGGGCGGGGCCCGGGTCATCCTCAAGCGGGAGGACCTCAACCACACCGGCTCGCACAAGATCAACAACGTCCTCGGCCAGGCGCTGCTCACCCGCAAGCTCGGCAAGAAGCGGGTCATCGCGGAGACCGGGGCGGGCCAGCACGGCGTCGCCACCGCGACCGCGGCGGCGCTGCTCGGCCTGGAGTGCACCATCTACATGGGCGAGGAGGACGTGCGGCGCCAGGCGCTCAACGTCGCGCGCATGGAGCTGCTCGGCACCGAGGTCGTCGCCGTGTCCTCCGGCTCGCGCACCCTGAAGGACGCCATCAACGAAGCGTTCCGCGACTGGGTGACGAACGTCGACACGACGAACTACGTCTTCGGCACCGCCGCCGGCCCGCACCCGTTCCCCGGGCTGGTCCGCGACCTGCAGAAGATCATCGGCGAGGAGGCCCGCGAGCAGGTGCTCGCCCTCACCGGTCGCCTGCCCGACGTCGTGTGCGCTTGCGTCGGCGGCGGCTCCAACGCCATCGGCATCTTCAACGCCTTCCTCGACGACGAGGGCGTGCGCCTCGTCGGCCTGGAGGCGGCGGGAGACGGCGTGGACACCGGCCGGCACGCCTCCTCCATCAGCGCGGGCAGCCCGGGGGTGCTCCACGGCGCCCACACGTTCCTGCTCCAGGACGAGGACGGCCAGACCATCGAGTCGCACTCGATCTCGGCGGGGCTGGACTACCCGGGCGTCGGTCCCGAGCACGCCTGGCTCGCCGAGCTCGGCCGGGCCGAGTACGTGCCGGTCACCGACGCCGAGGCGATGGAGGCCTTCCGGCTGCTGTGCCGCACGGAGGGCATCATCCCGGCCATCGAGAGCGCGCACGCGCTGGCCGGCGCCCTGCGGATCGGGCGCGCGGCCGCGGAGGCGGGCGAGGCGGCACCGACCATCCTGGTCAACCTCTCCGGGCGCGGGGACAAGGACGTCGAGACGGCCGCCGCGTGGTTCGGCCTGCTCGACGACACCGACGCGGCCCGGCCCCAGGACGAGGCGAAGACCGGCGCGGTGGACGACGCCGGCTACGAGGCGACGGGCAGCGTGGAGCACTGATGAGCGAGCAGATCCCGGCCGCAACGACGGCCGGCAAGCGTTCCGGCGCGGCGATCGACGCCGCCCTGGCCGAGGGCCGCAAGGGCCTGGTCGTCTACCTGCCGGTGGGCTACCCGACCGTCGCCGGCTCCGTCGCCGCCGCCCGCACCGCGGTCGACGCCGGCGCCGACATCGTCGAGCTCGGCCTGCCCTACTCCGACCCCGGGATGGACGGCGAGGTCATCCAGCACGCCACCACCCGGGCCCTGGCCCAGGGCACCCGGGTGACGGACGTGCTCCACGCCGTGGAACAGGTGGCCGCCACGGGCGCCGCCGTGCTGGTGATGACCTACTACAACCCGGTGCTGCGTTACGGCGTGGACCGCTTCGCCCGCGACCTGGCCAACGCCGGGGGAGCCGGGCTCATCACCCCGGACCTCATCCCCGACGAGGCCGGCGCCTGGGTCGCCGCCGCCGACGCCCACGACCTCGACAAGGTCTTCCTCGTGGCCCCCAGCTCCACCGACGAGAGGTTGGCGATGACCGCGGCGGCGTGCCGCGGCTTCGTCTACGCGGCCTCGACGATGGGCGTCACCGGTGTGCGGTCCAGCGTCGACAGCCACGCCCGTGAGCTCGTCGCCCGTACCCGCGCGGCAGGTGGGCGGCGGGTGTGCGTCGGACTGGGCGTGTCCACCGGCGACCAGGCGGCCGAGGTGGCCGAGTACGCCGACGGCGTCATCGTCGGCTCTGCGCTCGTCCGCGCGCTCGGCGACCCCGACCCGGAGGCCGGGCTCGCCGCCTTGCGCTCGGTGGTCACGGACCTCGCCGCAGGCGTCCGGCGCTAGGCTGCCGGGGTGCTGAACCTCCCCGCGTCCATCCCCAGTCCACCCGAGTCCGAGTGGTACCTCGGGCCGCTCCCGCTGCGCGCGTACGCCCTGGCGATCGCCATCGGCATCGTCGTCGCCTGGTGGATCCTGGACCGGCGCTACACCGCCAGGGGTGGCCCGAAGGACACCGCGCTCGACGTCTCGCTGTGGATGGTGCTCTTCGGCATCGTCGGTGCGCGGATCTACCACGTGGTCTCCTCCCCGGACGCCTACTTCGGACCGGACGGCGACCCGGCCCGGGTCGTGGAGATCTGGACGGGGGGCCTGGGGATCTGGGGCGCCGTCCCCGCCGGCGCCCTCGGGGCCTGGCTGGCGCTACGCCGGCGCGGCCTGCGGCTGGCGCCGTTCGCCGACGCGCTGGCCCCCGGACTCCTGATCGCCCAGGCGATCGGACGCATCGGCAACTACTTCAACCAGGAGCTCTACGGCGCCCCGACGACGCTGCCGTGGGGGCTGGAGATCGACGCCGCACACCGCGTGGCCGGCTACACCGACCCCGACCTCCTCTTCCACCCCACGTTCCTCTACGAGCTGGTGTGGAACCTGGCGATGGCCGGGGTGCTGGTCTGGGCCGAGCGCCGCTTCCGGCTACGACACGGCCGGGTCATGTGGCTGTACGTCATGCTCTACACCCTGGGCCGGGTGTGGATCGAGTACCTGCGCATCGACACCGCCGAGACCGTGCTCGGGGTGCGGCTCAACGTGTGGACCTCGATCGTCGTCTTCCTCCTGGCACTGTACTTCTTCGTCCGCACCGGACGCCGCAACCGCGGCCGGGAGGAGGAGCTCTGGCTGCCGGGGCGCGAGCCGGAGCCGGCCGGGGCGGCGGACTCGGTCGGTGAGCCGGGCACCGCCGCGGACGGCGCGGCGGAGGACCGGGCACCGGGCCGCGGCGAGCCCGCCGACCGTTAGCTGGTCGCCGTCACCTGGGCGACGGCGTCACCGGCGTCTCTCGCGGGCGGGTGCCGCCTTCAGCGCACCGATCGCGGAC
>Ga0209487_1002610_pt1 | contig 14561 bp, 10 predicted proteins | sample Poulit2012_FD_187524 | JGI IMG/M metagenome (GOLD analysis project Ga0209487, IMG submission 187524) | Agricultural soil microbial communities from Georgia to study Nitrogen management - Poultry litter 2012 (SPAdes) (version 2) | ecosystem: Environmental > Terrestrial > Soil > Agricultural land... | reverse complement strand
CGAAATAGATTTCCGAATTCACCCTGATTCTCTTTGAGAAGTCGTAGGAGAAAAGAGAATAAACCCCGAATAAAGCACCCGCATAAGGATGGTCGCCATACTGAATGGTCGAAACACCAATTTCAGCGGGTGTAAACATATATTGTGCGATCCCGAGACTGTAAATATTCCGGTCTTCCCCTATTTTCAATAAAAGCGTCGAAGGGAAATTCCTCTTTTTCTGTTTAAAATAATAATCGACTCTTACCCCATTCGTATAATACCGGTCTGTAGCATCCCCTTTCATGACGAAAAAATCATTTTCAGCCGAAATGTGAAGAGAGGAAGCAAAATCTACCTGTGCCGGCAATACAACAGGGACGATGAGTAATAAAAAAAGGACAGGTATCGATATTTTCAAGAGAGGTTTCATCCTTGTCCGGTCTTTTTTCTGCTCCATTTCAGCTTCACGGTATCTACCATATCGTACACCACCGGCACCAAAAAAACGGTGAGTATCAAGGAAGACAGTAAGCCTCCGATGATCACCCAGGCCAATCCATTCTTCCACTCCGCCGAAGTACCGGTCCCCAGTGCAATAGGGAGCATTCCGATCGCCATGGAAAGAGTGGTCATCAAGATGGGCCTCATCCGGCCTTTGCTCGCTTCGACGATCGCTTCCTTATAATGTATGCCCTGCGCTTTCATCTGATTGGTAAAATCGACGATCAGGATCGAGTTTTTGGTAACCAATCCCATCAGCATGATCAAGCCCAGAAGAGCGAACAAACTCATATGGCTGAGGGATAGATTCAGCGCCAAAAAAGCACCGATCGCCGCCACGGGAATAGCGAACAAGGCGACGAAGGGATAGATATAACTATCATAAAGAGCGATCATGATCAGATAGATCAGGATAAATGAAATGAGCAACACCGACCCCAATGCTCCAAAACTCTCGTCCTGTCTTTTGATATCGCTCCCCCACGCCATCTGGATGCCGTCCGGCAAAGGATTGTTTTTCACATGAGCCACCACATCATCCGCTACGGTGCCGGAAGGTCGCCCCAGGGTAGAAGCCGTCAAGGTCACAGCCGGCTGCCGGTCTTTCCGCTCCAGCAGGGAAGGAGAAGGATCCCGGCGGATCTCAGCAAACTGAGACACTCTCAATGGTATCCCCGCCGGATTGACCACGGTCAGCTGCCGGATATCATCATAATCCTGCCGGTCAAATTCATCCAACCGCACCCGGATCGGATATTCAGTACCGCCATCGGTCAGCATAGCATCATCATTTCCTGTCAGGGCCGTTCTGAGATTCATCCCCACGTACGCGGTATTCATTCCCAGTCGCTGCATCTTGTCCTGGTCCGGGATCACCCTGTATTCGGGGTTCCCCTCTTCCACCGACAGACGCACATTGTCCGCACCCGGAATATCCTCTATGACCATTTTCAGATCCTCTGCTGCAACCATCACTCCTGCCAGATCCGTCCCGCTCAGGGTGATTTCGATGGGAGCCGTACGAGGAACCATCCCCAGAAGCATCATCGAATAATTGACTTCAGGGAATCTGATCCTCAATTCATCTCGCAGATCTTTCATAAAATCTTCAGTCGGTACTTTTTCGATATTTGCCGCGGCTAATTCTTCTTTCTCCGTTTTGAGCTGGATGGTAAATTCGGACTTATTCGCCGCGCCGACTCCCAGGCTTCCTATTCCGGAGCTGGGCCCCCCGACATTGCTGAACAAGGTCGCCACCTCCGGCTTTTGTAAAATATATTCCTCGATCTCACTCGAAATCTGATTGTTCCTCTCGAATGAAGTCATTTTATCAAACTCAAGGGAGAGTTGAAATTTTCCCTGATCTCCTGTGGACATCAATTCTTTTCCTATGATCCCCTGGTTCATCATCGCCGCCGTGCCGACGAACAGAAGAATCACAAATCCTATAAAGATGAGCTTATGCCGGAGCACCCAATCCAACCTTTCCCCATACCATTCGATAAAGCGATCCAGTTGAGATTCAAACCACAACAAGAACCGGTTGAAAAAATTGGTCGGCTTCAGATCGTCCGATTTTCCGATACGGGAAGCGAGCCAGGGTGTGAGTGTGAACCCGACCAGCAGACTTGTCAATACTGTCACGACCACCACCATCGCAAACTGTTTCAGCATATCGGCCACGAAAACCTGGAGAAATAATATCGGTACGAATACCACTACATCCACCAAAGTGATGGAAATCGCCGAATATCCGATCTCCATCCGCCCGTCCATCGCAGCTTTTCGTTTTTCCTTTCCCATATCCAGATGCCGTTGAATATTTTCCAATACTACTGTTGCATCATCGACCAAAACCCCGATCACCAATGACATTGCAAGAAGGGTCATCAGATTGAGCGTGTAGCCGAGCAGCCACATCGCACCAAAAGCCGTGATCAGAGAGGTGGGGATGGCTATTATGACAATGAGGGAGTTGCGAAAACTCCTCAAAAACAGGAGCATGACAAGAGATACCAGAATCACCGCCATGATCAGATCATTGACCACCGAATTGACCGCCGCAATGGTATTGTCGGTACTGTCATCCGTGATCACAAACTGCACCTCCGAGGCCGCATTCTGATTTTCGATGATCTCAAATTGCTTCCGAATCAGATGGGAAACATCCACAGCATTGGCATCTCCCTGCTTTTTGATCAGCAGTCCGATACCTTCTTTTCCATTGTATCGGCTCACAGAACTCTTCTCACGGATCCCATCTTCCACGCGTGCCACATCCTTCAGGTAAACCGGACTCCCCGGTACAGGCATGGCAACCTGCACATTCCGTATATCCTCCAAGCTGGTGAATTTTCCCACCAAACGGACCGTATTGCTCTCACTCTCCGTTTGAATATTCCCGGCAGGAAGATCTATCCCCGCTTTGTTGACCGCTTCGATCAACTGCAGCAGGGAAATTCTGTACAATTTCAATTTTTCCCGATCCACTTTGACCTGAATCTCCCGCTCTTCTCCACCGAGCAGCGTGATTTCTGCCACCCCCTGCAACTGCTGTATCTGCGGCAGATAATCATCTTTCATTTTCTGATAAAACTCGATTTCCGGTAAATTGCTGGTAGCGCTGACGGACATTATCGGCAGATCATTTGGAGAGACCTTGCTCATCTCAGGACTTAGAATATCCGGAGGTAAATCTTTCCGGATATTGTCTATATAGCGCTGCGCATCCTGCATAGTCTGATCCAGATTGGTTCCGTATTTCATGTTGGCGATGATCACAGAAGCATTGGGTAAAGATTTGGTAACCAAATAATCCACTCCTTCAAGATTGGATAAGGCGTCTTCTATTTTTCGTGAGACCGAAGTCTCTACCTCAGCCGGATCTGCGCCCGGATATACCGTCCGGATCACGACCACAGGCTGATTGAAATCGGGCATCAGTTCATAACTCAGGTTTTTGTAGCCGACGATCCCCAAAAGTGTAAAAAGACTAAAAAGTACGATGATAAGGGAGGGACGATCTATAGCTATTTTGGTAAGATTCACTTGATACAAATTAAAAGGTGATATATATTCAAACTTCGTTGCAGAGCCACTTTCAAAAGATCTGGTTCTGACTATTCATTGCCTACATTTACATTTACATTCGCATTTTCAAACAGATTGATAAACCCCCGGGTGATCAAAACATCACCTTCCTTCAATCCTTCGGCTATCACCGCCTGATTCCGGATCCGATGAGACACCACCACATCCTGCAATACGGCCTTTTGTTCTTTGACAAGATACACCCGGGGCTGATCCGCCGATCCTATAAGTGCCGCGGACGGAATGATGATTCCTTCTTCCTCTTGATCAGCGCTGAGCTTCACTTCTCCAAACATGCCCGCCTTGATTTTCAGGTCGGGGGTGTTTTTCACTGAAAATTGAACAGGAAATGAATTCCCCGGATTGGCCTTGCTGCCGATCATGATCAGCTTGCCCGTAAACGGGATTTCGGGATAAGCGTCGCTTTTTATCTGATAATCCTGATGGAGCTCCAATGCAGTCAGATCATTTTCTGGCACCTGGATGGTAAATTTGAGGGTGGCGATATCGGTGATCTGAAGGAGGGGTACACCGGGTGCCGCAAATCCGCCCACTTCATTCATCTTTGCGGTTACGATCCCACTAAAAGGAGCATGTATGGTAGATTTCTTGATTTGTTCCAGCACCGTCGCTCTCTGCACTTCCGCAGAAGCCAGACCTTGCTGCGTTTTTTCGAGCTGAACGCCCTGAATAGCATCCGCTTCCGTGAGGATCGTGTATCGCCTGATGTCATTTTTCAGTCCGTCTATATTCACTTCGATGGATTGTAAATTTAAATCAAGAAGAGAATGATCCAATTGAATCAGCGGCTGATTCTGAGATACCATTCTTCCCACATCCGTCATGACAGAGTTTATTCTCCCCTGTGTTTCCGCGCTGATTTTGGTTTCACGATTGGGTTCAAAAATTCCGGAATAAGCAGTCTGCCAGCCTGCATTTTTTTTCTGCACGACTTCTGCCCCGACCGTGATGGCTTCGGATCGGTCGTATTGATATACTTTACCCTCCGTGATCTCTTTGTTGGCTTTGAGTTTGAATACCAGCAAAAGCCCCAGTCCTATGGTGATCCCTATTCCGATGATTGTTTTCCAGTTCATTTTCTGTATATTAAAAAAGTGATTAACTATTCATTTAAAATCACGGCCGGTTCCGAATTGAATTTCCGGCCCTCTGTATTTCGTGTTTTTGTTTTGTTCGTCAGTTCCTCATCCTCCCCTTCAGTTTTTTCAATTCCAGATCTGCTTTCACATAATCCACTACCGCGGACAGATAGTTTTGCTGAGCCTGGCGGAGCTCATTGTCCGCGAGCAACACCTCCGTCAGTGAAGCGGTCCCTTCCCGTTGAAGCAGCAACTCCTGATCATAAATTTGCTGCGCCAGATCTATTTCAGCGTGAATTGTCCCGATACTGGTCAGGGCGACATTCTTCCGGCGACCGGCATTGCGGATCTCCATTTCATTTTTTTCCAAAAGCAATTCCGTTTGCAATCTGTTGATATGCAGTTCCATTTGCTTTTGCCCCCTCTTTATGCGGTTGATTTGTCCGCTGAAAATGGGATAGCTCAATTGAACGCCGGCAAATCCCACCGCATAAAAATCCAGAAAACGATGAGGTTTTTGATCATACCCGAGTCCCGTCAATCCATAATTGGCTATAAAATGAACAGAAGGAAACTTCCTTGTTTTGTCCAGCGTGACAAGCTCGCTCTGCAACAATTGATTTTGCGCCCGGATCAGCTGAAGATCAATAGTTTCTTCTGCCTCATACTGCTTTTCAGGATCATAGCCGATCTCAGACTCGACCCGGAAGGTTCGTTCCGGCGAAAGTCCCATCATAAATTTCAGAACGCTGAGTACCTGATCATTTTGACTGTGGAGCATGGCTTTACGGGTATTCAACTGACTGAGCTGCAACCGTACCTTACTGACCTCACTCCCCGTCACCATTTTGTTTTCGTGGAGCAATTCGATGTTTCTCAGAAGTCGCTCTGCGTTCCCGATATTGGCATCCACAAACCCGATCTGGTGTTGCAGGATCTGGGCGTTGTAATACAGATTGGAGATCTCGAAATATAAATCCTCTTCCGTTTTCTGATATTTCAAATCATTGATTCGGGAAGCTATTTTGGTTTTCTCAATGCCTCCGTAAATTTGCGGATTGTAGATCGGTATCACCACTTGCAAACTTCCATTGATATTATGCGGCACTCCAAACTGAACGGCCCGAAATTCCCCTTCCGGCGCCTGCGGATTGAGCGCAGCGACCGGCATCAATTGGTGGGGCAGATCGATAAAATATTTATAGTCCGTGTTCAACGACAGCTTCGGCAGCAAATTCGCTCTTGCTTCTACCTCCCGCTCTCTTCCGATCGCGATTTCATTCCGGTCTATTTGCAGGCTTTTATTGTACATGGAGGCCGTGTCCAGGCATTGTTCCAGTGTCCATACCTCCTGCCCCCGGGAAGGCAACCATTGAAACATCATCATCAACAGTATGTAAATATTTACTAACTTTCTCATGGAAAAAAATTTATTTTTTCGTTGTGCGTTTCTGTTCTTTCAGAGTCAAACTGATTTCACGATTTTTGATATTTTTTACAATGACCATCATGCACCACTTACTACCGTCATACATACCATCCAAAACATCCATAGTGCCATAAGTATAAAACACTCCTCCAAAAGCAAACACTCACTAACATCTATCTGAAAAATATACACCTATCCTCCCCCTATCATTTTGGAGGTTACCCCTTTCTCATTCGTCAATTCCCCTACGATGATTCCTGTAAAATGAATCAGGATAATGACGGGAAACCAATAAAGCGCTAACTTATGTATAGTTTCCGCCGGGGATTTCCACATCCCGGTCTCAGACCATTTCAAATAAATCCCGGTAATAATATTGACGCCAACGAGCAAATAAAACAAAATATAGGTCAACCCTTTGAAACGGTCCTTTACGGAATGAATGGCTTTTAAAGGGCTCGGGAACCGGGCCCCGCGCACCATCATGTAGATCATCCTTATTATAAAAGCGATGATCATCACGTGAGCAAAGACTTCATGCCACTGCCACATCGGCGCTCTGATGTCAGTAGCTATTGACGTCATTTGTTCATCGGATAAGGATGCATCGGACAAACGACTTTTGATCACTGAAATAATACGATGTTTATTCATCCAATACATCCTTAAAAATCCGGTTATGAACAAAATAGAAATTGCCAACCCCATAGTCCAGTGAAGAACCCTGTGTTGAATTGTAAATCTGGATGTTTGCTTCCTGGTTTCCATTTATTTAGTCTTTATTAAAGTCAATAAGGAACGGATCAAATTATCTCCATTCCGAAGAATATCAAATTCAAAACGGGCGATCCTCCATTTAAACATCTGAAGCCGGAACGATCCGAGGACCACATGCATCAATTCTTCAGTAGTAATGGACGTCGTAAATACTTTCTTCTGCTGTCCTTCCATGATGACCGGCATCAGGTGTGTCATAATCAAAGCCATAATCCTCAAAATGATCTGATTGATCCGTTCATTCTCTTCCAGCAAACCATCCGAAAAGACGGCTACCACAAAATGGGGATGCTCATTGAAAAATGAGATCTGACTCTGGAAAAGCTGCGTAAATTTCTCTTCAGGAGAATCAGAGGATCGGATCGACTGTTCGAATCTTTCATTCATCGTGTCCGCCAGGTATTCCAGCAGGGCGATGATAATTTCTTCTTTATTATCAAAGTGCCGGTACAGAGCACCCTCCGAAAATCCCATCTCGCGCGCCAGATTTTTGATCGTCAGTCCACTCACTCCATATTGAGTCAGTATCTTTCCGGCAGCCTCTATGATTTCCATTTGCCGATCTGTTATTTCTTCAGTCATAATTAGTAAGTGAATGTTCGCTCACAAATATAAAAAGAATTTCTGACGCGTACAATCTTTGCGATATTTTTATGTCAGATCCCGCCAGATCGTCCTCGATCCGCATTCGAAACGACCATTTTTAAGGATTTCCATTTTTAGACCCCGGCACTTTCTTCCCTTCATTCTTCATCGCCATCAACAAAGTGTAGGCTCCTAATAACCCATTGTAAGGAATCAACGGACTTTGTGTTTTGCCAGTTTACAACATAAGCGCACTGTCATCCGTCCAACTATTAAAAATTTTGGTGAATAATGCAGGTTAAGTGCACTGTCATCCATCCGACCTAATATTATTTTGTTTTAAAAATTCTATTGTCCAATGTCGCTTGTCCGCATTCTCTTGATCCATTTGTATCCCTCAAACCAAAGTACAGAAACCGACGCCACCAACAGACTCATTCCCAATTGGGGAGGATGGAGCGGAGTCAGATAAAAAAATGAAGCCACCGAGGGAACATAAAGAATGATCATCAATCCGAGAATCACCAATGCCGTGACTCCCAGAAGAAGGTTGTTCTTCGTCTTCAGAGTATCAGTGACGCTGAAGTAAAACGAACGATTGGTGAAGCTCAAAAACACATTCGACAGTACCAAAGTGGAAAAGACCATGGCTCTGGTCAATCCTTCATCCGCCCCGCCCCGCACACTATACTGGTAAATGAACAGAAGACCCAAAGTGATCACCAGTCCCTGAACTATACTGATACTCAGCTCCTTCCCGTTCAGAAAAGTATCCGTGATGACACGAGGTCCCTGCAACATGGTATTTTTTTCCATCGGCTCATTTTCATATACGATAGAGCAGGTAGGCCCCATCACCAGCTCAAGAAAGATCACATGGATGGGGGTGAAGATCTGGGGATAAATCCAGCCCAAAAACAAAGGAAGGGCAACGATCAGTATGATAGGGATATGAATGGATATGATGTATTGGATCGCTTTCTTGAGATTTGCATATATCCTCCTCCCCTCACCTATCCCCATGACCAGACGGTCGAGGTCATCATTCGTAATCACCAGATCAGCAGCCGCTTTTGCGATTTCTGTTCCTTTGTGTCCCATCGCTACTCCTATGTGCGCCGCCTTCAATGCCGGGGCATCATTTACCCCGTCCCCCAGCATCGCTACGATCTCCCCTTCTTTTTTCAGCATATTCACTACCCTAAGCTTCGATTCGGGAAACATACGCGTGAACAATGTCGTATTCTTCGTTATTTGAGCAAGATCCGGATCTGAGACATGCATCAGATCGTACCCCCGCCTCACTTCCCCCTCCATCCGGATCCCTGCCTGCGTGGCAATGGCTAAAGTAGTGTCGGGATTGTCGCCGGTGATCACTTTCACCTCTATACCTGCATCGTAGATCTTTTCAAAAACCTCCCGAATACCCTTTTTTGGCGGATCCTGAAAAACGGTAAATCCTATAAAATCAAATGCAAATTCCTGTTGTCTTTTGGGAAAATCAGTCCCTTGAAAGGTAGTTTTCGCTACACCCAAAATCCGGAATCCTTCGCTGCTCAGTGTTTTTAAAATGACCTTCAAGTGGCTTTTATCCTCCTCCGACAGCTGACATACTTCAATAATGGCTTCAGGTGCACCCTTTGCCGCAATAATCTGCTCCCCGGCTTTGCTCTCAAAAAGATGGGTCATCATGGGCGGCTTCCCCTCCAGAGGATATTCGTGAAACATGCGAAACGCCGTCCGCCGATCCTCTTTTTGGGTTTGTTCATACAAACGATGCAATTCTTTTTCCATCGGATCGAAAGGAACCGGCTCACTGCTCCACATGGCATATGCAATCAACTCGGACAGGGCCTCATCGCTGAACTCACTTTCTTCATACAGCTTGTCTGTTGAAAACAAATACAGATTTTTCAACTGCATGGTATTTTCTGTAATGGTGCCTGTTTTGTCTGTGCAGATCACAGAAGTACTCCCCAGGGTTTCGATGATGCTGCTACGTTTGACAATGATGTTTTTTTTCATGAGCTTCCACGCCCCCAAAGCCGTGAAAGTAGTAAAAGCCACAGGTATCTCTTCGGGAAGCACCGACATGGCCATTGTCAGCCCGTTCAGCAAACTCTCCAATACATCTCCGGAACGAAAATACCGGTAAGCCCATACCATCAGAAATATGACGACTCCCACTATGGCCATCACCCTCACAAAGGAGGAAATCTGCTTCCTGAGCGGAGAAGCATCTTCGCTTTGTTGTTCTACCGCAACGCCGATCTTTCCAATGGCGGTTTTTGAGCCAACCTGAGTAATCCGAAAAATGGCCAGCCCCGATACGGCGATCGTACCACTGAACAATGCATTGTTTGCAGCTTCTGCATTTTTAATAACCGAATAGGACTCTCCCGTAAGAGAAGATTCATTGACTGAAAAATCGTTGCTGTGCACAATTTTACCGTCAGCATTGATCATTTCACCCTCCTGCACTATACACAGATCCCCGACTACCAATTCGTTGGTGGGAATGTTTTGCACTGTGCGATTCCGGATCACTTTACTCAAAGGTTCGTTGAGTTTTTCTAATTCCTGTAATGCCTTCTGGGTTTGAAAGTCCTGATAAAAAGAAATTCCGGAAACGGCAAGAATTGCGACGAACATGAAAATCGCTTCTCCATACTGCCCGACGACGACATAAATAATAGAAACCACTATGAGCAACAACACCATTGGTTCCTGCAACAAATTCAAAATCCAGGCAGTAAAGGCGTTCCCCCCTTTCTTGTCCAATACATTGTATCCGTGTGCGGTTCTGGAATCAACTACTTCTGGCTCCGTGAGTCCAACAAGGTTTTCCGGGATATTCAACTCCATACTGTTCAGGTCTTTTTTGGTTTGCCCCGATCGCCTTTGAGATGATAGCCTTTTGCTTCTGATTTTCAGCCGGTACCCCACCGGTCCTATACAGCCCTTCTCACTCCATCCAATGAATCCATCGAAGTCCCCTCTGTTACCAAAGCTTTTTTATGATTTGTTCGTTTCCATTTTGTTTCAGTCACCCATGTTTTTCCCTGCTATTATATTAGTACGGCAAACAGGTGCCCCAAGATAACGGGAATCTCACTCTTATTCCCGGTTTTTCCAGCTAATTTTCACAACATTTTTACCCGGGGATCTTAAATACACAATGCCGCCATCCCGGGACTATTACATGATCCCTGTCCTTAGGCAGCGAGATCCACCCAGGCCTTCCACCTGATGTAAAGGGACAGCATGAAAAAAATAGGAACATCGGAATAGTTTCAGCCGACGCACAATATGGATCAGTCACCCGAGCTCAATCCGATCATTGAAAATACTGATGGTACCGGTCGTAAGAATCCCGGATCTCACGCACAAGAGACTCCCCGTTTTTCTGATCCGCTTCCTTCAGTGCAGCCACCAATTCCAGATGGGGATGAAGCCATTTATGCAGCTCGTCATGGCTTTTGCCATCCATCGTACAGCTTTCGATCAGCAGATTGTTCTGCTCTGTCAGGTCCTCAGCAAGAGCCTTATAATCAGTTTCTTTGTTCTCGATGAAGCTCTTCACTCGACTTTCTCCCTGCATCACATAAGGTTTCATTTCATCATTCACCAGCCATCTCACCCCGTCATTGAGTTCTACCATTTCATAATGATCGGCGGTTGTGACATTATGTTCATGTTCTGCGAAGTCAGTATTCGAAGAATCTTTGCCATTGTTGCAACTTCCCAACAGGAAACCGGCCAGCATCAATAAAATTATTTTTTTCATTGTAGTCATAATTTATGGGTTTGTTATTTATTGTTTTCTATAAGTGTCAAAATTCCTTCCAGCACCGCTTCTCCATCCTTCACCAGATCTGATCGATGACCAGCCATTTTCCATTTCAGTATTGTCATCCGAATTCCTCCCATGATGATTGTCGTCAGGGTAGAATCCTCCATCACCTTGCGATACTCGCCCGATTCACGGCCCCTTTTCACATTACTGAGCACCCTCTTATGCATTATTTCCATGATCTTTGCCACCTGCCTGCTCAGATCTTCATCATAATGAAAAATACTCTCAGCAAACAAAACACTGACGATGGCGGGTTTTTTGACGAAAGCTTTCAGTTGTGAATCAAATACAGCCCTCAGCTCCTCACCTGCGCCCATTTCTGCGACAGGAGTTATTCCGCTGAGCCGCTCTTTCATTTCGAAAGTAAAATATGTCAGCAGACTCGAGAGAATATCATTTTTACTGTCAAAATGCCGGTACAGCGCCGGTTCTGATAAGCCGATATCTGCAGCCAGGGTTTTGGTAGTGAGATTTTGAATCCCGTACCGGTCGATCCTTTGGGTGGCTGCCTCCATGATTTCGATCTGTCTTTCCGTGAATTCTTTCATGCGTTGTCTGTTAGTTAGTAATAACTCACTAATGTAAAAAAGGTTCTGATTCGCACCGCTCTTTTTCAGGTATTTTTTTGCAATAAATCACAATGTTACAGCACCATTGCAGCAGTTTTCGATGCCTCGGATCACCACCTGTCTGCCGTGACCGCACAGGCAGACAAAGTAAAATTCATGAATAATCCGGGTTCATCTCCGATTAACTATTTTATTTGTTATTTTCAGCACGCAGAGTTCAAGTTCACTATGAAAATAAAAATACTAAAACCCAAGAAGGCGCTCAACAAAGCTTTTCTGAAAGTCAAACCGCACCGGGAAGAGATTGAAATCTTCAAAAATCAGCTCACGACCCTGATCGACCGGATCAATGAAGCAGAGTCGGAAGAATTCCATAAGAATCTGGTGACGCACTTCCTCAAGAGAACCTATTATGATCCCCATTATTTCATCAATACCAAAGGGAAAAACGATCTGGTGATCCATACCGGAAAAAACGCTAAATCCCCCGTAGGCGTTATTATCGAAACGAAGAGCCCGGTGAACCGGTACGAAATGATCACCCGGGATCAGCTGAACCGGAAAGCGCTTCACGAGCTCATCCTCTATTATCTCCGGGAGCGGATCCTGCACAAAAACCTGGAGATCAAACACCTCATTATCACCAATATTTATGAATGGTTCCTCTTCGATGCCACCCTCTTTGAGCAGCTTTTTGCACAGAATAAAACGCTGGTCCGCCAGTTCAGGGATTTTGAAGACAAACGGCTGTCAGGACAAAGCACCGATTTTTTCTACCGCGATATTACGGCTCCTTTTATAGAAAATATAAAATCCGAAATCGAGGTAACGCACTTCGATTTTCGAAAATTTCAAACCATCCTCCGCAATTCGGACAAAAAAGATGACCATAAGCTCATCGCGCTTTACAAGCTGTTGTCTCCCGAACACCTGCTCAAACTTCCCTTCGCCAATGACAGCAACAGTCTGGACAAAGGCTTTTATGGCGAACTTCTCCACATCTTAGGACTGCACGAAAAGAAAGCCGGCGGTAAAAAACTCATCGAAAGATATCCGGAAAAAGACCGCGCCGCCGGCAGTTTTATCGAAAACACCATCTTCAAACTGGAAGGGCACGATGTTTTGCGGTTTGTCCGCAACCCCCGGCAATATGGCGATTCCCGTGAGGAGCGCCTCTTCAATATGGCGCTGGAACTTTGTATCATCTGGATCAACCGGATCCTTTTTCTCAAACTGCTCGAAGCTCAGCTCCTCTCTTACCACCAGAGAGATGCGGAATATGCGTTTTTGAACCTGAAAAAGATCCATGATTTTGACGAATTGGATGCATTGTTTTTTCAGGTACTCGCGCGCCATCCCGAAGATCGTACGGCGATGGTGCAGAAAAAATTTGACCGGGTGCCTTATCTCAACTCTTCCCTCTTCGAACCCGAACGGGCGGAGCATTCCGGGATCTTCATCGGCAACCTGGACGATGACAAGACCCTTCCCATCTATAGTTCTACCGTACTCAAAGATTCGCATGGCAAGCGGCTGAAAGGAGAACTCACCCCACTGGAATATCTGTTCCGCTTCCTGGAATCCTACGACTTCAGCAGCGAAGGCTCGGAAGAAATCCAGGAAGAAAATAAAACCCTGATCAATGCATCGGTCCTGGGTCTGATCTTTGAAAAAATCAACGGCTACAAAGACGGTTCCTTCTTCACGCCCGGATTCATCACCATGTACATGAGCCGGGAAACCATCCGCAAGGCGGTGATCCAGAAGTTCAATGAAGTAAAAAACTGGAATTGTACCACGATTTCAGACCTCTACAATCAGATAGACGACATCCAAGAGGCCAATGAAATCGTGAACAGCGTCAAGATCTGCGATCCGGCGGTGGGTTCCGGCCACTTTTTGGTCTCTTCGCTCAATGAAATGATCGCCGTAAAAAATGACCTTCGGATCCTGCAGGACCGGCAAGGCCGGCGGCTGAAGGAATATCATGTAGAGGTGCAGAATGACGAACTGATCATCACCGATGAGGATGGCGACCTGTTCGAGTATCATCCCCATCACCGGGAAAGCCAGCGGGTGCAGGAAGCGCTCTTTCATGAGAAGCAGACCATCATCGAAAATTGTCTTTTCGGCGTGGACATCAACTCCAATTCGGTGAAGATCTGCCGGCTGCGGCTGTGGATCGAGCTTTTGAAAAACGCCTATTACTATGAAAAACCGGGGATGAATGGAAAACAATACCTCCAGACCTTGCCCAACATCGACATCAATATCAAGACTGGCAATTCTTTGATCAGCCGGTTTGCCCTGGATTCTGATCTGCGCGAGGCGCTCCGCAAAAGCAAATGGAATATCGACAGTTACCGCATCGCGGTATCTACCTATCGGCGGGCGCGGTCCCGGGAAGAAAAACAGGAGATGGAAGAGCTGATCGACACCATCAAATCCGACTTCCGGAGCGAGATCTCCAGGAATGATCCCAAAGTCCGCCGGCTGCAACGCCTATCGGGCGAACTCTTCCAGATGACCAGTCAGGGCCAGCTCTTTAGTATGGAAGGGAAGGAAAAGAAGGCCTGGGAGAAAAAGGTGAAGGATCTGACCAAGAAAGTCGATCGGCTGGAAGCGGAGATTCAAGAGATCGAAAACAACAAGATCTATGAGAATGCCTTCGA
>Ga0209487_1002609_pt1 | contig 14565 bp, 16 predicted proteins | sample Poulit2012_FD_187524 | JGI IMG/M metagenome (GOLD analysis project Ga0209487, IMG submission 187524) | Agricultural soil microbial communities from Georgia to study Nitrogen management - Poultry litter 2012 (SPAdes) (version 2) | ecosystem: Environmental > Terrestrial > Soil > Agricultural land... | reverse complement strand
CGTGAAGGCGTGTTCCCAGTGCCGGTCGCGGGGTAGGTGCAGCACTATCCGGCGTGCGGGGCGGGCGATGTGTGGGGGCACCGAGGTCAGCTGTGCTCGGATGGTGGCAGTTTCCGCTTTGGCGTGGAAGGGTGAGACGAGCGCGCCGGTCGCGCGGGTGAGGTTGAACGCCATGGCCGCGATGGTCGCTTTCGGCATCGAACATGCTCATCGGCGAGTCAGTGAACACCGCGTGATACCGGCACGCGGTGTCTCCCCCGCAAGCGGGCGGTACCCCCAGCTCGCCTTGCTCGCTGGTGGGTTGAGGCGGGCGAGGCGGCGCACGATCAGCCGGGCGGTGACCTGCTCGGGCTTGCGGTGGCTGGTAAAGGCGGTGTAGCTGGTTCGGCGACCTCGCCCGCGGAGATCCAGCGGCCGTCGTCTTCGTCCCAGATGGCGTTCGGGTACTTGATCGGTGTCCAGGCTTCTTCCGGGATGCCGGCGATGGCGGCTTGCACACTGGTGTTCATGCAGGCGGTGACCGAGAACCGGGCCCCGGCCCGGCGGCACGCGGCGATCACCGCGGCGTAATAAAACGCCGAGTCCATGCGCACGATGACCTGCCCGGTGGCCCCTGCGTGACAGGCGTTGGTCACCGAATCAGTCACGAAGCCGGCCGCACCCCTAGCGGAGTTGGCCGCACCCCGGCGCAGCCGCGAGTTGGTGACCACCGCCTGCCGCGACGGGTGTGGAGGCGGCGCCAACCAGGGCGTTGAGCCCGTTCACACCGCAGTAGCCATATCCGGTGGCCGGTTTGGCATATCCGTACGTTTCGCGCACCGTGTCATCGATGTCGACGAAAATGACCTGATCGGCCCCGGCCAAGATCGGTGTCTGCGTGGCCAGGTTGGACAGCAGTCTGCTGGCCACCGCATCGAGTTGGCGCACGTTACCGAAGGTGAACGTGCGCCAAAAACGAGCCCAGCCTCGACGGTGCCCAGATCCCGGTGAACAGCCAAGCCACGCCGCCATGGCCGAGCAGGTCGATGTCTGCGATCGAATCCGCCCCGGCGACCATCGACCCCACCAGCGCCGGGATCTTCAACCCGGGGTTGGGGTCATCGAAAACCGCCCAGACACCATGCAAACATCGCATCTACCGGATGCCCATTTCTGATCGGCACGCGGAACCTTCAGCAAGTCCCACCGTCGCAGGTCAGAAGGGCATTCGTATGTTACGGCACACCGTCAGACCCAAACCAATTCGGTGGATCGAAGCTCACACGGCCCTTTTTACAGTATCTCCGGCAGCCAAACCGTGATCAGAGGACGTAGGGCGCATAAGTGTCGTAGATGAACGTTGCGAAGGCGCCGCTTATATCCTCTTCGCAATGGTAGTGGTCCCATTCGGAAACGGCTATCGCCTCCTCGCCCATGTCGACACAGTCCTGCCACGATTTCCAACCCCCGAACATGCAGAGGACGCCGTCAGCGCCCTCGACGGGAGCCGGGTTTTGTGAGTAGCAAGGTCGGTGGCCATCCATGAAGGTCGCGTCGTCGTCGGCGGCGGCAACCGCAGGACCAAGGGCGCTGCCCGGCGCTGCCATAACGCTTGTCGCTGCAATCATGACGGTGGCGGCGCCAAACACTGCCAACCCTCGTAGTCGACGGATCCGGGACTTTTCCTTGTCGGTTCTCGTGAGAGTGACTTCGTCAAACGCGTCAGTGCTACTCATCGAGTTCCTCCTCAACTGACTACTCGCATCTTCTCGGAGTCGTCACAGATTAATAGTCATGTTTCGGAGGAGCAACCTGAGTTTGCATGGAGCCCGTGTGTGCAGCCCGCGCTCGCCAGCAATATTTGGTCACTGGCTAGGGCCCGGCGACGCCGCAACTAGTTCGGCTTCCGAAGCACCTCTCAACGCTGTGACCAGCGCAACCCGCCGGCAACCCCGGGAAAGCCGACCAGCCACGGAGGTCGGGGCATAACTCGCCAGCAGGACCCAACGTCGAGCGCGCACAGGGGCGGTCGAAGTCCTTGCCATCGCGCCGTGAACAGCAAGGCCATGTCCTCAACATTGGCAGCGTCCGCGCCCATGCTCACCACCAGCGAGGCCGGCTTCAAGCCGCGTTGGCGCCCTTGTCCGTCGGCACCTATGGTCTGATCTTGAGAATCCGGCCACGCGCTTGCCCGGCGGCGAGCCGGCGTCGGCAGGACCGTACCGCGATCCTCGGTGCCCGATCGACCGCCAAACTCAGCAACGCCCACCAGATCGTCCAGAGCGTCAAGTCCGAGAACCGCGCACCTGGCCCACCGCCTGCACTGCGGGCGTCTATCCGCCCCGACTGGCATACATATGTCGAGCTTCGGCTCGGCCATGTCACTGAACTCATTGACGAGTGATTCAGACTACCCTAATTTGGGCAGAGGTCTTACCAGACGAATCGACGAAGGAGCTTCGAGAATCCATCGCACCTATCCTGCGGATGGCCCGCTGAGTGAGGTTCTGCGCGCCTACGAGGCCGAAGGGACCCGAATCCGCCCCGGCGACCATCGACCCCACCAGCGCCGGGATCTTCAACCCGGGGTTGGGGTCATCGAAAACCGCCCAGACACCATGCAAGCATCGCATCTACCGGATACCCATTTCTGATCGGCACGCGGAACCTTCAGCAAGTCCCACCGTCGCAGGTCAGAAGGGCATTCGTCTGTTACGGCACACCGTCAGACCCAAACCGATTCGGTGGATCGAAGCTCATGCTCGGCCTCGTTGAGTTCGATTTCTGCGTCGATCTCGTCGCGGTATTCGCCGTAGTAGGCCACGGCCGCCTCCACCAGCCCGGCCGGGACTTGCAGGTACTCTGCGGCGTACGCGGTCGATCCATCGTTGTCGCGACGTGACACGAATCGCCGACGGCTCTCAGATGCGGGCCGGCGACCTCAGGGCAGCCCTTCCAGCCGTCCGATGATGTGTTGCCGCTCGGCTCCGCCCGGACAGTTGGCGATCGCCTCGGTATAGGCCGCCCGGGCCAGCTCATGGTGCCCGTCGCGACGCAACAGCTCGGCACGCACCAGAGCGACCCGGTAATGGTCGGGCAACTGGTCCCCGGCCGCTCGCAACACCGCGAGACCTGCCATCGGACCGGCCACCTCCCCCACCGCCACGGCCCGATTCAGTCGGACGATCGGCGACCCCGTCAGTTCCTCCAGCCGCGCATAGGTCCGCGCGATACTCGCCCAGTCGGTGTCCTCGGCACGTCTCGCGGTGTCGTGGAAGGCGGCGATCAGTGCCTGCAGGCGCAGTTCCTCGGCGTAGCCGTACGTGGGCGTCAGCCGCGTCAACCGGGCGAGCCCGGCGTCGATCTCATCTCGACGCCATGCGTCTCGGTCCTGGTCGGCAAGCCGCATGAGCTGGCCCTCGGCGGTGACGCGAGCGTCACGGCGGGCGTGTTGGAGCAGAGCCAGAGCAGCCAACGCTTCCAAGACGGGCTGATCAGGCATGAGATCGGCGGCGAGCACGGCAAGCCGGACCGCCGCACCGGCTTCGCGAGCACGGACGACGTCGTCGCCCTCCCCCGGCGCATACCCCGCAGTGAAGGCGAGGTAGACCGACCGGGCCACGTCGTCCACACGTTCCGGCCACACCTCGACGTCGGGCACGGCGAACGGGATCCCGCTAGTGGCAAGCCGTCGCTTGGCTCGAGTCAGGCGTGCCGCCATCGTCGATTGCGGGACGACGAACAGCCGAGCGATATCGGCCGTCGGAACGCCCAGCACGAAGCGCAGCGCCAACGCCGGTCGAGCGTCCTCAGCCAGCGCGGGGTGGGTGGCCATGAACAGCAACGCCAGCCGGTCGTCGACCTCCGCTCCCGGAAACTCAGCCGGGACCGACTCGGCTTCTCTGCCGACGAGCAGGCTCGCCTTGGCGCGAGCGGTCTGCTCGCGACGCAGCGCGTCGACGAGGCGGCGCCTGGCCACTGTGGAGAGCCAACCCACGGGTCGATCGGGCACACCCGTCACCGGCCACTGCGCGGCGGCGTCGGCGAAGGCATCACCGAGCGCGTCCTCGACGAGGTCGGGGCGGCCGAGTTGGTGGACCAGGTGTCCGAGCAACCTTCCCCAGTGCTCTCGCCACACCTCGTCGAGGACGGCGGCGGGCTCTGCCCTCGAGTGGCTCGAGTCAGTAGGGCTCGACAACCGGCGAGACCTGGATGTCGTACGGGGGTAGTAGTTTCAGCAAGTCAGCCAGCACGTCGAGGTCGGGAACCTCCATGAGGAAGAAGCCACCGAGGCCCTCGACGGCTTCGGCGTACGGGCCCTCGGTGAAGGTCATCTTTCCTGCTCGGGTGGTGACGACTGTCGAGCTTGCAGCCTCTCCCAGGGCCTCACCGGCCAGGACCTCGACGCCGTCACGCGCGTTGCACTCGGCGTCGAAATCCTCGAACTGCTGCATCGCCGCGCCCTGCTGCTCCGGCGAAAGTGACTCCCACGGGGGCAACTCACCGTCACCGATCAGCAACACCAAATACTTCATCGCGATCCTTTCGTCAGGACGGCGGAGTTGCCGTCACCCACGATGTCGCGCGAGCGTACCGAGAATCGACAACCGCGGATCACGAAATTAGCTGCTCACCCTTGTGGGCGGTGCTCGTGTGACTGCTCGTCGGGCTGCTCGTCCTCGTATGTGGAGATCGGCTCGTCGTCCCCCCGGATAGGGATCTGAGGACGACGGCCACTCGGGCTGTGGGGCAGGTCGATCCGGCGCAAGTGCCGGCGCATGCTGAACCAGAGCACGACCCCGATGACCATCAGCGCGACGACGATCCAGAAACTGCCGCCACCAGGCCCGATCTCGTCCGGAACCATGAAGTCCGACGGCCCGCTGCCGGACACGAAAAGGACTCGATCCACGTCACCCATCAGATCACCTCACACCCTCGACTGTACCCACGGGTGCCCTCCCACGGGACCCATCGACGCCGCCGTTGTCACGTTCCGCGGGGCGTCACAGGTTCCGACGCGATTCAGGCCAGGCCCGCGAACAGGTCATCCTCGGGCACCGTGGTGGACACGGTGCTGCGCGCGAGCTCGTAGTCCTCAGTGGGCCAGTTTTCCTGGTGGATCTCCAACGGAACCGCGAACCATGGTCCGTCCGGATCGATCTGGGTGGCATGGGCCAGCAGGGCACGGTCCCTCGCGGGGAAGTAGTCAGCGCAGTGCACCCGGGTGGTGATCCGCTTGTCGTGCTCAGGATCAGGCTTCCAATCCGCGAGGCGCTGCTCGTAGGGCGATTCCAGGCCGTACCGCAGCATCGCCTCGTGCAGTGCCTCGGTGCGGGGCCGGTGGAACGAGTGGTGGTAGTACAGCTTCGACGGTTCCCACACGGGTCCGGCTTCCGGGTAGGCCGTGGGGTCCGAAGCGGCTTCGAAAGCCGCGACGCTGATCTCGTGGCAACGTACGTGGTCCGGATGCGGGTAACCGCCGCGCTCGTCGTACGTGGTGACGACATGCGGCTGGAACTCCCGGATCGAACGCACCAGGCGAGCCACCGGCACCTCCAGTGGCTGAGTGGCGAAGGAGCCCTCGGGCAGCGGCGGGGGTGGATCACCCTCGGGGAAGCCGGAGTCCACGAACCCCAGCCATTCCTGTTCGATACCCAGGATGGCCCGCGCCGCGTCCATTTCCTCCCGTCGGATGGCACTGATGTTGGCCCGGACATCCTCCCGGTCCATCTTCGGGTTCAGGATGGAACCACGCTCACCACCGGTGCAGGTCACCACGCGTACGCGGACACCCTCGTCGACGTAGCGTGCCGTGCTGGCTGCACCCTTGCTCGACTCATCGTCGGGATGGGCGTGGACATGCATGAGCCGGAACCGCTCGCGCACCGGTCATCTCTCCTGTCGTCGTCCTACGCCTGCTGACGTGACCGCCATGGCGGGGTCACGCGTGTTACACCAATCAGAGACAATGGTGCCTCACCGTCTATTCCATCCCGTACGGAGTTCAACCCGTGAGCGTCCACCACAGCACGCCGGAGGAAGTCGCCGAACGTTACGGCCGCAGGCCTCGGCGCCGCACGGTGCCGACGTGGGCGTGGACCGCCGCGGCCGTTGCGTTCGCCGTGGCTGCCGTGTTGGTCATCGTGCCGATGTCCGACAAGACCGTCGACGCTGCCCTGCAGAGCTGGGATATCACGGGTACCACGGCGCCGCTGCAGGTGACGCTCAGCATCGACCGCGACTCTGATGTGGCGGTGTCGTGCGATCTGGTGGCTGTCGACGATCGGTTCGTGGTCGTCGGCCAGCGTCAACTGGAGATTCCGGCCGGGCCGGAGACACGGTTCACCTACGACACCGAGATCCCGTTGCAACGACCCGCCGTCGCACCTGAGCTGCGCGGTTGTGAACCTGCCTGAACGTCATCTGCTGGTATCCTCGAAGTTGCGCACTATTCGATCAGCGCACATCTGTTGGTGTGATGGGCCACGATGATCGGCCGCCGCGCACAAAGCCGAGTCGCTGATCCGCCGTCTGATATGCAAGGAGCATGCCGTGACGACCACGAGCGATAACGTCGCCTGGCTCACCCAGGAGGCACACGACCGTCTTCAGGAGGAGCTCGCGCATCTGATGGGTCCGGGGCGCACCGAGATCGCCAAGCGCATCGAGGACGCGCGGCTCGAGGGGGATCTCTCGGAGAACGGCGGGTATCAGGCTGCCAAGGACGAGCAGGGCAAGCAGGAGGCTCGGATCGCGCAGTTGCAGACGCTGCTGCAGCGTGCCCGGGTCGGTGAGACGCCCCCTGACGACGGCGTGGTCGAGCCCGGCATGATCGTCGAGGTCGCCTTCGACGAGGACGACGTCGAGACGTTCCTGCTCGGCTCGCGTGAGCTGAGCAGCCTGGACGGCTCCGTGGGCATCGAGGTCTACTCCCCGAACTCGCCGCTGGGCCAAGCGATCAATCGCAAGCGCGTCGGTGAATCGGTGTCCTACGCGACCCCCAACGGGTCGAAGATCACGGTAAAGATCGTCAGCGCTAAGCCGTACTCCGACTGACACCGGACCAGCTCCCGTCGAACGACCACCACGGGTGGTGCGCATCCCGACCACGCTGGCATAGCCAAGTTGACGCTGGCCCAGGCTTACATGCCTGGGCCAGCGTCGGTTTGCCACGAGAACGTGGCGTTCGTTCGCGCAGCCGGCTGGTCGGGTGTCAGCCGCCGGCGGCGCGCTTGTACTTCCGCACGGCCAGCGGCGCGATCACCGCGATGATGAGCACGGTCCAGCCGATCGCCATCGGGATCGGGTACTGGCTGGGAAGGCTGTCCGTCCCGAACGGTCGCGGGTTGCCGAACAACTCTCGGGTCGAGGCCACGAAGGTGCTGAACGGGTTCCACTCCGCGATCGGCTGCAACCAACTCGGCAGGGTCGGGGTGGGGATGAACGCATTCGACAGGAAGGTCACCGGGAACAACCAGATCAGTCCCGCCGACGACGCCACCTGCGGGCTCCCTGCGGCCAGCCCGATCAACGCGCCGACCCAGAGCATCGCGAAGGCGAACATCACCAGCAGCGCGATCCCGGCGAGGAAGCCGAGCAGACCACTCTCGACTCGCCACCCGACGAGCAGTCCGCACAGCAGCATGATGGCCAGCACCACCAACTGGTTGGTGAGATCGGCCAGCACCCGTCCGGAGATCACCGCCGAGCGGTTCATCGGTAGCGAGCGGAATCGGTCGATCAGGCCCTTGTGCATGTCGTCGGCCAGCCCGACACTGGCCGACGCCACCGCGAAGGCCATCGTCTGGGCGAAGATGCCCGGCATCATGTACCGGCGGCTGGCCATGTCGTCGCCCTCGAAACCAGGGATCGGGATGGCGCCGGAGAACACGAAGCCGAACAGCAGCACGAACATGATCGGCTGGATGAACATGTAGATCTGGTTGTCCGGCACACGCCATCCGCCACGGATGTTGCGCCAGGTCATGACCAGCGTGTCCGTGATCGCGCTGCTCAACCCGCCGCGCTGGACGGGCGGGCCCGCTGGTGGTTGCGACGGGGTCGGTGGAGTCAGCTCGGTGGTTGTCATGACTGTCCTCCTACCGCTACCGTCTCCGCTTCGGCCGCCTGCTCTTCCTCAGCCGAGTGCCCCGTCAGGTACACGAACACGTCGTCCAGCGTGGGTCGCCGCAGCGCGATGTCGTCGATGCCCATGCCGCGCTCATCCAGGGCACGGATGATCCGGATCAGCCCGGCCGAGCCCGCGTCGGTGGGGACGACCAGCCGGCGGGTGTGCTCGTCGACCTGGATCTCTCCGGTGGCGACCGGCGCGAGCAGCGCCTGTGCAGCACCGAGCTGTTCCGGTTCGCTCAGCACGACCTCGATGCGTTCACCGCCCACCTGGGCCTTGAGCTCATCGGCCGTGCCCTGCGCGATGATCCGACCGTGGTCGATCACCACGATCCGGTCGGCCAGAGCGTCGGCCTCTTCGAGGTACTGGGTGGTCAGCAGGATGGTGGCCCCTTCGGCCACCCGACCACGGATGACCTCCCAGAGCCCCAACCGGCTGGCCGGGTCCAGCCCCGTCGTCGGCTCGTCCAAGAACAGCAGCCTCGGATGCACGATCAGGCTGCCAGCCAGGTCGAGGCGCCGGCGCATCCCGCCGGAGTAGGTCTTCGACGGCCGGTCACCGGCGTCGACCAACTCGAACTGCTCCAACAACTCCTGCGCACGTTGCTGCGCCTGCTGCTTCGAGAGTTGGTACAACCGGCCGAACAGGTACAGGTTCTCCCGGCCGGTCAGGTTCTCATCCACCGCGGCGTACTGGCCGGACAGCCCAATCGATGCCCGCACCTGCTGTGGCTGGGTCGCGACGTCGTAGCCGCCGACGGTCGCGTGGCCGCCGTCGATGTCCAGCAGCGTCGTCAGCATCCGCACCGTGGTGGTCTTCCCGGCGCCGTTCGGGCCCAACAGCCCGACGACGGCGCCGTCAGCGACCTCGAGGTCGATGCCGGCCACTGCCTGCACCGCCTTGTCGCCGGTGCCGAAGGTCTTGACCAGGCCCTCGGCGACGATCGCATTCATATTCTTCTCCTCACAATTGCTCAGGCGGACGTGGACACCGCTGAACGGCGATGTCCACACCTACCTGGATGGAACGTGGTCGATCACGGAGCGAGGGCTGCGGTGGCCTCGTCCAGATCTATCTCGCCCGCGGCAAGTCTACGGAGCACCTCATCGCGATCAACGTCCTTACGCAGGGTGTCCGAGGAATCCGTCCCCTCCTCCAGACCCAGACGTTGTAGCAGTTCGGCGAACCTCAAGCGCGCGGTCGGGTAACTCACCCCGATCTCACGAGCGAGCTCTTTCATATTGCCTCGTGAGACCAGGAATGTGCACAGCATTTTTTCATCGGCCGGAGACAGGGAAGCAAATCTGCCGGGATCGAACTGTCCGGCGATCTCGGTGCCGCAGTGTGCGCACCCCAATCGGGTGAGGTGCAGCCGGCCGGCGCAGACAGGACAATCGCGTGGTGGGGGATGTGGAGCCGACGGCCCCCACCGAAGGGTCATTGCGGCAGCTCCAAGGAGACGGTGGCCATCAGACCCTCGACATCGAGCTCGGCGCCTCCCGTGCCGACCACGATCTCCCGGTCCTTGTCCCGTTCTTTCGGGGGAGGCTCGATGCTCAGCCGGCCGAGTTGCACGTCGGTGCGTACCCGGGTGTCCGAGCCAGGAGCCAGGCGCATGTGCAGCGAACCAGACTCGCAACGGACACGAGATCTGCCCGCCACGACCAACGCCTCGACCTGGGCCGAGCCCGCCTGCACCAGTACGTCCATCGGGTGCTGCGCCCCGGTGACCCGCAATGAGCCCGCGGTGACCCGCACGTGATCGACCGCACTGGCGCCCTCGACCGTTGCTGAGCCGGCGATCACCTCCACCCCGAGGGCGATGTCGGGCCGGACCCGCACGGTGAGCCCGAGCGTCTGACCGAGCCCAGTCTGCACCCGCTCGGCCATCTCCCGCCAACGGCCACCGGAGATCAGGGAGAACGCATCGTCGGTCGGCATCATCTCGACCTCGCCGGCCACGTGCACCGTGCCACCTTCACGGCGCAGGGTGTGCGAACCCTCCACCGCGAGCGTGGCAACCGTCGGATCCCCGACGACCCGCACGCGCCGCGAGTTCGCGTGGACGACGATCCGCTCCACGCTGACCATGGCGGGGGCATTGGAGATCGAGCCGTACAGCACCTCGCCCTCGTCCGTCGACGTTGTGCCGGCCACCGGAAAGTCTTCGGGCCGGTTGCGGGCCTGCGTCGGATCATCGGTCACCCGTGCATCGGGTGCAGCGGTACTCGCGCTTCTATCCGCCGTCTCCGCCACGCCTGTCGTCGCGTCGAGCAGGTTGGCAGCCTCTGCCGGGTCGATCCGCCCAGCCGCGACATCCTCGAGGATCTCTCGAGCGCTTCTCTCGGTCATGGGTCGATGATGCACCCGCCGTGCAGGATGTGCAAATACATTTTTCAAACTATCAAGACGCGTTTCGCAAAACGAAACCTCCTCTGCGGGGCTGGGTCGCCGACCACTGCTGGAGGGCTGACAACCAGCCTGTTTCGCAGCAGACTGAACAGAGCAACTGACCGGCGACGTGGGAGGCCGACGATGGGCAACTACGCCGAGTACGCCGAGTACGCCGAGTACGCCGAGACGCATCGACGCAGCATCAGCGAGCCAGACGCCTTCTGGCTGCAAGCGGCCGAGGCGATCGAGTGGGACCGCCGGCCCAGCACGGCGCTCGACGATTCAACACCGCCGTTCTACCGGTGGTTCCCGGACGGTGTGCTCAACACCTGCCACAACGCGCTGGACCGGCACGTGGATGCCGGTCACGGAGAGCGGGCCGCGCTGATCTACGACTCGCCCGTCACAGGAGCGAAGGCTCACTACACCTATCGGCAACTGCGTGACGAAGTCGCCACCTTCGCCGGGGCGTTGACCCAACTCGGCGTCTCGCGCGGCGATCGGGTGATCATCTATCTGCCGATGGTGCCGCAGGCACTCGTCGCGATGCTCGCGTGTGCGCGGATCGGTGCCATCCACTCGGTGGTGTTCGGCGGCTTCGCGCCGAAGGAGCTGGCTGCCCGGGTCGACGACGCGGCGCCAAAGGTGATCGTGACGGCGTCCTGTGGTGTGGAGCCCGCCCGGGTCGTCGAGTACAAGCCGATCATCGAGGCGGCCCTGGCCATGACGAGTCACCAGCCAGATCACGTCGTCGTGTTCCAGCGCGAACAGGCACGGGCCGAGCTCACCGAGCGGGACCTGGACTGGCACGGGCTCGTCAACGGCGCCACACCCGTCGACTGTGTGCCCGTGGCCGCGACCGACCCGCTCTACGTGCTCTACACCTCCGGCACCACCGGTAGACCCAAGGGTGTGGTGCGCGATCACGGCGGTCATGCCGTCGCGCTGACCTGGTCCATGGCCAACATCTACGACATCGGCCCCGGTGACGTCTTCTGGACGGCCTCCGACGTCGGCTGGGTCGTCGGACACTCCTACATCGTTTATGCACCATTGCTGGCCGGGGCCACGACCGTGCTCTACGAGGGGAAGCCCGTGGGCACGCCGGATGCCGGAGCGTTCTGGCGGGTGATCGCCGAGCACGATGTCAAGGCCCTGTTCACCGCACCCACCGCGTTCCGGGCGATCAAGAAAGCCGACGCCGAGGCAACGGAGCTGGCCAAGTACGACCTGTCCGGATTCGAGACGCTGTTCCTGGCTCGGGAGCGCCTGGACCCCGAGACCCACCGCTGGGCCGCGGAGAAGCTGCAGGTCCCGGTGATCGACCACTGGTGGCAGACCGAGACCGGCTGGCCGATCGTCGCGAACCTGCGGGGCTCGGCGCCGATGCCCGTCAAGCCGGGCTCCCCCACTGTGCCGGTGCCGGGTTTCGACGTGCAGGTCCTCGACGAACACGGCAACGCCACACCGGTCGGTGCCCAAGGGGCGATCGCGCTACGACTGCCGATGCCGCCGGGCACGCTACCGACCCTGTGGGGCGACGACGAACGCTATGTGCAGGAGTACCTGTCCACCTACGACGGGTACTACGTGACCGGCGACGCCGGGTATGTGGACGAGGACGGCTATCTGTTCGTGATGGGTCGGACCGACGACGTCATCAACGTCGCCGGACACCGGCTGTCGACGGGTGCCATCGAAGCGGTCCTGGCGGCGCATCCGGCCGTCGCAGAGTGCGCGGTGTTCGGGGTGGCCGATCCACTCAAGGGGCAGCTGCCCACCGGCCTCGTCGTGCTCAAGAGCGGTATCGAGATTCCCGAGGACCAACTTCGCGAAGAGCTGATCGCTGCGGTGCGCTCCGATATCGGCCCGGTCGCGGCCTTCCGGGATGTCTTCATCGTCGACGCACTGCCCAAGACCCGGTCCGGCAAGATCCTGCGCAAGACCATGCGCGGCATCGCCGACGGGAAGGAGGAGTCCATCCCGTCGACCATCGAGGACGTCGGGGTGCTCGACTCACTGCGAGAGGTGCTCACGCAGAAGCGCGCGACGCCGGCGTCCTGAGAGCACGAGTTTCGATTCCGTCGACGAACGCCCGTGTGAACGGGACTAGGTCGAGCGGGTCAGGTGGATTCGGTAGCCGCGGGAGTGGATGCGCTCGAGCACTCGCTGCTGATGCTCCTCCCCGCGCGTCTCGAGCTGCAGGGCGACGTCGACCTCGTCGACGCCGAGGGCGGCGCGAGTGCGTTCGTGGACGACGTCGAGCACATTGGCGCCGAGTTCGGCGAGGTCGGTGAGCAGGGCGGCCAGGCCGCCGGGGCGGTCGGGAATGGAGGCGCGGAACGAGAGATAGCGCCCGTCGGCGGCCAGTCCGTGCCGGATGACCCGTAGCAGCAGCAGCGGGTCGATGTTGCCGCCGGAGAGCACCGTGACGACGGGTGGGGTGAAGCGCTCGGGCTGCTGCAAGACACCCGCCACGCTTGCCGCACCCGCGGGTTCCACCACCAGTTTGGCGCGTTCGAGCAACAGCAGCAGAGCGCGGGAGAGGTCTTCCTCGCCTACCGTGTCGACACGTTCGACGAGTTCTCGCACCAACCCGAAGGGTGTGTCGCCCGGCCGTCCGACCGCGATACCGTCGGCAATCGTCTGCATCTCCTGGAGGGAGGTGGGGGCGCCAGCGGCCAGCGACGGCGGGTACGCGGCGGCGCCGGCAGCCTGGACACCCACGACCGAGACGTCCGGACGATGGGCGCGAACCGCGGCGGCGATACCGGCCAGCAGGCCACCGCCACCGGTGCCCACGACGATGGTGCGCACGTCCGGGACTTGCTCGAGGATCTCCAGGCCGACCGAGGCCTGGCCCCGGACGATGTCGGCATGGTCGAAGGGGTGGATGAGCTCGGCTCCGGTCTCCGCGGCGAAATCCTGCGCCGCGGCGAGGGCCGCGGTGAGGTCGGTACCGGTGAAGCGCACCTCGGCGCCGTAGGCCTTGGTGGCCCGCTCCTTGACCAGCGAGGCGGAGTCCGGCATGAAGACCGTGGTCTTGGTCTCCAGCATCGACCCGGCCAGAGCCACTCCTTGGGCGTGATTGCCCGCACTGGCGGCGACGACGCCGCGGGCACGCTGCTCCGGACTCATCCGGGAGATCCGCACGTAGGCACCGCGGATCTTGAACGACCCGGCCCGTTGCAGGTTCTCGCACTTCATCCACGCCTGGCCGCCGACCCGGTCCGACAACCAGCGGGTGTGCTCCATCGGTGTTGTCGCGACCACGTGGCTGAGCAGTGATCGCGCCTCGTCGAGCTCCTGCGCGTCGAAGGTCACCATGGCGACATCCTGCCAGCGCCGGCCGCCAGTAGGGTGAGCAGATGAAGTTCGCCTGGTTGTGCAGTCACGAGTCCTACCAACCCGAGGCGCTGTTGGACCATGCCGTGCAGGCGGAGCAGGCCGGATTCGACGTCGTCACCGGTGCGGATCACTTCCACCCGTGGGTCGACGACGTCTCGGCCGCCAGCTTCGTGTGGTCCTGGTTCGGCGCGGTTGCCCAGGCCACCGAGCGCGTCGAATTGGCCACGAGCGTGACCGCGCCGCTGTTTCGCTACCACCCCGCGCTGATCGCGCAGGCCGCAGCGACCATCGACCGGCTTGCCGGAGGCCGGTTCATCCTGGGTGTCGGCACCGGTGAGGCGATCAACGAGCGCCCGCTCGGGTTCGAGTTTCCCGGCTACGCCGAGCGGATCGCCCGCATGGACGAGGCGATGACGATCATGCAGCGCCTGCTCACCGGAGAGAAGTCAGACGTGGACGGGCAGTACTACCAGCTCAGCGCGGCCCGGCTGTACAGCCCGCCCACCGGTCGGCTGCCGATCTGGATGGCAGCCGGTGGACCGAAGTCGGCCACGTTCGCCGGTCAGCACGCCGACGGTCTGATCACCAGCGTCAAGCAACCCGAGCAGAGCCTCGAACGGGTGATCTCCCCGTATCGGGAGGCCGCGGCGGCGCGTGGCACCGAGACCACCATCATGGCCACTCGGTGGTGCGTCCTGGCCGAGACCGAC
>Ga0209487_1002608_pt1 | contig 14568 bp, 16 predicted proteins | sample Poulit2012_FD_187524 | JGI IMG/M metagenome (GOLD analysis project Ga0209487, IMG submission 187524) | Agricultural soil microbial communities from Georgia to study Nitrogen management - Poultry litter 2012 (SPAdes) (version 2) | ecosystem: Environmental > Terrestrial > Soil > Agricultural land... | reverse complement strand
GCTCGCGCAGGTCAGCAACCTCGGCGAGGAGGCTCCCGCCCACTCGCGTGGAGCCCTGCCAGTCCAGCTGGAGGTGCTCGTTGCGGGACGCGACGTACTTCGGCACCCGGTCGAAGAGCCGGCCGATGCCGCCCTCCGGTCCGGTGGTGTGCTGCGGCCAGTACCCGGCGAAGATGTCGTAGGTGCGCCGACCCAGCAGCAGTGCGTCCAGCGTCTCCATGCCGTCAAGCACGCTCTGGCCGACGGCTTGGCTGGGCACGCCGGCCTGCCAGCCGCCGAACCGGAAGTCGCCGCTGGGGTCCTCGTCCGGGCCGCCCGGTGCTTGGGCGACGCCGTCGAGGGTGGTGAACAGGTCGATCACGATCTGTCCGGTCATGGTGTGCTCCCAGTGCTCGTCGAAGAGATCGGTGCGGTCGGTGCGATCGGTGGAATGTGGAAGGTGCGGGCGAAGTGCTCCAGCACCTGCTGCTTGCCGCGCACCACGACGAGCAGGTCCTGCTCGAGCGCCTCGGCGGCAGTCACCGCCCCGGCGATCAGCCGGCGGATTCCGGGGCCGGCGACGATCACCGCCTGCGGCTCGGTCTCCGGAGCAGGTCCGCCCACCGGTGGTGCGGGTGGGGCGAGCTGCATCACCTGCAGCTCACTGCCGGCCACCTGCACCCGGAGGGCGACGTCGCCGACGTGCAGCTCGACGTCCAGGTCCTGGGCCCTCGCCGCCTGGAACGATGTGCGCAGCGCCATGGTGAGCGAGTCCGGGCTGACCACATCACCCTCAGCCGGTTCGCCCATCGCCTGGAAGCCCCAGCGACCGAGCGCCAGCAGGATCGGCTCGAGGGCTCGCCCGTACTCGGTGAGCTCGTAGACCAGCCCGCAGCTCGCCAGCGGCACCCGGCGCACCACCCCACCCGCCTGCAGCTCCTTCAGCCGGGTGGACAGGATGTTCGTCGGGATCCGTGGCAAGCCCTGCTTCAGGTCGGTGTAGCGACGCGGGCCGACGAGCAGGTCGCGGACGATGAGCAGTGCCCAACGCTCCCCGACCAGCTCGACCGCGGTGGTCACCCCGCAGTACTGCCCGTAGCTGCGCGCCGCCACCTCAGGCGGTCGGGGCCGCGCTGCCCTGCTCGGCCAGGTAGGCGTCCGGGCCCTGCTCGGCTGCCTGCTCGCTCATGTAGAGGAACTCCAGGCTGTTGCCGTCCGGGTCCTCCAGGTCCCGGGAGTACATGAAGCCGTAGTCCTGTGGCTCCTTGGGCTCGGTGCCACCGGCGGCCACGCCCTTGGCGACGATCTCGTCGACCGCCTCGCGCGAGTCCCGGCTGAGCCCGACCAAGGTCTGGGCGGAGCTCTTCGGGTCGGCGATCGCCTTGTCGGTGAAGGTGGCGAAGTACTCCCGGGTGAGCACCATGAAGTACACGTCCTCGCTCCACACGATGCAGGCGGCGTTCTCGTCGGTGAACAACGGGTTGATGTCGCAGCCGAGGGCGGTGTAGAAGGCCTTGCTGCGTTCCAGGTCGACTGTCGGCAGATTGACGAAGATCTTGGTCACGATGACTCCTTTATCGAGGTGAACCAGCTAAGACTTGCAAAAAGCAACCTTGCTTGTCAATAGCAAGTGTGCAGCCGGTGCGCGCCGGCGCACCCCTGCCCCCAGCGCAGCCCAGGGTGCGCCGGCGTCCCGGGCCGCCCCGGGCGTCGAGTGAGGCTACGTCAGACGCGGTGCAGCGGAACCGGGTCGGCGCTGCGCCCCTTCGTCACCCGCTCTGCGGAGGCGACCGCCTCGTGCAGGTTCGCTACCCGCACCACCTCCAGGCCCTCCGGCACCGTGCCCAGCTCGCCCGCAGTGGGCACGACCGCCTTGGTGAACCCCAGCCGGGCGGCCTCCGCCAGCCGCCGGGGGAGGCCGATGGCCGAGCGCACCTCACCGGTCAGCCCCACCTCGCCGATCGCCACCAGGCCCTCGTGCATCGTCAGCTCCCGGCGCGCCCCCACCACCGCCAGCGCGATCGCCAGGTCGCAGGCCGGCTCGGTCACCCGGGCGCCGCCGACGGTGGCCACGTACACGTCCCGCGCCGCAGTGTCCACCCCCAGGCGCCCGTGCAGCACCGCCAATGTCATCGATACCCGCGCCGAGTCCACCCCCGCGGTGGTGCGCCGCGGGTTCGGCGCCACCTGGTGGGTGGTCAGCGCCTGGATCTCCACCGGCATCGGCCGCCGGCCATCCAGGGTGATCGTCACGCAGGTGCCCGGCACCGCCTCACGCTGACCGGAGAGGAACAGCCCGCTCGGGTCGGCCAGAGACACGATCCCGGTCTCGGTCAGGGAGAAGCAGCCCACCTCGTCGGTGCTGCCGAAACGGTTCTTGACCGCCCGCACCATCCGCAGCTGGGAGTGCCGGTCACCCTCGAACTGGCAGACCACGTCCACCAGGTGCTCCAGCACCCGGGGACCGGCGATCGACCCGTCCTTGGTCACGTGCCCGACCAGCACCACCGGCATCGCCGAACGCTTCGCCGCGCCGATCACCGCTGCGGCCACCTCCCGCACCTGGGACACCCCGCCGGGGGTGCCGTCCACGTCCGCCGACCCGATGGTCTGCACCGAGTCCAGGATCAGCAGGTCCGGGTCACTGTGCTGCACGTGCCCGAGCACGGTGGCCAGGTCCGTCTCCGCAGCCAGCAGCAGCCCGTCCTGGAGCGCTCCGATCCGCTCGGCCCGCATGCGCACCTGGCTCGCGGACTCCTCACCGGTGACGTACAGCACCCGCTGGCCCGCGGCCGCCGCACGTGCGGCCACGTCCAGCACCAGGGTGGACTTGCCCACCCCCGGTTCGCCGGCCAGCAGCACCACGGCCCCGGGCACGATCCCACCACCCAGCACCCGGTCGAACTCGCCCACCCCGGTCGCGCGATAGCGCGCCTCGTGCCCATCGACCTCAGCGATCTGGCGAGCCGGACTGGACACGGCTGCGACCGCCGTCGTGCGGGGCCCGGAGGTGGGCGCACCGGCTTCGGTGACCGTGCCCCAGGCCTGGCACTCCCCACAGCGACCAACCCACTTGGCGGTGGTCCACCCGCACTCGGTGCAGCGGAAGGAGGGGCGCGGAGCGCGAGCAGCAGCCATACCCCGAACCGTAGTCGGCCGGGCCGACATCGCTCGCTCGGGCGGGTAGCGTGCCGTGCACACCGGACGTAAGGAGCGGACATGGCCGTAGACGTGGCACTGATCGGGGTCGGCGTGATGGGCGAGGCGGTGCTCACCTCGCTGCTGACCGTGACCGAGGCAGACCGGGTGCGGGTCACCGACGGGCGGCCCGAGCACGGCCAGGAGCGGGCCGCCGCGCACGGGGCGCGCTGGACCGGCTCCAACGCCGAGGCGGTCGAGGGCGCCGGGGTGGTGATCATCGCGGTCAAGCCGAAGGACGTGGCCGCCGTGCTCACCGACATCGGCCCCGTGCTCGGCTCGCAGACCGTGCTGGTGAGCATCGCCGCCGGCATCCCCACCTCCTTCCTCGAGTCCCGCCTGGAGGAGCAGGTGCCGGTGGTGCGGGTGATGCCGAACACCCCGGCCACCATCGGCCAGGGGGTGAGCGTGATGAGCCCCGGCACGCACGCCACCGACGCCCACCTGGACCAGGTCGCCGAGCTGCTCGCCGGCACCGGCACCGTGCTGCGCGTACCGGAGGCGGACCAGGATGTGGTCACCGCGATCTCCGGGTCCGGGCCAGCCTACGTGTTCTACCTGATCGACGCGCTCGCTGAGGCCGGTGTGCTCGGCGGGCTCAGCCGGGCCGCCGCCTTGGAGCTGGCCACCCGGACCGTGGCCGGGGCCGGGGCGATGGCCGCTGCGAGCGAGGAGCACCCGGTGCTGCTCCGGGAGAAGGTCAGCTCCCCGGCCGGCACCACGGTGGCCGGGGTGCGGGCGCTGGACTCCCACGGGGTGCGCGCCGGGGTGGTCGCGGCGGTCGAGGCAGCCCGAGCGCGGTCGGTCCAGCTGGGCCGGGCGCTGGAGGACTGACCTCCCCGGGCCGATTGGAACACCCTTAGCGCATTCGAACCCGCGTGTACATGTGCTCCAATGCGCTAAGGGTGTTCGAATGCGCTCAACGCGCGCAGGGTCAGGGCCGGGCGGCGAACTTCTCCAGCAGCACCGTGTCCCCGGAGAGGATCAGCGTGTCCCCGGCGTCGATCCGGGTCTCCGCGCTCGCGTACTCGAACGGCTGGCCCGGCTCTTTCACCCCGATCACGGTGACCCCGTACTTGCGCTTGATGTCCGCCTCGCCGACGGTGAACCCGTGCGTCTCCTTCGGCGGGCGCATCTTGACGATGGTGAACCCGTCCTCCAGCTCGATGAAGTCCAGCATCCGCCCGGAGACCAGGTGCGCCACCCGGGCGCCGGCGTCGTGCTCGGGGTAGACCACGTGGTTGGCGCCGATGCGCTGCAGGATGCGCCCGTGCTCGGCGGAGATCGCCTTCGCCCAGATCAGCGGGGTGCCGATGTCCACCAGGTTCCCGGTGATCAGCACGCTCGCCTCCAGCGAGGTACCCACACCGACAACGGCGATCGGGAAGTCCTGTGCGCCCAGCTGGTCCAGCGCATCCGGGTTCGAGGCATCCGCCTCCACCAGCGGGATCCGTCCGGTCCAGGCGCGGATCAGCTCCGGGTCGCGCTCCACGGCGAGCACGTCCCGGCCCAGCCCGTCCAGGGTGGCGGCCAGCGAGCTTCCGAACCGGCCCAGACCGATCACCAGCACGCTCGCATCGTGCCCGTAGTCGACCTCGGTGGGGGTCGAGCGGGTCGGTTTCCTATCCAATGGACGGCCTCTCCTCGGGGAATCGGATCACGCGCCGACGGTCGCGCAGGGCGAGCGCCGCAGCCAGGGTCATCGTGCCGGTCCGGCCGGCGAACATCAGGGCGATGAGCACGTACTTCGCCGAGTCCGGCAGCGAGGCGGTGATCCCGGTGCTCAGCCCGCAGGTGGCAAAGGCGGAGATCACCTCGAACAGCACCTGGTTCAGGTGCAGGTCGGTGAGCACCAGCAGGGCCAGCGATGCAGCACCCACCATCGAGGCCGCCACGAAGGCGACGGCGATCGCCACCCGGACCACGCTCGGGTCCAGCCGCCTGCCGAAGGCCTCGATGTCCCGGTCACCGCGCGCCTCGGCGCGGATCGCCAGCAGCATGACGGCGAACGTGGTCACCTTGATCCCGCCGGCGGTCGAGGCGCTGCCTCCGCCGACGAACATCAGCGCGTCCTGCACCAGCCAGGTGCCCTCGCTCATCGAGGACACGTCCACGGTGGAGAACCCCGAGGACCGCGGCGTCATCCCGGCGAGCAGGCTGGCCAGGATGCGTTCGTTGGTCGACAGCGACCCGTAGGAGTCCGGGTTTCCCCACTCCAGCGCGGCGATCGCTACGGCGCCGACCACGAACAGCGCAGCGCTGGTGACCACGGTCAGCTTCGCGTGCAGCGACCAGCGGCCCGGCCGCCGCCAGTGCTGGGTGATCGCCAGGACTGCCGGGAAGCCGAGGGCGCCGATGAATCCGCCGATGATGATCGGCAGGCACATCCACCAGTCGCCCACGTACGGCGCGAGGCTCTCCTCGATGATGATGCCGGCATTGTTGAAGATCGAGATCGACTGGAACATGCTGTGCCACACCGCCCGGCCGGGGGAGTAGCCGATCATCAGGAACTTCGGCAGCAGCGCGAGCATCAGTGCGCCCTCGATCACAGCGGTGGTCACCAGCACCGCCCGGATCAGTGAGCCGACCTCGCCCAACCGGGTGGTCTTCGTCTCCGCCGCCGCCAGCAGCCGCTGGGTCAGGCCGATCCGTCGCGAGACCGCCAGGCCGAGGATCGAGGCCAGCGTCATCACACCCAGGCCGCCGATCTGGATGGCGACCATGATCACGCCGTGCCCGAACTCGGACCAGTAGGTGGCTGTCGGCACGGTCACCAGACCGGTCACGCACACCGAGGTGGTGGCGGTGAACAGGGCGTCGGCGAATGGTGCCCGGTGACCGTGAGCCGTGGCGATCGGCAGCGAGAGCAACCCGGTGACCACCATGATCACCAGCGCGAAGACGACGATCGTCAACCTGGCCGGAGAACGGTGCGCGACGTCGTCGATACGTTCGCGGACGCGCACGAGGAGGGACAGGCCCGCCTCGTCCGCACTCTGCACGCGCTCTGGCTCCACGACGCTCCGCACTCTCGGTGCTGGTGATGATCGCTGCCTACTGTGCCACGCAGCGTGTGCACGCGCGTGGGGCAACACCGATACGGTGACCTGCATGTCCGTGCCCGTGACCCTGCCGTGGAGCGAGAGCCTGCTCGGCTACGACTTCGGTGTCGGCCACCCGATGGCCCCGGTCCGCCTGAAGCTGACCGTTCGCCTGCTCGAAGCACTCGGTCTGCTCGCCGAGCCTGGGCTGCACCTGGTGGAGGCACCCGTGGCGGACGACGCTGTGCTCACTGCCGTGCACGAAGCCGCCTATGTGCGTGCGGTGCGGGCCGCCGGCAACGGCACTCCGGACCGGTCTCGCGGGCTGGGTACCGATGATGACCCGATCTTCCCGGGGATGCACGAGGCGTCCGCTCGGATCGTGGGCGCCACGCTGGCCGGGGCTCGTGCGGTGTGGCCTGGTGGCCCGGGCGGTCCGGCGCACGCGGTGAGCCTGGCCGGCGGGATGCACCACGCGATGGCCTCCCGGGCAGCGGGGTTCTGCGTCTACAACGACATCGCCGCCGCGATCGCCTGGCTGCTGGCCAACGGGTGCGAGCGGGTGCTCTACGTGGACGTGGACGCCCACCACGGTGACGGTGTGGAGCGGATCTTTTGGAACGACCCCCGGGTGGTGACCGTCTCGGTGCACCAGAGCGGGCAGAGCCTGTTCCCCGGCACCGGCTTCCCGCAGGACATCGGCAGCGCCGACGCCCGGGGCAGCGCGGTCAACGTGCCGCTGCCGGCCGGCACCTCCGACCGCGGCTGGTTGCGCGCCATCGAGGCGGTGGCCGGTCCGCTCGTGCGGGCGTTCGCCCCGCAGGTGCTGGTGAGCCAGCACGGGTGCGACAGCCACGCGCGCGACCCGTTGACCGGACTGGAGGTCTCGGTAGACGCCCAGCGTGCGGCAGCGCAGATGATCGCCGGCTGGGCCGCCGAGCATGCTGGGGGCCGGTGGCTGGCCACCGGTGGTGGCGGCTACGACCTGGTCAGCACGGTGCCCCGCGCCTGGTCGCACCTGGTGGCGGTCAGCCTGGGTCGGCCGATCGACCCGGACGCGGTGGTCCCGGCCGCGTGGCAGGATCTCGCCCGCCGGCTCACCAGCGCGGAGGTGCCCACCCGGATGGGTGAAGGACGGGCGGTGGAGTTCCGCCCGTGGCTGGACGGCTACGATCCGGCCGACCCGGTGGACCGGGCGATCATGTCCACCCGCCGGACGGTGTTCCCGCACCACGGCCTGGAGCCGATGACCGCAGAATGAACGGCGAACAGTTCCCCATCCGCACCAGAACCCTCTAAGATGCTCGTTTGGGGCCATGCATCGGTCCCGTACGTCCGTCCACCACGATCCAGGAGAGGAACTTCGGCCATGGCAGACGCCACCGCAGCGCCGCGGTTCCTGACCGTCGCCGAGGTGGCCGAGATGGCTCGGGTGTCCCGGATGACCGTGTATCGGATGGTGCACTCCGGGGAGCTGCCGGCGATCCGGGTGGGCAAGTCCTACCGGGTGCCGCAGGCCGCTGTGGAGAAGATGCTCTCCGACGGGCTGGACACCTGGGGCGAGGGGCAGTCGGCCGCAGGTCGCTGATCTCCCGGTCGCCGTGTGCCGAGCCTGGCCGGATGTGACAGTGGTGGCGGCGGGTGATGGTGGTCGCGGTGCAGCGCATAGCAGCCGGCGCCGAACCGGTAAGATATGCCCTTGTTCCATTCCGGCGTGAGCCGTTCGCGCCAGTAGATCCGTAGTGAGGTCCCGTGGGTTCAGTCATCAAGAAGCGTCGCAAGCGTATGGCCAAGAAGAAGCACCGCAAGATGCTTCGCAAGACGCGTCACCAGCGTCGTAACAAGAAGTAGCCTCAGCCGGGTGGACCCGCGGGTAGAGCTCCTCAGCCGGCCCGGCTGCCACCTCTGCGAGACCGCGCGCCGCGTGGTGCGGGTGGTCTGCGAGGGTCGTGGCCAAGGCTGGGTCGAGCGCAACGTGGACGACGATCCCCACCTGGCTCAGACCTACGGCGAGCTGGTACCGGTGGTGCTGGTCGACGGCGAGCAGGTGGGCTACTACCGGATCGACCCGGACCGCCTGCGCGCTGCACTGGGCTGACCCTGCGCGCTGCACTGGGTTGACCCTGCGCGCTGCACCGGGCTGACCGGGCCGCAGAGACGACAGCAGCCGGCGCCACGAGGACGAACCTCGCGGCGCCGGCTGCGGTGTCTGTGCCAAGTCTGTGTCACGTTGTGCCAAGCGGTGTGCGCCGGCGGGTGAGTGGGCCCGGCGGATGTCCTGTGTCCGGCGGCCTCAGACGGTCGCGGGCTCCCGGGCAGCCTCGATCTCGATGGAGACCTTCACCTTGTCGCCGACCATCAGGCCACCGCCCTCCAGCGCCACGTTCCAGGTCAGGCCGAACTCCTTGCGGGAGATCTCGGTCTCGATGGAGAAGCCGAGCTTCTCCTCACCGGGGGCGCCCAGTGCTCCGTTGAACTCCACCTCTAGGTCGACCGGTTTGGTGACCCCGTTGATGGTCAGGTCGCCGTGCAGCACGAACTCTTCGCCGGAGCCTTCGACCGAGGTGGAGGTGAAGGTCCACTCCGGGGTCTCCGCGGCGCTCCAGAAGTCGGCGCTGCGCAGGTGGGTGTCGCGCTGCTCGTTACCGGTGTGCACCGAGCCGGACTGGATGGTGACCTGCGCGCTGGAGTCGGCGAAGCGCTCGGCCACGGTGAACGAGCCGGTGAACTCGGTGAACCGTCCGCGGACCTTGGCGATGCCGGAGTGGCGGACGACGAAGCCGACCTCGCTGTGGCTGGTGTCGATGGCGAAGGTGCCGGTAGGGATCGTGGTCATCTGCATGCTCCTCAGGTGGTTGGATATTCAATAGTTGAAGCGTGGACTAATAACTGTGCCGGTCCTCTACGCTGCTGTCAAGGCCCGAGGGAAGGAGACCGGTGTGAGCCGGGACGCACTGTGGCTCGACGCCCAGCAGCAGCTGCACTGGCGCAGGTTCCTCAGCGGCAGCTGGGCGGTGCTGACCGCCCTCGAGCGGGACCTGGAGGAGACCACCGGCCTGTCGATGAGCGAGTACGAGGTGCTGGTGCGGCTCAGCGAGGCTGAGGGACGCAGCCTGCGGATGTCCCAGCTCGCCGACCAGGTAGTGGCCTCCCGTTCGCGGCTCACCCACACGGTGCAGCGGATGGAGCAGGCCGGGCTGGTCGCCCGCCGCACCAGCTCCTGCGACCGGCGGGGTGTGGACTGCGTGCTCACCGAGGCCGGCTTCTCTCGGCTGGCCGACGCTGCACCGCACCACGTGGCCTCCGTCCGGGCGCGGTTGGTCGACGTCCTCAGCCCCGCTGACTTTGCCCGCCTCGGGGAGATCTTCACGACGCTCGGCGCGGCGCTGGAGGACCGCGAGCCGGTGTCCTGACCTCGTGGCTCGCTGACGCGGCCATCCCTCGGCGCGTTGCCCCGTCGCCACCCCTCGGCTCGGCCCCGGGCGCAGCCCACATCCGGTGGCACCGAGCACCCAGGAAGGTTTGCGAGACTGGGGCCATGGTGCGTACCACAGTCCATCTGCTCCGGCACGGTGAGGTCCACAACCCCGACCGGGTGCTCTACGGGCGGCGGCCAGGCTTCGGGCTCTCCGAACAGGGCCGCGCCATGGCTGCCCGCGTCGCCGGCGCCTTCGCCGACCGCGAGGCGGACCTGGTCTACCTGGCCGCCTCCCCGCTGCAGCGGGCCCAGGAGACCGCCGCGCCCCTGAGCGAGGCATTCGGGCTGGAGGTGGACACCGACGGCCGGCTGATCGAGGCGGTGAACTACTTCGAGGGCAGCACAGTGGGCAAGGACCCGACCGTGCTGCTCGACCCCCGGCACTGGCCGAAGCTGGTCAACCCGGCCAAACCCTCCTGGGGGGAGCCCTACACCGAGCAGGCGGAGCGGATGTTCGCCGCGATCCGGGAGGCGAAGCGCCGCGCAGCCGGTCACGAGGCCGTGCTCGTCTCCCACCAGCTGCCGATCTGGGTGGTGCGGCGCACCCTGGAAGGACGCTCGATGATCCACGACCCCCGTCGGCGCCGGTGCACCCTGGCCTCGCTGACCAGCCTCACCTTCGACGACGGCACCCTGGTGGCGCTGGACTACACCGAACCGTGCCGTGACCTGCTGCCCGACTCCTCGACGGCGGTGCTTCCGTGAAGGCGTCGCTCTCCTCGGTCCGGGGCCGGGCAGGTGGGCGCGCGCTGCGCGCGGCCGCCGCGCTCGCTGCTGCTGCCGGGTTCGTCCTGGCGGCCGGGTGCGCCGGCTCGGATGCACAGGAGCAGGCGCAGGACGTCGATGGCGGGTACGTCTCCGGTGACGGGACTGTCCAGACCTGGACCGAGGCGGACCGCGGTGACCCGGTCGAGCTGTCCGGCACCACCTACGAGGAGGAGCAGATTGACCTCGCAGACTGGCGCGGAGACGTCGTCATGCTGAACTTCTGGTACGCCGCATGTCCGCCGTGCCGAGCCGAGGCGCCGGACCTGGCCGCGATCGCCGAGGACTACGGCGACGACGGCCTGCACGCGCTCGGGGTGAACCACACCGACGACGCAGGCACCGCCCTGGCCTTCGAACGCTCCTTCGACATGCCCTACCCGAGCCTGGACGACAGCGACGCCGAGGGGGTGGCGGCGATGCAGGGTGTGGTCCCGCTGAGCGCGATGCCCTCCACTGTGGTGCTGGACCGTGACGGGCGGGTCGCCGGCCGGATCCTCGGCCAGATCGACCCGGGCACACTGCGTTCCCTGATCGACGACACGCTCGCTGAGGAGGGCTGACCACAGTGGGTTCCTGGGCCGGTTCCCTCGCCGAGGTCGTCTTCTCCGGTTCGCTGCTCGCCGCTGCGCCGGTAGCGCTGCTGGCCGGGTTCGTCTCCTTCGCCTCCCCGTGCGTGCTGCCGCTGGTGCCCGGCTACCTCGGGTACGTCGGCGGCATGGTCGGCGCCGACCCGGCGGGCAAGGGCAGCGGATCCCGGGCCCGCCTGGTGCTCGGCGTGCTGGGCTTCGTGGCCGGCTTCACGCTGGTGTTCACCCTGGCCACCATGGCGCTGACGACGATCGGTATCACGTTGTTCCGCTGGCAGGACGTGATCATGCGGGTGCTCGGCGTGCTGGTGATCCTGCTCGGCCTGGCGTTCCTGGGTGCGATGCCGTTCCTGCAGCGTGAACGCCGGATACACATCTCCCCACGGGCGGGCGTGTGGGGTGCGCCGCTGCTGGGCATCGTCTTCGGACTCGGCTGGGCGCCGTGCATCGGCCCCACCCTGGCGGCGGTGCAGTCGCTCGCGGTGGGTGGTGGTGACCCGGTACGCGCACTGGTGCTGGTGCTGCTGTACTGCGCCGGGCTCGGTGTTCCGTTCGTGCTGGTGGCGATGGGGCTGAAGTCCTCGGTGCGGATGGTGGAGTTCCTGCGCCGGCACCGGCTGGCGGTGATGCGCGCCGGCGGCGGACTGCTCCTTCTGCTCGGCCTGGCCCTGGTCAGCGGCCTCTGGTCGCGCTGGGCCGCCTGGTTGCAGGGCCTCATCGACGGTTTCACCCCGGTGGTGTGAGGATGGCGACCTACCGCCCCGAGGGGCTGAAGACAGCAGCCGGGGAGACCCTGGTCGAGGACAAGCCGGCCGGCAAGCCGCCCGCCCCGCAGGGCGTGTCGCTCGGGCTGAAGGGCTGGCTGCGGTGGATGTGGCGGCAGCTGACCAGCATGCGGGTGGCGCTGCTGCTGCTCCTGCTGCTGGCCGCAGTGGCGCTGCCGGGTGCCTTCTTCCCGCAGCGCTCCGTGGACCCGAACGCGGTGGCGCAGTACTACCAGGACCACCCGGACACCGCCCCGGTGCTGAACAGGCTGCACCTGTTCGACGTGTTCTCCTCGCCGTGGTTCTCCGCGGTGTACCTGCTGCTGTTCATCTCCCTGATCGGCTGCATCATCCCGCGCACCCTCTCGCACGTGAAGAACCTGCGCGCCCGGCCGCCCCGGGTGCCGCGCAGGTTCGCCCGGTTCCCGGTGCGCACCGAGCTGCACACGGCGATGGACCCCGATCAGGTGCAGCAGGCACTGGCCGGCACCCTCGGGCGGCGCTACCGCCGGGAGTGGGGATCGGAGTCGGTGACCACCGCCGCCGGGCGGGAGCGCACCATCCGCACCGTGTCCGCCGAGCGTGGCACCGGTCGGGAGACCGGGAACCTGATCTTCCACCTGGCCCTGGTCGGTCTGCTGGTGGTCACCGCCTGGGGGTCGCTGGTGCACTACCGCGGGCAGATCGTGATCGTCGAGGGGGACACGTTCGTCAACTCCCCGGTGGACTACGACTCCTTCGACACCGGGGCCTGGTACGACGCCGAGGCGATGGAACCGTTCCGGATCCGCCTGGACGACTTCTCCTCGGTGTTCACCGAGCTCGGCGATGCGCGCGACTTCACCGCCGACGTCACCCTGATGCGCTCCGACGCCCCGGACCGGGAGCAGACCATCCAGGTGAACCACCCGCTGGAGACCAACTCCACCCGGGTGTATCTCTCCGGCAACGGTTATGCCCCGGACGTGACCGTGACCGACGCCGACGGCGAGGTCGCCTTGTCCGGCCCGGTGATCTTCCTGCCCGACGACGACATCGGCTACACCTCCAACGGCGCGATCATGGTGCCCGACACCTCCGCCGGGCTGGAGCAGCTCGGCCTCAATGGCACGTTGCTGCCCACTGCGGTGATCACCCCCGGAGGCCAGCCGTTGATGTCCAGCTACCCGGAGCTGAACGACCCGGTGCTGGTCCTCAACGTCTACACCGGCGACCTGGGCCTGAACGACGGCATCCCGCAGAACCTGTACACGCTGGACACCACGAACCTGACCGAGGTGCCCGACCCGGACGACCCGAGCCAACCGGCGCAGGTCCTGCTGCGCCCCGGGGAGACCGCCGAGCTCCCGGACGGGCTGGGCACGATCACCCTGAACGACATCCCGCGGTTCGCGGCGCTGGACGTGCGCTACGACCCGTCGATCCTGTGGATGGGGCTGTTCGCCGCGATCGCCATCGCCGGCCTGGCCGCCTCGTTGTTCTTGCCCCGGCGGCGGATCTGGGCCCGGATCATCCCGGGACCGGGCGGGGCTACAGTGGTCACGGCGGCAGCGTTGGCCCGAGGCGACGACCCCGGTCTGCGAGGTGAGCTGGATCGCGTGCTCGCCCCGCTCAACCCCATCCAGCCTGCCGGCGAGCAGACGAAGGAGAACCCGTGAACACCGAGCTCGGCACCGTCAGCACCCTGGGCGTCTACGGCGCGATGGCCTGTTACGTGGTGGCCATGATCGCCTTCGCGGTGGACGTCTCCGCCCTGGGTGCCGGGGCGAAACCTGGCCGGCGCCGGCGCGCGGCAGGGATCGGCATGTCGGTGACGCACCTTGCGGCGGGTGTGCAGCTGGTGGCGATCGTGCTCCGTGGGCTGGCCGCGGGACGGGTCCCGTGGGCGAACATGTACGAGTTCACCCTGATGTTCACGTTCTTCCTGGTGGCCGTGTTCCTCGGTATCCAGCGGCGCAAGGACGTGCGCTACCTCGGTGTGGGCGTGGCGATGCTGGCGTTCCTCGGGCTGTTCCTGGCCACCTCGGTGCTGTACGTGGCGGCCGACGGGGTGCAGCCGGCGCTGCAGAGCTACTGGCTGGTGATCCACGTGTCGGTGGCCACCCTGGCCACCGGACTGTTCGGCCTCAGTGCCCTGATCTCGGTGGTGCAGCTGCTGCAAGGCCGGCGGGAGTCGCGTGCGGCGGACCGGCCGTCCCCGGCGATCGTTCCCGGTGTGGAGTCTTCTGCCGATGACGGCGGAGCCGGCCCGGGCAGCGTAGAGGAACCTGCTGAGGGTGGCCGGCCAGGCGGAGGGGTCGCCACGGCGCCGACGCGTACCAAGACCACGGTGCTCACCCGGGTGCTCGAGTCACTGCCGGCGGCCGCGGACCTGGAGCGGCTCGCCTACCGGCTGAACGCGGTGGCGTTCGTGTCCTGGACCTTCGTGCTGGTGGCCGGGGCGATCTGGGCTGAGCATGCGTGGGGTCGGCCGTGGGGCTGGGACCCGAAGGAGACCTGGAGCTTCGTCATCTGGGTGATCTACGCCGCCTACCTGCACGCCCGGGTCACCACCGGCTGGGCGGCGCAGAAGTTCGCCTACTTCGCCCTGGTCGGGTTCATGGCGCTGCTGGCGAACTTCTACGTGGTGAACATCTTCTTCAACAGCCGGCACTCCTACTCCGGCCTCTGACCTCTGCCGGTTCGCGAACGCTGCGCTTCGCGGCCGAACCGGCCTCGGAAGCCGCAAGACAGAGCGTTCGGCACAGGGG
>Ga0209487_1002607_pt1 | contig 14577 bp, 14 predicted proteins | sample Poulit2012_FD_187524 | JGI IMG/M metagenome (GOLD analysis project Ga0209487, IMG submission 187524) | Agricultural soil microbial communities from Georgia to study Nitrogen management - Poultry litter 2012 (SPAdes) (version 2) | ecosystem: Environmental > Terrestrial > Soil > Agricultural land... | reverse complement strand
CTATATTTTTCAATTAATTCTATGTAATCTTCTTTCACAAAGATACAATTTTGTTTTGATAACTCCAAGAGATTTTCAAACTTTTCTTCACCTATTTTTTCTTTCAGGTATTCTTCGTACTCTTTATGATGTCTTGACTTGTAGCCTTCCACTTGCACCCTTGCATCCCATACATTGGATTGCTCTGATATTAAATGTACATTATCTGGATGGTATCTCGTGCACATACGAGACCTGTCAATAAAGTGGGCTACATGCATCCTTGACTCGTGATATAACCTTTTCTTTAAAGGACAATATATTTTACCATAATATTTCCTCTCTGCATTTTTTAAAAGGTATTGTCTTTGCCAATAGTCGGCCATTCTCTTTAATTGGCTTATTTTAAGGTTATCATATTCAGTTGTATTGAAATCAAGCATTCTTGTGTGGTAAAACAATATTAGTTTTTTTGGAAGGTGTCATATATGTATTCATAGTTGCAACCATCACTACCAACCAAGACGTTTAGCTGTATTAGTGAAAATATCAACAACTTGTTCTGATAATTTAAAACGGTCTTTATTAATCTCAATCGACTTGTAAATATTTCCGTCTGCGTGTCTTTCTCCTGCCGCTTTCCAGTCCATAAACATTTCTATCAAGTCGAAAAGGTCCATACCATTTACCCCATTTTCGTGATATTCTGGATGGTGGGAATTGTTTTGATAATGGTGGTCAAGCGCAACTTTCAATTCTTTCAAATATTCTTTGTATTCCTCTGATCCATAAGTACAATCTTTCAATTTAGGTGTAAACTCGTCAAACAATTCCTTTTCAGGACTTTCAAGTTTTGAGTTATCGTGAACATTTGCACGTCTAATTAATTCGATTGATGCTTCTGTTAATAATTGCGAGACTCTTTTGATGTGCAGTAGAGTGTCTGCTTTGCTATCGTATTTCATTATATTTTTTATTAGAGCCAAGTGAAGGATTCGAACCCTCGTTTCTCGGGTACAAACCGAGCGCATTTCAATCTATACTAACCTGGCCTACTTATTACTGTGGTCCCACCTGGGCTTGAACCAAACATTTTAAAAATTACTTAGATTTGTATCTATTTATCCACCTTCTTATAGTGGTATGAGAAACAGAATAATACCTAGACGTATTTACTACTCCTATTTTTTCAACCATATCCTTTAATATTTTATATTCAGGTATATCTATTCCTCCCCTTCTTTCTTTTTTATAACACTTAACACAAATCTCAACTCCTTTCTCAGGTGTCTTTGGCCCCTTGCAAATCTTACATTCAAAAAGTTCAGGGTTCTCTTTTCTTTTTTTATGTAAGTAAAACATAGACATTTTTTCCATGTTTTCTTTTCTACTTACTAGCTCTAAATTATTTAATCTATTGTTGCTTTTATCATGATCAATATGATTTATCTCTTTGTTTTTAGGTATCTCTCCTATGAAAGTTTTATAAACTAGTCTGTGTACATATTCTTTATTTACCTTACCTTTTTTACTTAGGCTTATTTGCATATAACCTGTACCATTATCTACTGGGACCATTGTTTTACCTAAAAAATCGTAAGAATATTTTGAAAATTGATTTTCACTAAAGATTTTTCTATCTTTTGACCTTACGTTTCCAAAATTAGATACTTCATAAAAACCTTCATAACCCTCTACTTCCTTCCATTCTTCTATCATATATATATATACTATTTATAATTTATTTGTGGTCCCAGTCAGACTTGAACTGACATGTAACCAATTACGGTTCCAACTGCTTATGAGACAGAGCCGATATGGGACCATAAACCTTTTAAAAAGGTCTATTTATATTAAATTTCTCTAAAAGTTTGTCTAACTTATTATCTTCCTCCTCTTCTTTCTTATCTCGCCAAGACTCATCTATTTCAAAATGTCCTTGCGGTATGGGAAGCATTAACTTTTTAAAGATAGCGTTTCTAAGGGCTTCCCCTTTTTGCCCATACCAATTAAAGTTTTCTTGGTCGGCTATCCAAACTAAGTAATCTTTATGATATTTGTATACAAACCCTAGAGTCTTGCCTTTGAACTTACCAAAGTAAAAAGTAATCTTATCATTAAATTCCTCTTTTCCATCTAAAGCTAACTTCTCTTCGTGAGCCTGTATTAAAGTTTCTTTTGTAGGACGAATTTTGCTTTGTATTGGATAATCTGTCAAAAGTTCGTTTTTACCATTAAAAAGCCCCCAACCATATCCTTCTAAATCTTCAAAGTGGAATTCTTCAATGTTTCCAAATCTTTTTACGTTTCCACTGAAATCTACAATTTTACAATCTTTTTTGTTGGGGTGTATCCTAACGCCCCTTCCAATTTGTTGGAGGTATATTTCCATAGAAGAAGTTGGTCTACCTGTTATTATACTGTCTATCAAAGGGTTATCATATCCAACAGAAAGTACATTAACGTTAATCATAATTTTAATATCTCCATTACCAAACATCCTAACATTTTCATCTCTTTCCTTCATAGACATCTTACTATGAACTATTCCACTCTTAACTGGAATAAGGTTGTGTAAATTTTCTGCATCCTCTATAGAGGGCATGAATATTAAAATTCTTTTCCTACCCTCTTTAAGCTGTTTGTTTACTTCATTTATTATAGATGTCTCAATATCATTATCCCTATAAAATGTTCTCATAGAGTTGTCTGTAAAATCAGACCCAGAACTATTTAGTTTTAAACTACTTTCGTCTTGGTCGTGTATTTCATATTTAAGCGGAGACCAAAACTTTCTTTTAACCATTTCACTTATTTGAGATACATACGATATTTTTCTAAATATTGTATGCTGAGCTCTATTCATCATTATAAGCCTAGACCCATTCATACCCCCTTCTAAATAAAGAGGGGTAGCTGTAAGTCCTGCAACATGTCTTATTTTAAGTTTATTTATAAGTTTTCTTAGCTGAGAACCTTTACGAGAACCTATATGTGTTTCATCTATAACCACATGATTAACTTTCAAATATTCAAGTTCTTCAATGTATTTTTTAACTGTACCTACTGTTGCGAATGTTACTTCTGATATTTCACGGCACTTTTTCCACTCTCCTGGTTCAATTTCAAAATAATCTTCGCCATCAACAGTTTTTTCTTTTAAAGACGCACAACAAATTGTAGCTTCGCCCCCAAAAGACTTAAACTTACGGTAGTTTTGAACAAGAAGTTCTTTTGACGGCTGTATAATTAATACAGGTCCACCAAAGTTCTTTACTGCGTCTGCTATGATTAGCGATTTTCCTGAACCTGTAGGAAGTACAAACAATTCTTTTCCTCCTTTTTCAGAATTAAATAACTCTACTATTTTATTTGAAGCCTCTTCTTGATAATCTCTTAATACAAATTCCATGTATGTTTTTTTTACGCTGTGAACGTTTTTTTAGTCTTAATGTGTGTTATTTCATTCAATAACCATCTTTCCTCTGAAATTAATCTCTTCAAAAAAGTCTTGAATGATTCGTTGGACTTTTTCTCTATCCTCATCTTTATAAATAACAGAGTCGTGCTTAGTAAGTATAAAATCGAGCTCATCGTTTAATCTTTCGTAAATGTTATCAATAAATATTTCTGACTCTTTTGTTTGAAGCAGTCTTGCCAAACATTTATAAGTATGTTTAGTTTTATAATCATCTGTCCACTTTATAACAGAGGGGAACATTTCTTTAAGTAAAGGTTTGACTTGATAATATCCGTTTACTTTTCCAAAAAGTACTTCAAAGAAGCCTACCTTTGCATCCGATCTTGAAATACTCTTCTTCTCTGCTACTACGTCATATATCATACCGTTGTAACAAAGTTCTTTGAATTTTAAGAAGTCAGGAGCATCTTTAATCTCTGAATCCTCTAATATGTAAGATAAAATAGATATTTGACTGTTTTTTAAGTCCATACTCTCTAAATTATTATCCTCTTTTATAATGTCTAACATAAAGTTGGGCATGTTTGTAATATTAGTATCTAATCTATTATTATTTCCGTTTCTTTTTGCATAAAAATCAGACGTTTTAAGAGCGTTTAATGTTTCAGAGTAGGAAACAGTCATATTATGCTTCTTATAGCCTCTAAACTGCTCTAATGTGCCCACATAATAAGAATCCTTGTCTTTAAATAACAATTCTCCAGTCTTATTAACTTCTTGCTTAATCCTGCTTAGCTTATAAGAGTGGTATTTAGTTATTTTTCTTTTTAAAAAGTAAACTTTAACATATACATTATCACCATCCTCTGTATTGGTTGATACTATGTAATCTTTCTCATTTAAGTTATCAATTTTTTTCTTAGCTTCTTCCTCTATTTTTTTTGTGTTTATCTCAATAGAAGAAATGTTTCTAAGGAATTCTTTCTCATACTCCTCTGCTGATTTCTTAGGAGAGTACGTTATTTGCACTTGTGTTGCCTTATTACCCCTCTTAAAAGTAGAGGTGCTCTGAGGTGTAGTGGTTTCTCTCTTTTTTACTGGTTTTTTATAGTTACTCTTATAGACAATGTATTTAGATGTACCTAATTCATCATTTAACTCTAATAACGGAATATAAAAATCTTTAGAGATTCTGTATTTTTTAGAAAGACCTTTAGCTTTAGGATTACCAGTATACTTCACAGCTGCGGCTGTGGTTAAATAACTTGCTTGGGATGTCTTTGATGAAAAAGTTTCAATAACCCCCTCCTCTATAAGTTTAGATAAAACCTCTCTATAATTAGATGCAAATAGCTTCATGAAGTATGCGCTAGGAACAGCAACAAAATACTTACAGTCCCTTTGGTCTGAGTATATTTTAGATGCAATTCTATAAGCAATAACATTTCTATTCTTAACCCTTGTAGATTTAGATTCACTACTCCAATTCTTCTCTATTACATCAACAATAGATGTAGGGAGTAGGATATTTTTTGTTATTGGCTTTTTGTATGGTTTTTTCTTTTTCATTTTTTACTCTGTATTCGAAATCATTTCGATTATTTTCATTCTTAGGAAAGAAGATACATCCAAACCAATAGATGCCGCTATATCTTTCATTTTATCCTTCATTTCTTGAGTGACCGTTATGACTATTCGTTCGGGGTAGGGTGTTTCTCTTTTCATTTACAAATATATTTGAATTTTTATTATTACACAAATTTGTTAGTTATTTTATAACATTTTTACCATTTGGTTGTAATCGTAACCACTTATTCAAACTCTGTGTGAATATGTGTTCCTTTAGTTGTACAAATATACACTATTTTTTATTATCTTGCAAGGAAATGGGAAAATTTATTTTTTTTAGTTGGTAAAAAAGACCCTCAAAATAATAGTGAAAAGATATACAGGGTACATACAGAACAGATACTACTTTCTAGAAGTGTAAGTTGTTAGTAGAATTAGAGTGTAGATGAAGAGTAAAAAAAGAAGAGAGGTGGTATTTTCAGGCTTTTTTACCTTACCTGTCCTAATTTTAAGTGGATATTAATACGTTTTAATGGAAAAGTTTGTTATTAGATGTAGATTGAGAAATTCCTTATGAAAAGATATACAGGGTACATACAGACAGAAACAACTAAAAGAAAAGATAATTAATGTAAGAGATAATAAGAGAAAGAAAGAAGACAAAGAAAAGAAATAGGAGATGTTTTTAGGATTTTTACCTGCTTTTAAGTTAAAATGTACTTTTAAGAGGAGAAGATAGGAGATGGAGATGTAAAAAAACCTTTTGAAAAGATATATAGGGTATTCAAGAAAAAAAAAGAGAATAAAGATTTGAAATAAAGTAAGTAATGTACGTAAAATTCTTTATTGTGGGCAAGACTCAATAAGATGCTTAAGATGTAAAAAAAAAAAAACCTCCTGAAAAGAATTAACTTAGCAGGAGGGGTAACGCAAACATTAAACAAATATATTAGTAATCATAGGCATTTATCCATTCATCGTCTACTATATCACTTAATAAAGGCTTGTGGATGAAGAGAAGCCTAAAGAAGTTTGAAAGTTTTTTAGCTACATAATTTATACTAACTCTATCCTCTGAATAATCTTTGTAGTATTCAAATGTTAGGTCTTTTAAGAATTCGGAATTTTCGTCCATATATTTATTAGATACTAAATCTTCTGGTACTCTCTCCCACACTTTATCAAAAAATTCGTGAGAATTAAGATAAATTTCCATGACATTTTATTTTTGGTTTTAATAATACAAAGATATGCAATACTTTTAAAGTGGCAAAAATTGTTAATGTAAAAATAATTAACATTTTATTTGGAAGTTAAAATTTTTTTTTGTATATTTGTAATTAAATTAGAATAATGAGGTTTGGTTCAATAATAAAATATAGTAATAAACTTGACTTCATAGTAAAAGTCATAGATTTGTATTTAACAGTTAATGAAAAAGCTGAACGCTTATTAACAAGAGAAAAAGAAGCCCTGGCTTATTACATGTTGTATGGTATAACTGAGGAAACCGTAAGAGATGTAGAAACTGGTCTTTCAAAGGACATTAAGCCTGGGTATGTAAGAATGATAAACAGCACCTTAAAGAAGAAGGGCTATATTATAGTGGATGATAGAAACTATAAGAAAAAGTACTTGTCAGATGAAATGGAAGCTTTAAAGAAACATTTCGTAGATGAAAAGGGTAAAACTTTTACTATAGGGTTTGTAAAAAAATAAGGATGGTTATAGATACAGTTGCAGGAAAAGAAGAAGTTTTAGAAAGGGCTTTAGATAACTTAAATGAAAATGGAATAGATATAACAGCTAAAGAGCTTAACGATATCTATGAAAGTACTCACGAGTACATTAAATATTCTTTAAATAACAAAGAACACGTTTCTGTAAAATTAGGAAATTTAGGGATTGCTTATTATTTAAGGAAAAGTTTATCAAAGTTTATGAATAGGTCTAAAGGAGAAAGGAAAGAATTCTGGAGAGATAAAAGGGATAGAATAGATATCCATGTATTTGATAAAAATTTAGACAGGTTAAAAGAAGGATTTGGAAAAGGAATGGTTGTACACACAACACAAACCTTTAAAGACAGAAACCACAGGTGGAAGTACCCAATAGAAAAGATAGAAGAAATACAAAATAAGATATAATGAGAGTAGAATTAATAGGTAGAGAATTTAACTTGAGTCCAGTTACAAGAAATGTGTATATGACTCGTTATCAACTTGATTTTGGTATTGTAAAACAAGGAGAAAGAGCTAACTTTGAAATTGTAGCAAGTAATAAAAAACCTTTGTTAGATTTTAAAGCTTCTCCTTCTTGTGGAGGATGTACTACTGTAAAGCAAAAGAGGCTTTCTGAAAACCAGTATAAAGTTATGGTAGAGTACGATTCTAAGATATTAGGTAAGATAAACAAAAGTGTAAATATAAACTACACAACAGAAGATGGAGTTAAAAGTGTACAAATAAAAATGACTGGCACAATAATACGATAATTATGGGATTTGAAAAAATAAGTGCGTTAAACGAGATTAGGAACATGTCGTCAGAACTTCCTGAATATACTTTAGGAGAGTTATTATATTCTTTTATAAGGATAGCTACAAAAGGAACAAATAAGGTGTCAGACCTACTAAAAGTTAGTGACGGGGAATTTTTAAACTCAATCGAAAAAGCTGTAGAATATGAAAAAGGTCAGTAAAATTGAAAGATATATTATTGATAAGGTAAAAAGAGACTATGATTATTGGCAGGGATATGTTAATGAAGTAGAGGATAGAAATAAGGAGATAGAAGAAAAGAAGAAATCTCTTATACAGGAACTTAAAGAAAACCCTGATAGCCAAACGTCACAGGATGCAGTTATATATCTTAACTACGACTACCACAACTACATGAAAGACTTGCGAATACTGTCAACTAGGCTTACGGAATTATATAGAATAGCAGATGAAATGGAGTTGACTGAACATTTTAATGAAAGTCTTAATAATAAAATGCAAAAGATACTTGGAAATGAATCTGAGTTAACTTTTGTATATGATAAAGGTAAGCTTGTAGAGAGAGTTAAAGGAGAGAGAGATAAGAAGTTCAAGGAAATAAAAGAAACATTTTATGATGATATGGTTAATATCATAGTTGATGCATTAGAGAGAGAAAATTAACAAGTTTTCAAAAAACCTATATAATTAGTATTTTTGCAGCTAGGCATAACAGTCTGGCTTTTTTTTATGGAATACGTTAAAAATTTTGAGAAGAAGAATAAACCACAGTTCAATAAGTATCTTACTTATATTAAAGATAATGATTGGACTGAGCCTATTATTGAAAGAGACGATAAAGGAAAAATAATATTCCATAAATGGTATGTAATTAAAGACTTAAAGCTAGGGTCTAAAACTTTCCAAGGAAAAGATGGTGAGTATAAAGTACAACACAAGATTGTAGAAACTGTTTTAAATAGGTTATCTTATTTTGTTAAGAAGACAGAAGAAGATAAATATGATAAAAGGGTAAGGAGAGTTGTCAAGCAAATGACAAACATAATAAAACTACACTTAAAAAGATTAGATAAATACCTTACAAATTCATCGTTTGACCAAGAGTATGAAATAGACGGAATAGAGAATGATGAGAAAAAAACTGAAAAAGACTTTAGACTAGATGAGATAGACTTCGATAATTTAGTTTACAAAGGTAAAACTACAATAGAAGATAAAATAGCTTCATTAAACATAGATGAAGAAAACATAAATATAAGTGAGCAAATAGAATTCTTAAATGATGTAAAAGCCCCCCTAAGTATGCATCATGTGATATCTAATATTTATCCAGAGATAAATAAAAAATTAGAATCAATGGGGATTGATTTCGAAACTCCTCCAAAAAATGAAATGCTTATTTATATGGACAATATTCCAGAATGGAATGAAAATAAGCATTATTTTGACCAAGACCCTAAAACATTACAATTTTTCGTAGATGAATTTAAAAAGATAAGGAATGGAATAAAGATAGGTGGAGTATATATAACAGGATGGATGTACAGCCATTTAAACGTTTTTAAAGCACCTATACCACAAGAAGTAGAGAACATCATAACAAAGGAAAAAGAGGTCAGGGACATCATACAAAACCCTCCACTAAGGGATAACGACTGGTTTATAATACAAGACAATTATGAGGTGGCCAGAAAAGAGGGAAAGATGATGTTTTTATGTGCAACAAGAAGAGCGGCTAAGACTACATTAATTGCATCTCACTTGCAATGGAAAGCTTTAAGTATGGCAAAAACATTAGTTGTTGCTGGGGGAAGTTCTAAAGACCTTGGACAAATAGAAGGAAACTTCAAAATTGCATTAGAGAATGCACATCCTGCATTTGCAATACCTAACATTACTGGGGATTGGAGTAAAAATGTTAGACTGGGTATTAAAGATAAAGGTCAAAAAGACATTTTAGTAAGTACGTTAGCAATAGTTAACTTGAATGCTGGAGGGGAAAAATCATCAGAAATATTAGCTGGATATACTCCTGACGCTTTTGTTTTGGATGAGTGCATGAAAAATCCTTTTCTTGACCAATTAAATGCAGCAAAGCCATCTTTTGAGTCAAACTACGGATTAAGGTTAGTCCCTATATTATCTGGAACTGGTAGTGGAAATGATGACCTTGTTGCAGATGCTTTAAAGGTTCTTGCACGACCTGATGATGAAGGAATACTTAATATGAATTGGGATGCTTTAGAGAGAGGAATGGATAAAGAGGATATAACTTGGGAGAGACGGGATTTTGGAACATTTTTACCAGGGCAAATGTCTTCTAAAGTTGGAATGATAAAAGTAAAGAAAAAGCTACATGAGTATTTAGGGGTAAAAAAGACAAAAGGTTTAGATAAAATAGACATTTTTGTAACAGATTGGCCAAACTGTAACAGAATAATAAGAGAAGACAGAGAAAAGATTAAAGGAAATAAAAAATCATTACAAAAAGAAATAGTTTACTTCCCAATAGATCCAGAAGAAATATTTTTATCTGGAAAAACAAACCCGTTTCCACAAGAAGAAATAAAGAAATATTTAGATAAGTTAAAGTCTTCTGGAGATTTAGGAAAAAAAGTTGTATTGGATTATGATGACAAAGGAAAGGTGTATTATGAACTTACAGATAAAGACTACGCTGAACTTCCTTTTGGAGGGGGGTTCCACGATGCACCAATAACCATATATGAGGACCCCATAGAAAACCCACCATTCGAGTTCTACATTTCTTCTTTAGATGATTATGCACAAGAGCAAGCAGATTCAGACTCATTGGGGTCATATAGCATAATGAGAAGAGATAATAAAAAAATAGTAGCTACATACCATTCCAGACCTGACCCCCATAGAAGCTTTCATAGACAAGGGTTAATGCTTTTAGAATTATACAATGCACCTTGTTTTATGGAGAATGCTAATATGGAATTCAAGTCCTATACAGATTCAATAGGATACCATTGTACAGATAAATTTATAGTAAAAAGGTTAGACTTTTTAGGAGATATGTCTTGGGATAGTAATGTAAGAAGAGAGTATGGTTGGACACCTACACCAAGGAATAAATCTTATTTGATGGGACTTGTATTAAACTACTTTAAAGAAACCTATAAAGAACTTACAGAAGAAGGTAAAGAAGTTACAAGGTGGGGATTCGAAAGGATAAAAGATGAGAGGATATTGCGAGAAGCTATAAATTATAAGCCTGGGGGCAACTTCGATACTATAAGTTCTTTAATGGGTCTTATAGGATACGATTATTATCTAACTTATAACTATGGGGCACCAAAATTAGAAACAGAACAGGAAAGGCTTGAAAGAGAAAAGAGAGAAAAATTAAGAAGAAAATCTAAAAGAAGGGGAGGAATATTCCCACAAACAAGTGGATCAATTTTCAGATAATTAACAATTTTGTGACAAATGTAAACTAAACGTATCTTTGTAAATTAAAATGCGCATAAAACAATAATGGAATCAGGATACGGAGGAATTGCTTTCGAAACATATAAAGGAGCTTCTAAAGGAGGGTATTCATCCTCTCTGCCGCCACAAGCAATACCGCTTCACAAAAAGAATGATAAATGGAAGCGGAACACCATGGATAGGCTTGAAGAGATAGGACTATCTCAGATAAGATACAACATGGAGTTTGATGACTTATACACCATGGTAGAGGGAAATCTGGTTTATTCAGACTACATTTCACAACCAGATTCAGTCTCTAAACTTATTGAAGATTTCGATGAAATAGAGGTACCAAGTTACGTGAAACATTATGACCTAATAGGACAAGTTGTAAATTACTTAACTGGTAAATATTCACAAGTCAAAGACAAGTTTAGAGTTGATTTCTTAGACCCAATATCTGAAAATGAGTTTGATAGGGAGCTTACTAATAGACTTTTAGAATATTCCCAACAATTATTTCAAATAGAGTTCCAAAAAACATTATTTTTAAAAGGGTTAGACCCAAATGCTGAATTTGACACAGAAGAAGAACAGCAAGAATATCTACAATATTTAGAAGAACGGCTTCAAACAATAGCTACACCACCTGAAATTTTATCTTCCATGCAAAAGTCGTGGAAGCCCTTAGCAGCAGAGTGGGCGGAGAACACCTTAGAGAATGATAAAGTTAGGTTTAACCTTGATGAATTAGATAGGGAATTATTTAAAGACAAACTTCTTACTGGAAGATGGTTCAAACATTATAGAGTTGGATACGATTACTATAAACCTGAAAGATGGGACCCAAGGACAACATTTTTTTCGCAGGATATAGATATAAAGTATCCTCAACATGGAGAGTACGTAGGTAGAATTCATGAAATGTCTGGATCAGACTTATTAAATACATACGGATATTTATTAAGTGAAAAGGAACAGGAAAAAATAGCAAATAATTATGATTATGTAGGGGATTCAAACGGAACAACCAGTGAGCCGAGCTTTGAAAAAATAATAGAAAGTAACTTCCACGAAAACCAACTTCTACCTGGAAAAGATTACTTTGAAAGAGAATCTAACGTGGCTTTACAAGAAGCATTTGGAATACCTCTTGGAGAAGAGACATTCATAAATTCAGAGGGAGAACAGGTGACAAGACCAGCATGGATCCCAAGTTACCATGATGATGTAACAAAAAGTTCTAAAATAACCTCTAAGATAAGAAGAGACATAAACCCAAGAAAAGACACAATAAGAGTAGTTGAAGCTTATTTTAGGTCTTTTGAAAGAGTTGGGATATTATTTTACGAGAATGATTTAGGAATCTTGTTAAAGGAATTTGTTACAGACGAGATATTAGAAGAATTCGTTAAAGAAAAAGGTATAAAAAAATTAAGGTCTATATCTTTAGATGAATTAGAAAAAAAAGAAGCTTTAGGGGATGTAGAGCCAAACACTATTTGCTTTACTTATGCGCCCAGAATTTACAAAGGAATAAAACTTTGCACATCTGAGACTAAACTAAACAAAGACTTATATTTTGTAGATCCAATGCCTTTTCAAATAAAAGGAGATTCAAACCTGTATGATGTGTCTTTACCTGTAACTGGATTAATATCTACATCCGAGGCCATGAAGTTAAGACCTTATCAGATAGGGTATAACATACAAATGAATTTAATACAATCTTATACAGAAAAAGAGATAGGGTTGTTTTTCCTTTTTGACGTTAACTTCCTCACAAGTGACTTTGCTGATTCTGGGGATAGTAGAGAAGCTTTATTGAATGTAGCTGATATGGCTAAGACAATAGGTCTTGTACCTATAGATGGATCTAAGCAAAATATGAGAGATAAGCAGGGCATGCAATTCAACACTATGATGGCTCAGGATATATCTTACACCAGTCAAATACAAACAAGAATACAAACTGCTGAATATTACAAACAGCTTTTACTTCAACAGCTTGGCATAACACAACAAGACCTTTCAACACCATCACAATATTCTACAGCGGAAGGTATTAAAATAGGACAACAAAACTCATTTGTCCAAATAGAACACATTTTTGAAAAAATGGACTCCTCCAGATTAAAAGATATGGAAGTACATTTAGCAGTAGCTCAATATTGCCAAACAAATGAAAAAGATATTTCAGTAAGATATACTAAAAGCGATGGACAGTTAAGTTTACTTAGATTTAGTGACGAATGGTTTCATCATAGGAAGTTTGGACTGATACCAATAGCAGATAGTAAAAAGAGAAAGGAACTTGAAATGTTTAAAGAGTTCTTACTAAATACTAACACATTTTCAAATGACTTAGTAGATTATGCTAAAGTAATAACCAGTGATTCTATGGCAGTCATAATAAATGAACTTAGTAAATCTCAAGAAGAAGCTAGGAAAGAAAGAGAGGCTCAAAGACAGCACGAAATGGCAATAGAACAAAGTAGAAGAGAAGGACAGGAAGAGATTACCCGAATAGAACAAGAAGCTTATGCTAAAGACAAAGAGCTTGACAGAGAGAACAAGTTAGAGGTAGCAAGAATTCATAGTTTAGGTAGAGCTGCTAATAAAGAAACAGCAATTAGTGTAATAGGGGAGATAAATAAAGAGTCTGATAGAGCAGTAAGACAAAACGAATCACAGTTAGATTTTGCAGTAAGAGATAGAGAAATAGACAGAAAAGAAAGGTATGATAAAGAGAGATTAGAGATAGAAAGGGAAAAATTACGACAAGAAGCAGAGAAAATAGCTCTTAGAAGAGAGCAAATGGAAACAGATAAACACATAGCAACAATAAATAAAAATTAAAATGAAAGAGAAAAACCAAAACCCACAAGAGTACGGATACAAAGGAGACGAAGAAGTCACTATAAATGGATTCCAATTTAGAGAAACATTAAAAATTGTTAATGAGTTATTAATACAAGAAATAAAAGAGTATTACCCAGAACCCAGGAAGTGGGTTAATGATAAAGGTGAAGATGCTTCTAAAAAAGAAATTAAAGAAGGTAAAGCAACTGAGATTCTTGATGTAGAGGCTATATTCCGACATGTTGAGCCAGAAATAAAATACACTTCAAAAGGGTTAAAGCTTTTAAGAATCAAGTTTTTACTTGAAGAAATTCACTATGAAAATATTCAAAAGGGAGTATCGAAGCACATAACAGAGCTTAGGGAAGAGATTAAAAGACCTGAAATAAAGGTAGAAAAAGAGTCTAAAATGGAAGCTGTTAAATAAACAATAACAAAAAGTTAGTTAATTAATAACAAATATTAAATATTAACTTATTTTTAATATTTGAAGTAAGTATGTAAATTTGCGGACACTGGTGGGGTGTAAAAACCCCCCAAGTCCTTAAAAACCAAAAAATAATAAAATGGAGAATATAATAGGAGAAGATGCTTCGGTAGGTATGTTTGATTTTGACTCTTTAATGGAGGAAGATTTAACTGTAGGCCAAGAAGAAGCTCCAATAGAAGATAAGGACGATACAATTGAGGATGTAAAAGAGGAAGAAGAGATAGTTGAAGAGGAAGTTGTTACAGAAGAAGTTGTAGAAGAAGAAGAAGAGATTGAACCTCAGGAAACTGGAAATAGTGTTTATTCTGGGTTAGT
>Ga0209487_1002606_pt1 | contig 14582 bp, 8 predicted proteins | sample Poulit2012_FD_187524 | JGI IMG/M metagenome (GOLD analysis project Ga0209487, IMG submission 187524) | Agricultural soil microbial communities from Georgia to study Nitrogen management - Poultry litter 2012 (SPAdes) (version 2) | ecosystem: Environmental > Terrestrial > Soil > Agricultural land... | reverse complement strand
AATACGTATTGCATGAGACGGATCTTAATTATCGGATCATCGATACTCGGTACGTGATTATCTATAAGAATGACCAGGAAGGGATCAATTCATTGAAGGAGATGTCCAAGCATCTGGATGGTTTGATACATGAAGGAGAAAGAGGGATTCCAATCTCGGCCAAAAGGGATATTCGTACGGTGCCGAGGTTGCCGATGAGTCTGAGATCTAAGATGATTGATCGTATTGCATTTACCGTCAACGGAACAGTGACGGATCAGGATGGGGAGCCGTTGATAGGGGTGAATATACAAGTAAAAGGGTCGAATAAAGGAACTTCTACTGATTTTGATGGTCGATTTACTCTGGAAGACATTGATGAAAATGCAGTATTAGTCATTTCATACGTGGGGTATCAGACGCAGGAGGTATCCGTCGCAGGGAAATCTGATTTAGAAATTGTGATGACGTCGGATTCTCAGTTGTTAGATGAAGTAGTTGTTACTGGATTTGGTTTGAGTCAAAAGAAAGAATCATTGACTTCGGCAATTTCTGTAATTGGAGCCGAAGAAATCAGTAGATCAACTGCCTCAACTGCATCAGGAGCATTAGTTGGTAAAATTGCTGGGGTCAATTTTCGGATGCCAGATGGTAGACCTGGTGCTTCGACAATGATTCAAATAAGAAACATGGGTAACCCTTTATATGTAATAGATGGAATACAATCTGATGCTGGCCAGTTCAATAATATTGATTTTAATGATATTGAATCTATTTCGGTTTTAAAGGATGCTTCTGCTTCTATTTACGGTGTGAGAGCTGCTAATGGGGTTATTGTGGTTACTACAAAAAAAGGAAAAAGAGAACAAAAAAATACGGTATCATTACATACATACTATGGTTTGCAAAACTTATATTCATTTCCTAAACCTGCGACGGCAGAAACGTTTATACGTAACTATATCCAATCAGAGACAATAACTGGTGAAACAAACTATACATATTCAAAAGAGGATTATGATAAGTGGAGAGAAGGCAAAGAGAGGGGATACATGCCATTTGATTGGTATGATTATATATTTGATGTTGCACCCCAGACTTACGTAAATGTAAACGCATCAGGTGGATCTGAGAACATTAACTATTATATAAGCGTCGGACATTTGAACCAAGAAGCCATGATAAAAAACTATGGAGGTTTTGATCGGACTAATATTCAAATGAATATTAATACTAATATTAGTGATCGACTAAGTGTTGGATTGGGTATGAATGGAAGAATTGAGCATAGAATTAACCCAGGTGTTCCGGGAGTTGATGATTATTGGCTTCCACGATTCGCAACATACCGTAACTTGCCTACCAGGAGACCATTTGCAAACGATAATCCAGAATATCCGACATTGACATCAACTGATCCAGGCACTAATTTCGGCTGGCTTACTTATGATTTATCTGGAAAATGGGAACAAACTTGGAGAGTAGGTCAATTGAATTTTGATCTTGAATATGAAATATTAAATGGCTTGAAATTAAAAGCTTTAGGAAGTTATTATTTGGCGACTGAAAGGTTGGATAATCATGAATATACATATAAGCTTTATGGATATGATGAGAGAACAGATACATATCCAGTTATTTTCGAAAATTTAAATCCTTGGAGAGAAAGGACTCAAGGACATGTAGAGGAAATAACTTCCAACGTGCAATTAGCATATGACAATTCTTTTGGCAAACATGATTTGGTAGGTTTAGTAGGAGTGGAAACTATTCAAAGAGAACATCCTAGTATTTGGGTTCACTCAATACCTACTTCTAATGTGTTGACTTTGATTGATTATGAAACAATGGACACATATGATGATACTGGACAAAGGACGGAAGCAAGATTAGGCTATTTAGGACGGTTTAATTATGAGTTTAATAATAAATACCTTATAGAACTTTCTGGAAGATACGATGGTTCTTGGAAATTTCCACCAGATCACCGCTGGGGATTTTTTCCATCTGCATCAGTTGGGTGGAGGATATCTGAAGAAACTTTTTGGAAACAAAATCAAAGCTTATCCAATTTATTCTATGAATTGAAAATAAGAAGCTCATATGGATTATTAGGAGATGATAATGTTCCTGGGTATAATGCTTTTGATTATATGAGTGGATATACATATAAAAATGGAGGTGCTGTAATTGATGATAAGTATACCTTAGGAACTGTTCCAAGAGGTCTTCCAGTGACTACATTGAGTTGGATTAAAGCATTGATATTTGATGTTGGAGTTGACGTTTCATTTTTAAGTGGCAAGATAAATGGTTCAGTCGATTTTTTTAGAAGGAAAAGGAGCGGTTTGCCAGCTTCACGGTATGATATATTAATTCCATCTGAAGTTGGTTTTAATTTGCCGAGTGAAAATTTAAATTCTGATGTTCATATGGGATATGATATTTCTTTGGTTTGGAGAAATCAAAGAAATAAGTTGCAGTATTCTTTGGGTGGTAATATTACCTATTCTAGATTTTACGATTGGGAACAATATAAGCCGAGATTTAGCAATTCATGGGATGTCTACCGTCATTCAATTGATAAAAGATATGGATATTTAAATTGGGGTTTAGAAGCTGTTGGTCAATTTGAAAGTTGGGAAGAAATTGCTAATTGGCCAATTGATAATGATGGTCAAGGAAATAAAACTTTAAGACCTGGTGATATTAAGTATAAAGATATAAATGGAGATGGAGTTATAAATCATATGGATGAACGACCAATTGGATATAGACAGGATGCTACACCAATATTAAATTTGGGTTTGAATTTTGATCTAAGTTGGAAGGGATTTGATGTAGCTTTTGATATTTCTGGTGGTGCATTATTTACGTGGTACCAAAACTGGGAACAAAGAAATCCATTTCATGATGGGGGTAATAACCCTCAATATTATATGGATGACACTTGGAGGCTTTCGAATATTTGGGATGCTTCTAGCGAACTCTTGCCAGGAAAATACCCAATGTTAATAATAGGGAATAGTAGTCATAGTAATTATTGGAATAGTACTTTCTGGAAAAAAAACGTAAGGTATGTTAAACTTCGGAACTTACAAATTGGATACTCAATACCTACTGAACTAATAAAAAGAATTGAGTTGTCAGAAGTAAGAATATATATATCTGGGCAGAATATTGCAGGAATTTCAAATTTAGTTGGTGTAGATCCTGAAATTATTGAGTCCAATGGTTTAGCTTATCCTACGCCAAGAATTATCAACTTTGGGGTTAATGTTAAATTTTAAAATTATGAAACAAATAATATCACGACTTGCTGTAGTTTTCTTGCTGTCTTTTACCATTGGTTGCTCTGAGTTTTTGGATAGAGATCCTGAAACTATTTTATCTGATGAAGAAGTTTTTAGCGATGCTGTTATGATAAATTCAGTATTGGCAAATTTTTATGGTAGGATAACTTGGGGGCAAAATATTACTGATTGGCATGGATATACTCTTCTGGATGAAGCGTCTAAATCGGATGGCGGACCTGATAATATGCAAAATTATGGTGATGATCTTTGGCGGGTATATGACTACACATTAATTCGACATTTAAATCAATTGTTGAAAGGCGTCAGAAATTCTGTTATACTTGACCAACAAACTCAACATGAATTGGAAGGTGAGGTTCGTTTTATTCGCGCGTGGGTATATTTTAACATGTGTAGAGGTATGGGAGGTATGCCAATTGTTGGAGATGAAATATTTGATTATGATCCAAATCAAGATATTGAAGAACTGCAGATCCCTAGATCAACTGAAGCTGAATTATATGATTATATCATTTCTGAATGTGATGAAATAGCCCAATTGCTACCTGAAGAACCAACAATAAATGCATCAAGAGCAAATAAGTGGGCGGCATTGATGTTGAAAGCCCGCTCTGCATTGTATGCGGGATCTATTGCTAATTACAATAACAAAATGTCTTCTCCTATTATAACCGAAGGTGGAGAAGTCGGAATGCCTGCACAGCTTGCTAAGAATTATTATGAAACTGCTTTGAATTCAGCGGAAGAGGTAATCAATAGTGGTAAATATGAATTGCAATTATCAGTTCCCGAAGACTTGGGAAGAAATTTTTATGAGGCTACTTCTGTCAAAGAAAATAATGTTGAAGTAATATGGGCAAGAGATTATAAATACCCTGGACAAACACATGCATTTACGCAAATGAATATACCAGCTTCTCATGCAGAGGACATTGATAGATGTTATGCAGGTCCTATTCTTAATCTTGTTGAGGATTTTGAGTATATTAATGATAGAAATGGAGAAATAAAAATTAAAAAAGAAGATGGCGATTATTTTTACTATGATAATCCAGAAGATGCTTTTAAAAATAAAGATCCAAGGTTGTGGGGTACCGTAATATATCCTGGATCTTTATTTAAGGGATCCCCAGTTGTATTACAAGCTGGTCAACTATATCTTGATGATTCAAATAATTGGAGCAAAAGGACTTCTTCTCCGGGACAAACTGATTCAGATGATGATATAATTACTTCTATTAATGGACCAACCACGACAAATGAAAGATATGTCAATAAATCAGGATTTTTCTTTAGGAAGTTTTTAGATGAAACCCCGTCTGCATCAACTCGGGGTAGACAAAGTGAGATGTGGTTTCCTCGTTTTCGATTTGCAGAGGCTGTTTTAATTGCGGCTGAAGCTGCTTTCGAATTGAACAATCAGAATAAATCAGTAGAATATTTAAATATGATTCGTAAAAGAGCAGGAATTCAATTGTTGTCTGAGGTTTCCTTTGATGATATTGTAAAAGAAAGAAGAGTTGAATTTGCTTTTGAAGATCATAGATTCTGGGATTTAAAAAGATGGAGAATGGCTCATCAGGTTTGGAACGGAATTCAAAATGACCATGAAGCTCAACAGTATGCCTTATTTCCTTATTTAATAAAAGACCCTGAAAGTGACAATAATGGAAAGTGGATTTTTGAAAAAATAGCAACGCATATGTCTCCTTATCCTAGATATTTTCAACTTAAAAACTACTATAATTATATAGATCAAGGATGGATTAATAACAATCCAAAATTAATTAAAAATCCATTTCAGTAGATTGGTGAAATCGAATTTGTTATAACAACTTCCAAATAAAAAGATGATGAAGATGCGTACATATAATTTTTTAACCTTGATTTTTGTATTATTATCCGTTGGTTGTGGGCTGGATAACTTTGATGAACCGAAATCTCTTTTACAGGGGAAAATTGTATTTCAAAACCGCCAAGTTGGTCTTCGTGGTACTGGCGGTGCTGTTCAACTACAACTTTATCAAGAAGGCTATGACCTTAACGATCACATCAACGTTTATGTAAATCAAAAAGGGGAGTTTCAAGCTCTTCTTTTTGATGGAACTTATAAATTAATAACCCGAGATAAAAATGGGCCTTGGGTGAATTCCAGGGACACTACTTTTGTTGATGTTATGGGTAACACCCCGGTAATTGTAGAAGTTGTTCCATTTTTCATGTTTAAAGAGTTTGATGTGTCGGTCAGTCAAGGGAGTGTAAATGTAAGTGCAGAAATTGAACGAATTGTTGATGATGCAGAAATCGAATTTGTTAGTGTTTTACTTAGTGAGACTTCTTTTGTAGATGATGTTTCGAATATTTATAGAAAAGACTTGACATCTTTGGATAGTCTAAATTTCGATTATATGGATGATATTTCTTCTGTTTTAGAAGATACTGGCCATTCTTTGTTTGCAAGAGTTGGAATTCGGGCGGTCGGAGCTGACCAGTCAATTTACTCGGATATTGTTCAAATAAAGTAGGTGTATTAAAATATTTGATTTTAATGGATAATGTTTTGACTCGAGTTGATTCTCAGTCTGGCAATCGTTTATTTTGGGGTTGTTTTATTGTATTGGTTGCGAGTGCTTTTGGATTTGTATTTCGTTCATTTTTGATGCCAGAATGGGGTGTTCAATTTGATTTGAGTAAGACGGAGCAGGGTGAGATATTCGGTGTAAGTTTTTGGCCCTTTGCTTTGAGTATTGTGTTATTTAGTTTGGTGGTTGATCGGATTGGTTATAAAAAGGCGATGATATTTGCCTTTGTTTGTCATGTGGTGTCTGTTATTCTTACGATTTTTGCGAATGGCTATTGGATGTTATACGCTGGCACTTTTTTCTTTGCTTTGGGTAATGGTGCGGCAGAGGCTGTTATTAATCCTGTTGTTGCTTCGATGTATCCCCGTGAAAAGACGAAGTGGTTAAACATTTTGCATGGTGGTTGGCCTGCAGGTATTGCATTAGCTGGTGTATTAGGTATTGGAATGATTCATTTGGGGGTTGATTGGCGTATAATGATGTCTTTAATATTAGTACCTGCTTTGGTATATGGTGTTATTGTTTTTCGAGAGGAGTTTCCCGTAAATGAACGTGTGAAAGCTGGTGTTAGTTACTCTGAGATGTTAAGAGAAGTAGGGATTTTAGGAGCATTAATAATAGTTAGTTTATGTGTATTTGAGATTGGCAATTTACTTGACTGGTCGATTCGTACGAATATATTTGTAGTACTATTAATTGTCACGATTTATGGTGTCATCGTTCGTTCTTTAGGTAGAGGTTTGTTTGTGTTGCTGTTATTATTGATGATTCCTCTAGCAACAATGGAATTAGGAACCGACAGTTGGATTACTGATTTGATGACACCTGAAATGGCAAAAATGGGACTTCAAGGAGGTTGGGTATTGGTTTTTACTGCTATAATTATGGCATATTTACGAATGAAGACGGGAGCAGTTATGAAATACTTCACTCCGTTATCGTTATTAGCATTTAGTGCTTTAATGGCTGCAATAGGTCTTCAGTTATTATCTTTCTCCACTGGAATTATGATATTGGGTGCTGCTTTTTTGTATGCGATCGGCAAGACTTATTTATGGGGTACGATGTTAGGTGTTGTGTCTGAACGTTTTCCTAAAGGAGGAGCCTTAGCTCTTAATGTTACGAGTGCTGTAGGTCAATTAGGAGTAGGTATCATAGGAGCAGTTTTTTTAGGTTTTATTCAGGATGGACAAATCAATGATCAGTTGTTGAGTTACGATTCAGAACATGGAACTGATTATCACCATGAATTAGTGACAGAGACAAAAAGTAGTATATTTGGAGAGTATCGAGCTATTAATTATGAGACTTTAGAATACAAGTCGTCGGAAGCTCAACTACTAATGGATGATGTTGAGAACAAGGCCAAGAAGTCTGCTTTATTTTATGTGTCATTTATTCCAATGGGTTTGTTTGTTATTTATTTGAGTATGGTGTTGTATTTTAATATTAGAGGAGGATATCAAGTTGTAGAAATCTAGATAGCAAGAAGATATGGAATATAATATTAAAACAGAATCGCTGTGAATTTCACACTAAAAGGATTTGAAGTGTTGCTTATTGGCTGCTTTGACACGAAAGCGGATGAATTTTATTATTTGTATCAGTGTTTGAAGGAAGAAGGAATTCCGGTTTTCACTATTAATATTGGTATATTCGGTTCTACTGATCTTTTCCCGGTAGATATAGAAGCCATCGAGGTTGCCAGGAAAGGAGGTGTGTCTCTTGAAGAATTGCAGGAAGCGAGTGATCGTGGATGGGCGATTGATATAATGGGAAAAGGGAGTGCTGAAATTATCAAGGAATTATATAAAAGTAATGAGATCGGTGGAATTATTGGTATGGGAGGAGGTGGTGGAACCTATATGATTTTGAAAGGAATGAAACATTTGCCGATAGGTTTTCCCAAAGTATGCATCAGCACATTAGCGACAAAAGATTTGTCTTCTCATATAGGGAGTAAAGACATAATTTTATTTCCCTCGATTGTGGATATTGCTGGAGTTAATTTCATTAACCGTAAAATCATGCAACAAGCGGCAAAAACTGTAGGAGCTTTGTCCACTATAAAATATAAGGAAGTAAATAAAAAAAGAGGTCATTTTGCGATTAGTGTATTTGGGAATACCACCAAGTGTGCAGATGAGTGTATATCATTTTTGGCTGAAATGGATTATGAAACTGTATCTTTTCATGCTGTGGGTACGGGTGGAAGATCAATGGAAGAGTTGATTAATCAGGGAATTTTTGATGGGGTAATCGATTTAACCATAACAGAATTGGCAGACGAAATGTACGGTGGAATTTGTAGTGCAGGTCCGGATCGATTAAAAGCAGCTGGAGCTAGGGGGATTCCTCAAGTTGTAGTGCCGGGTTGTTTGGATATGGTTAATTTTGGGTCTATAGAAACAGTTCCTAAGATGTATAAAGATAGACTTTTATTCCAGTGGGCTCCCGATGTTACCTTGATGAGGACGAATGAGGAAGAAAACAGAAAATTAGGAAAACATATTGCTATGCGTTTAAATCAATCATCCGGATCGGTAATTGTTTTGTTCCCGATGGGTGGACTATCTGAAATAGGAGGGTTCGGAAAGGCTTTCTATGCTCCCGAGATTGATCGGGTGCTTTTTGATTCCATTCGGAAGTACTTGAGGAAGGAAATTGAAATCAGAGAGGTTGACACTAATATAAACACAAAGGAATTTGCAAGAGAAACAATAGAGGCATTTTTGCAGGTAGTAGAATAATCAATATGAGTATTAAATATATATAATAAAAACAATTTAATTGTATGGCGAACAAATGGACAGGGATTGGAAATCCTTATACGAAAGAAGAAGTAAGAGATCGATTAAAGAAAACAATTGCAAAAGGAGAAGCTATAATTGGTGCTGGAGCCGGTACGGGGATCAGCGCCAAGTTTATTGAAAAAGGTGGAGCGGACTTTATTATAATTTATAATTCGGGTCGTTTTCGAATGTCTGGACACGGTTCCACCGCTGGAATGATGGCGTATGGTGATGCGAATGCGGTTGCCATGGAAATTGGCGAATTTGAAGTTTTGCCGGTTGTGGAAGAGATACCTGTGATCTGTGGAGTTCATGGAAGTGATCCTCGGCGTCGGATGTGGCATTTTCTATTGCAAGTGAAGGATATGGGATTTTCGGGGGTGAATAACTTTCCCACCCATTCGATAGTGGATGGTCATTTTCGAAATGTTTTGGAGGAGACTGGTATGAGCTTTCAAAAAGAAGTCGAAATGATTCGTCTGGCGACCAAGATGGATTTGTTTTCGACGGTCTATGTGGCTAAGCCGGAAGAAGCGGTTCAAATGGCTGATGTTGGCGCGGATGCTATTATAGCACATGTGGGTACGACGGTAGGGGGATCAATTGGAGTGACCGATGCTACTGCTTCCATGGATGAAGCAATAGAAAGAACTCAGAAGATCATCGATGCGGTAAAAAGATCAAATCCGGATTGTATATTCTTGACCCATGGAGGTCCTATTAATACACCTGAAGATGTAAAATATGTATTGAAGCATACCGATGGTTTACATGGTTTTGTTGGAGCCTCATCATTGGAGAGAATGGGGGTTGAAGAATCGCTTACGAATTTGACAAAAGAGTTTAAGAGTATAAAGCTATGATGTCAAATAAAAAAGCCGGATGGAAGTTGATGCGGACAAAAAACACTTTATACGAGGAGGTGGAAGGACGGAGGCACAACTGGCACTTTCATCCGGAAATATTTCCGGATGCCACTACTTATATGGTAAAAGTTCGTGTGAGTCCAGGAGAAGGACATGATTTTCATGTTCATCCTCAGATGGATGAAATCCTTTATGTGCTGAGAGGTTGTGCTGAGCAATGGATTGAGGATGAAAAAGTGGAAATGGAGGAGGGAGACTCTGTATATATTAAATCCAATATAGCTCATGCGACCTTCAATAATGGTGAGGAAGATTTGGAGTTTTTAGCCATTCTTTTTCCTCCTGAAGGATGGGAGGCAGGTACGATTGATTTAAGTGATCGTTCTCCTTATTCAACATATCGACGGTAATATAAAAACTGAAAATTTAAATGATGAAACGTATAAATGGAAAATTCTTCATTGTCCTGATGGCAATATTTTTAATGGGAGGATGTGCTGAAGAAAGGATACCACCGGTTCCTTTGACATATTCTGGTGAGAATCCACGGGTTCAGGATCCTTTAAGTCCTGAAGAATCGATGACACATATTCAGGTTCCGGAAGGGTTTGAAGTAGAGCTTTTTGCTTCTGAGCCAGAAATCATTAATCCAGTTGCCTTCGCGTGGGATGAGCGCGGGAGATTGTGGGTGGTTCAGTCCCAGGACTATCCTCATGGATTGGAAAATGAGGTGGGTGGCGATCGAATTACGATTTGTGAAGACACCAATGGCGATGGGAAGGCGGATAAGTTTACAGATTTTGCCATTGAACAGCCATTGACGAGCGGGATTATGATTGTAAAAGGAGGTGCCATTGTAGCACAGGCACCACACATTATATATTTAGAAGATGAGGATGGAGATGACGTAGCGGATAAACGGACGGTTATATTAGATGGATTTGGCACATGGGATACCCATGCCGGGCCATCCAATTTAAAATATGGGGTGGATAATATGTTGTGGGGTTCTGTTGGATACTCAGGCTTTGAGAATACGTTTCAGGGGAAAACTATAAATTTCAAATCTGGGGTGTTTCGTTTTTCGAGGGATGGTTCTTTTTTTGAACCTGTAGGACAATTTGATAATAATACATGGGGTTTGGGTTTCAATGAGAATTTTGAAATATTTGGTTCTACTGCTAATAATAACCATTGCTGTTATGTTGGAATTCCATTGAGACACTACCATTATTTGAATAAAATGCCATCCTGGGGAATGAATGCTGATTTTATTCAGGGGCATTATGAGATTAATGCTTTGGATACTCTGCCGCTTCAGCAGGTAGATGTTCGTGGTGGATTTACCGCTGCATCCGGAGCAAACTTTTATACTGCAACTAATTATCCAGAGGAATATCGGAATCAAATGTATGTATGTGAGCCGACTGGGTATTTGGTTCATCGGGCAAAAATAGAAGGGGAAGGTGCCGGTTATAAGGAAGTGGACGGGGGAAATATTTTTGCAAGCACAGATGCATGGGTATCTCCTGTACATGCAGAGACGGGGCCCGATGGAAATTTATGGGTTGCGGATTGGTATAATCCTGTAATTCAACATAATCCGGATCATCGGGGAATGGATAACCAAATCTGGAATACCGATAAGGGAGAAGGCAATGCCCATATAAACCCCTTAAGAGATTATGAGCATGGACGTATTTACAGGATTGTATATAAAAAGTCCCGAAAACCTAAAATTACTTCACTGGACCGGAATAAAGATGATCAACTCATAAAGGGGCTGGATAGTGACAATATGTTTTGGCGTATCACAGCTCAGCGAATGATTGTAGAAGATGGTAAAGCTTCTCTTATTCCTGAGTTGATCTCCATCGTTAAAAATGAAAATAACCGAAATACGACAGAATATACAGCGATGCATGCGATTTGGGCATTAGATGGTTTAGGAGCTTTTGATGGTTCAAATGTCGAAGCTCTTGAAGCTTTGTATGGAGCGTTGTCGAATTCTTCTTTCGCTGTTCAGCGGGCAGCTGTGGCATTATTGCCCTCAACAAGAGAAAGTAGTGACCGATTGGCTGAATCCGGTATTCTCTCGAGTGAGGATACTAGATTGAAATTTGCAGGTATATTGAAAGCAGGAGAATTGCCTGAGTCAGGTACTTTATTTGCTGAAATTCAAAAAGCCATCACTGATGAAGATCATCAAAATGATAAATGGATTAATGCGGCGATTAATCTGTATTTTCAGGTAGCAGATACGGAAGAAGTTGACCCTGGATTAGTTGAAATGATCATCCCGGCTAGTGATGATGGGGGTAGTGAATGGCAATATACGACAGAAAAACCATCGGACAATTGGATGAAGCGAGAGTTTGATGATAGTCAATGGAGTAAGGGTGTTACAAAGTTTGGTGGAGCCAATATTAGTGGTGTTGAGACTATCTGGGAAGATCGTGAAATATGGTTGCGCAAAGAATTTGATCTCAGAGAAGATTTGACGGATGCAGTATTAAAAATTCTTCATGATGATGATTATGAAGTGTATGTAAATGGTGAATATGTCGTATCAGAATCCGGGGCAATTGGATCCTATAAGTATCTTCGTTTAGGCGCAGAAAATAGTGATTTGTTTAGGAAGGGAAAGAATTTGATAGCGGTACGTTGTATCAATACCGGAGGAGATCAATATATAGATGTTGGAATCGGTAAAGTCGGAAAAATTAAAGCCGATGTTACTTTTATGCTGGAAGCCGTGAGTCAGAAAATGGCATTTGACAAAACCTTGCTTCATGCGGAAGCAGGTCAAACGATTGAAATAATACTGAACAATAAAGATCAAATGCCTCATAATTTGGTTTTGATTCGGCCGGGAACCTTGGAGGATTTTGGTGCGATGGTAGATGAATTCGTGACGCATCCAACGGCAAAAGATCTTGATTATATTCCTCCGTCAAAATATTATCTGGCTTCAACTCCCATGCTGGATGCGGGTGAGGTAGGATCATTGGTCATTACTCTGCCAGATGTACCCGGTATATATCCATATGTATGTACTTTCCCGGGTCATTGGAGTATGATGCAGGGAGAGATTATCGTGAGTGCGCCTGGAAGTTATATTTCCGAAAATCCGGATGCATTGCGGATAACCTCAGTTGGTGGTGGTGGATCTCATGATTTTTTAAATCAGTTTGGAATCAATGATGGTGAGATATTAAGTGAGAGCGGTGAAAATACGGTGATATATACAGAGGATATCGAGCATCTTCAAAACCTGATTCCTGAGACCGATATTTTGTTTTTGAGCAATAATCAGCCTTTATCAAAAGAAGTTCAAAAAGATATTTTTCAAAAGGTGAATTCAGGCGGATTGAAGATGATGATATACCATCCGGCTACCTGGTATAACTGGTCCGACTGGCCTGAATATAACAAGGAGTTGGTGGGAGGAGGATCGCATTCTCATGAGGATTTACAGGAGTTTGAGGTTGAGGTAATAAAGCCTGAACATCCGATCATGGCGGGAGTTCCGGATAAATTTCGGATTGTTGATGAACTCTATAGATGGGAACAAGATCCCGATGCCGAGATAGAGGTGCTTGCCATTGGTAGAGGATTGGAGTCGGGAGATGAATTTCCGGTAGTGTGGACTGTCAAACATCCTGCAAGCAAGATTGTGGCAAACACATTAGGACATGATGAAAGGGCTCATCAACATCCAACCTATAAAACGATGTTGAAAAATAGTCTCCAATGGTTGAAATAAAATATTTTGAAAATTATAAAATGAATGGTGAATGAAGGAATGGTTGTTAGCAATCAGCATTTTTAGCGTGATCTGCTTTCAGGTAAAAGGATCAACGGGGGTGAAGAAGATTCCTTCAGAAAATCCTTTGTTCCAGCAAAATTTAAAACGAGCAATTGAATTATGCGATTGGGCTTTTGAAGTGCATTTTCATACGGATGGTATGAAAATGGCCCGGTTTTTTAATCCAAAAACGCAACGCCGATCGGATGAGACCGGCAGTATATGGATGTATACCAGTGCGATAGAAGCAGTCAACGCAATTCTGAGGGCTTTGCAACTTGAAAAAGAATTTGGTCTCGGGGTACTTTATGAGAAGCATTATGACAGATATCATAATCGATTAAATTTGCTATACGACAATATTGATTATTATCTTGGAACATTTAGACTTACTTCGTACACCCAGACCCAAAATTGGTCTGTGTACGGAGTTCATAGGAGTTCTATGAAGGGAACCGCCAAAGTGGCGGGGATAGAGAATGTATATGATGATCATATGTGGTTGATCCGTGAATATCTTCAATCCTATAAAATCACCGGACAATCTGAATTTCTTGAAAGAGCAGAATATTTAACAGCGTACGTGCTCGATGGTTGGGATTGTAGTATTGATGAGGATGGAAACGAAGTAGGAGGTATTCCATGGGGTCCTGGGTATGTGACAAAGCATGCTTGCAGCAATGGACCAATGGTGAGTCCATTGGTATGGTTGTCTGAAATCTACCGTGTCAAGGAAGATGAAGTCGAGTATAGATATATAGATCCAAAAGATCGCCAAACGAGACGAGTAGAAAAGATGAATAAATCAGACTATTATTTAATGTTTGCCAAAAAAATATATGATTGGCAGAAAAGATCATTGCTTATAGAGGAAGGAGTTTATGCGGATATGATGGGTGGTTGTTATCCTTCTAACCCCGAGACTGAAAAGGTAAATGGTCAAACCTTGTACTCGCAAGTCTAATGTGAATAATTTTTTACGCTATTGATAAATAAAGGGACTCCACAGTTTTGTGAAGTCCCATTTTTTCACCTTTTTGGTGAAAAACTCTTAGCGATGTTTAAACTAAAACAAATTCACGATATATCCATGGATTCTTACGGTGGATTGCAATTTTTTCACCGATTTATCGAAAAAACTGATTTCGAGAAGACCGTCAGGCAGGAATTGGGAGATCGACCAGCCCAGGCTAAATATTCCTATAAAGACGTGATTACCACTTTTGCTGCTATGTGTT
>Ga0209487_1002604_pt1 | contig 14583 bp, 7 predicted proteins | sample Poulit2012_FD_187524 | JGI IMG/M metagenome (GOLD analysis project Ga0209487, IMG submission 187524) | Agricultural soil microbial communities from Georgia to study Nitrogen management - Poultry litter 2012 (SPAdes) (version 2) | ecosystem: Environmental > Terrestrial > Soil > Agricultural land... | reverse complement strand
ACATTGTTAAACAATATGGTTTTAACCATATTCGTTTGCATGGCTGGACACCCCCCAAACCTTTTTGGGAAGCGGCCGATGAGGAAGGTATGCTGATTCAAACAGAATTGCCACATTGGGGACTCACATACCGTCACAGGCAAAAAGAATCCCCAGAAGATGTGCACCAATTTTTAAAACAAGAGATGGAGCGCATTCTGAACATGCTCCATGCGCATCCATCATTTGTCATGTTTTCTATGGGGAATGAATTGATCAGTTCAGAGGGGCATCCGCAACTGAATGCGTTGGTTCACCATGGGCAAAAACTTGATCCAACACGATTATATACAGATAACGCTGGATTTGGAGAATTGCCTGCACGCGATCGCGCGGGGGACTTTTATATTCCGACATTAAATCACCATCCACCTTATCACATTGAGGATGCAGCACATCCGGATACGACACAAGACTTTTCAGAGGTTACGAGGTTGGAAGACAAACCAATCATTGCTCATGAACATGGTCAGTTTACAACCTATGTGAGACCAAAGGAAGCGGAAAAATATCACGGTGTCTTAGAGCCGAATTGGCTTAAAATGATTCGAGAAACCTTGACCTTTAAAGGACTCGATCATCGCATCGATGACTTTTATGAAGCAAGCTGTAAACATACGATCCGTACGTTAAAAGAGGCTATGGAAAAAGCGAGACGGACACCGGGATTATCAGGTATTCAATTATTAGATGTTCGTGATTTTCCTGGACAAGGTCATGCAACGGTGGGCGTATTAGACGTGTTTTGGGATGATAAAAACATGATCTCCCCTGAACAATTTCGGCAGTTTAACGATCAGACAGTCTTACTGATGAGAAGTAAGGAACGGACGTTGTTTAATCAGGAAACATTGCATGCCCATATAGATGTGTCTCATTTTAACAGCGTGTCGAGTCAGGGCGCATTAACATGGTCTGTCATAGATGGAAGCGAAACAATCGCAACAGGAGAACAAGTGATTGAAGAGCTGCCGGGCGGTCAGGTGACAGAAGTGGCGCAAATGAGTGTCACCATCCCGAACGGTGCATCACGTCAATTGGTTTTATCAGCGACCTTAGATGTGGATGGTACGACTTATACAAATGCATGGGACTTTTGGACGTTTGAACGCCCGGAAATTCAGAATCCAATTGAACGTATTTGGACGAATGAAGCGGCACTCCAATCGACACTTTATGGCGCCCGTTTTGAAAAAGTAATTGGCATGAAACAATTCAGTTATAAAGCGGAAAAACAAGTTGACTTGGCCATATCAAGCCAGTTATCTCGTGATGTTTTACAATTTTTAATCGATGGTGGATCTGTTCTGTTGATTCCACAATCAGGTAATCAATATGATGAAGTGATGACGAAATACTTACCTATCTTTTGGAATTATCTCTGGTTCCCAGAACAAACAGGTGCAACGATGGGGATGCACATTCATGATCACCCAGCACTGGCGCGTTTCCCACATGATGGCTTCACAAACTGGCATTGGTATCATTTGATCAACCACACAGTCGCTCTGAATTTGGATATGTTTGAAGACGTGGAACCGATTATTGAAGTCGTAGACAACTTTAATCGAGCTAAACGATTGGCTTATGCGTTTGAAGCACGTGTCGGGAAAGGAAAACTATTCGTCGCTTCATTAAATGTTCTAGATCGTACAACGATGAAACGTCCAGAGGTACAGAGCTTTTTAACTGAACTGATTCATTATTTAACAAGCGACCAATTCCAGCCGCGCGCAACAGTCCGGCCGGGTGAATTATTAGGCATGTTTAAATTAAAAGCCCCAAGGATGAATATTTAACAAGCAGGTATTCTTTGAAAGTGTAAGATAGGGAGCAGGCCGATGGAAAAGTGTGTGTCAAAACGCTGTGATTGAATGCGGCCCATAAATGAGGGCGCGGGCATGGCGCATAGACGCCAGCCCGCGTGGGATCAAATTGTTGCATGGAAAAGGTTGATACCATATACCCCGAATCCAACATCTGACTTAAAATGTCGCCGAAGCATGTAGGTGCCGATTTTTAAACGCCGTTCGGGATTTAATCGCGTGTGTACGGGATTTATTTGCACGTGTTCGGGATATATTCATGTGTTTCCGGGATTTAATCATATGTGTTCGGGAAACAGCCCGTTTGGTTCAGGAAACGATCTGTTTTATTTTTGAATACTTCCGGTTAAGAAGTTCTCAATGGTGAAAGCTGCGACACCCAAAGCTGTTGAATGGGTCGTGAGTTTTGAAAACGTAATGTTCAGATGATTTTGTTGGAACCAAAGCGTTTGATTTGCGATGCTTTCGTGTAAAGCAGGTTCAATCCATTTTTGCGCCATGGATAATCGATTGCCGATAACAACCAGTTCCGGATTGAATGCATTAATGATGTTACTTAAACCAATACCAAGCGATGTTCCAATTTGCTTAAACAATGCAATGGCCTGTTTATTGCCTTGCTCTGCTCGATCTAATAAATTTTCTAACGTGTGTTCTGCGTTATCGGATACACCCATATCTAGAGATGCTGCCTGCTGGATAAGTGCTTGTTCAGAGGCATACAATTCCCAACAGCCTTTCCCGCCACAACGACACGTGTCACCATTTGCAGTAATGGTCATATGTCCCAGTTCGCCGGAAAAACCTTCATGCCCTTTATAAAGCGAGCCATTTAGTATTAAGCCCACACCGATCCCCATCGCTACACTGACATAGACAATATTTTGATGATGCACACCGGCGCCAAATTTTTTCTCACCATAAGCACCAGCATTGGCCTCATTTTGAACGACGACAGGGCATTGATATTTCTTTTCAATGATTGATTGTAAATTGATATTCTCCCAGTTAAGATTTGGTGCAAGCAATACTTTACCACGCTTATCTACCGTACCAGGCACACCGACACCGATACCAATGATGCCATATGGACTCGAAGGCGCATTCGCTATAAGCGCATCAATCATTAAAAATAGTTTTTTCTGTATGGCTTCATAAGTAAGATCATAAAAATGGACCACCTGTTCTTCACTGATTGCCCCGTTCAAATCTGTTCGTATCCCACGTAAATAATTGACACCCAAGTCAATACCAATGGCGTGTCCAGCGGTATTATTATAAAGCAGCATCACCGGTCTTCTACCACCACTTGATTCTCCAGGACCAGATTCATAAATCAATTCTTCATTGAGTAAATCACTCACTAAAGAAGAAACAGTTCCTTTATTTAAGCCAGTTTGACTGGCAATCGTTGCTCTTGAAATAGGTGAATGCTGTTTAATTACATCTAAAACCAATGATTTATTACCTTTTTTTACAACATGTTGATTCCACGTTTGATTCATGCCAATTTTCATTTTTTTCAGCTCTTTCTAATCCTAAATGTAATGTGTCTTCAATGATCAACAATATGTATGAAAATCTCCTTGTGAAGAACGATACCTTATTCATATACACCCGATTATATCATTAAGCGAGACAAAAAAAGGACATGTTATGATAGACTCAATTTAACTCCCTACAGCTAAGAAGAGTGAATCAAACATATCTTCCATCCATCTTACCAAAACAGAGCTTATTTTCATAGAGAAATAATAGGATATCAGTACGGGAAGCAAGGATCAACTCGTACCTAAGTTTGAAAGTCCTATAAAACAAGCATGGGAATATTTACGTGTCAATGGTGTGAGTTAACTGGAATAAATCATTTTTTACTAATCATTACTCATCAAGGTTAAAAAAATACTAATAATATAGAAAAAATACCATACATAGTGGATGAGTTATTTTAACATAATAAAGAGTGGGTGAATGAGCACATAGTGATAGTTCGAGCGGTGGAATTCTAACTTAGTTGGAGGAGAAAATGTTATGTACTTATCGATAGATATAGGTGCTTCTTTTATAAAGCATGCGTTAATGGATCAATTGGGAAATATTATAACAAAAGGAAAACGTCCGATGAAAAGCACCCATTTATTAGCATTTGAAAACGAACTTTATTCAATCATTGAGAGTCACGAATTGGATAACATACAAGGCATTGCTATCAGTTGTCCGGGAACAATAGATGTTCATACAGGCGTCATTTATTACGGTGGCTATTTAACTTTTTTACATAAGGTCAACCTCGTTGAAAAAATAGAAAGTAAATTTAACATTGATGTTTCAATTGAGAATGATGGTAAATGTGCTGCACATGCAGAATTGTGGCAAGGCAGTGTAAAGGATGCTAGAAATTCGATTGTATTGGTTTTGGGTAGTGGTGTTGGTGGCGGTATTATCATTGATGGAAAAGTGTATCGTGGCGTAAACTTTTCCGCGGGAGAAGTCAGCTATGTCACACATCATTTTGACCCTGATACAAGAAAAGGAGAATATGTCGGGTTTACTTGCTCAGCCGTTGATATGGTGGAGGAAATTGGTGAAATGAAGCAACTAGATCACCCAACAGATGGCGAAAAGGTTTTTGAATATATGAATCAAAACGACCCAGAAGCCATGGCGGTTTTTGATCGATATTGCCTTATGTTAGCCAATCAAATTATGAATCTGCAATATATACTAGATCCTGAGGTCATTGCAATTGGTGGCGGTATTAGTGCACAACCCATATTAATTGAACGCATTCACTGGGCAATTGGCCAGGTGAAAAAGGGCATGCCGGCTATTTTAACAAATCTAAATAAGGTTGAACCTAAAGTTGTTCCATGTGAATTTCGTAATGATGCGAATCTGTATGGTGCACTTTATAACTTTTTAGTCAGTAAAGAAAAAAATGGGGGTATTTATAATGACACAAAGTAAGTTTCCAAAAGGTTTCTTATGGGGTGGGGCAACAGCTGCAAATCAGATTGAAGGAGCATACGATAAAGGCAATAAAGGTTTAAATATTGCAGATGTTCTGCCAGGTGGAAAAGAACGCTTAAAATTATTACAGTCCAATGGTTTCAATTTTGAAATGAACAATAAAAACTATTATCCAAATCATGAGGCAATCGACTTCTACCATCAGTATAAAGAAGATATCGCTCTATTTGCCGAGATGGGGTTTAAAGTATTTAGATTATCCATTGCGTGGACAAGGATATTCCCGAATGGTGATGAATCAGAACCAAATGAGGCTGGTTTGGCTTTCTACGATCGGGTATTTGATGAGTTACTGAAGTATAATATTGAACCGGTCGTTACAATATCTCACTATGAAATGCCGCTCCACCTCGTAAAAGAATACGGTGGTTGGAGAAATAGACAGGTCATAACCTTTTTTGAAAGGTATGTGAATACGATCTTTAAGAGGTATAAAGACAAAGTGAAATATTGGATGACATTTAATGAGATCAACAGTGCGCTGATGATGCCAATTATGAGTATGGGATTCTCTCCTGAAAATGAAGAGAGCCGATTACAGGACACATTTCAAGCGTTCCACCATCAATTTGTCGCAAGTGCAATTGCTGTGAAGGCTTGTAAACGAATGATCCCAGAAGCGGAAATTGGTTGTATGATTATTTTTGCGCCTGTTTATTCGTATGATTCGAAGCCAGAAAACATTTTACATGCGTTAAAAGAAGAGGAGCTATTCAACTATTTTTGTACAGACGTCCAAGTCCGTGGTGAATATCCGAGCTTCATTAACCAATTTTTCAAGGAAAAAAATATCAACCTAGACATTCGAGACGGTGATTTAGAAATTATAAAGGAAGGGATTGTAGATTATATAGGTCTCAGTTATTATATGTCCCGTACAGAAAAACGAGATAAGAATGAAATGGATCAAACGCATGGTAATATTGTAGGTGGTGTAAAAAATCCATTCCTTAAAGCAAGTGAGTGGGGCTGGGAAATAGATCCTGTTGGCTTACGAATTAGTTTAAACAAGCTTTACGGTCGATACCAGATGCCGTTATTCATTGTTGAGAATGGATTAGGTGCTTATGATGAAATAGAAGAAGATGGTTCAATTATTGATGACTACCGGATTGATTATTTACGAGAACATATAAACGCTCTCGGTCAATCAATAGATGATGGTGTTGATATCATGGGTTACACCAGCTGGGGTTGTATTGATTTAGTTAGTATGTCAACTGGTGAGATGTCTAAACGATATGGCTTTATTTACGTTGATAAACAAGATGACGGAAGTGGAACGCTCGACCGCAGGAAAAAGAAATCATTTGATTGGTATAAAAGGGTTATTGGAAGTAATGGGGCTGTTCTATAATTTATTGCTTATGAAAGAATACTAACAAGGCCACAAGTGGCCTTGTTAGTATCATGATTATTAAGTCGATATCGTATATTTAAGTTGATTGTAGTAAAATAGTAATATTACAAATAAAGGAGACAATCTTCTATGTTGGATGTAAATCATTTAAAATATATTTGTAATATCTTTAACCAGTCTTCTGAGCTTTCAGTTTTCTTATTAGATAAACAAGGGAAATTATACTTCGAATCTGCCTCAAGTTATTATAACAATCCATTGTACCAATCAAAAGAAGAACTCTTTCAAAAATTAATGAATCCAAATGATAGTTATGAATTTCCGATCATAAGAACCACAAGTTATTTAGAAAACTTTATTTCAATCGCATTAAATGATGGGCACGAATCTATAGGGACGATCTTAGCAGGGCCAGTGATTGATTCACGATTAACAGAAGAAATGATTCAAGCATTATCATTGGATTTAAACGTTTCATCTAATCAAAAAGAGGCATTTATGTCTTATTATCATTCCCTAACCTTTTTAAGTAAAATGAAAATTATATACCTTAGTTTAAACCTATATTATATGATCTATCAGAGGCAATTAGATCCTGACGAAGTGATTGAAAGGAATAGGTCAATTGGTTCTAAAATTGTAGAAATTAATAATCCAGATATAAATATATCTGAGAGGCGACAAGAAGAAAAACTTCATCACACCTACGAATATGAACAAAAAATGTTTCAATGTCTAATTGAAGGCGATGAACAAGGAATCATTCAATATTGGCATTCAGTAACAGAATTTGGGGAATTAGGTATTTTATCAAAAACAAGCCAATTAAGAAATGCGAAAAATCTTGGTATTACAGTTATTACCTTGTCTACACGGGCTGCTATCGAGGGTGGTATTTATTATGAACTCGCCTATACGCTCAGTGATTTATATATTCAAAAATTGGAAGAATTAAATTCCAACAGAGAAGTGGATCGGTTTATTGAATATGTTTTGCGTGACTTTACCCAACGTGTTAACAAAAATAGGTTGTTAAAGTATTCGAAACCAATTAATTATTGCATTAAGTATATATTTAATCATCTATATGAAAAAATTGAATTAACAACATTGGCGGAGATTGCAGAGGTTCATCCCAGTTATTTATCTTCTTTATTTAAAGAAGAGGTGGGAATGACAATAACAAATTATATTCATTATGCAAAAATAGAAGAATCAATCGTATTATTAAAATTTACGAATCATTCTTTGGCTAAAATCTCCACAATTTTAAATTTTTATGATCAAAGCTATTTTTCTAAAATATTTAAAAGGTTTACAGGCGTGACCCCAACTCAATATAGAAATGACTTTTTTAAATGATTAGCATCGTTGTTTGCTAATCTTTTTTTATGCCTCTTGAAAGAGAAGAACGGCGCAAATTTCTGATTCATTCACTCTAATCGATTTAAAGAAAATGCGTTACAGAAACCCACTAAAAAAATACTAAAAATATAAATAATCTCCTATTAAGCAATGAATGTTATGATTATACTCTTTATTTAGATACTAAATAAAGTATAAATGAACTTTCGTCTTTGATGAAAGGGTTTTTATAATTTATCTTAATTAGAATCAGATACTTGGAGATAAATAATAACAGAAAGGAATGGTAATTGTGAAAAAGGTAAACATGGATCCAAATGCAAGATTGACTTTTACTGAACGGTTTGCCTACGGTACGGGGGACTTCGCAGGTAATATTGTCTATTCTGCTATTTCTGTATTTTTGGTTTTTTACTATACAGATGTGATCGGCTTAAGTGGTGCGATCATTGGAACAATCATGCTGATTTCAAGACTTTTAGATGGTGTGAGTGACCTCGTGATGGGGGTCATTGTAGACAAAACAAAATCAAAACATGGAAAGGCACGCGTCTGGATTCTTAGGCTGTGTATTCCTTATGCCATATCAGGGGTGATTTTATTCTCAGTCCCTACGAGTACGAGCGAATTTATTCAATATGTTTATGTCTTTTTATCATATAACTTAGCAACATCTATTATTTTCACAGCTATTAATGTGCCGTATGCTACGATGAATGCTTTAATGACTCAGAACCAATATGAGCGCGGTCTTTTAGGAATATTTCGTATGTTGCTAGCAACAGCAGGAACGTTATTTATTAATACATTCACTTTAAAAGTTGTTAACCTTTTAGGAAATACGCCTGCAGCTTGGAGTATGACCTTTATTATTTTTGGCGCATTATCAATTGCAGTATTTCTATTCACGTTTTACTTTACAAAAGAAAGAGTATTGGATGACCCAATGGATGAACAAGATGATGTGCCTGTGATTGAAGGGTTTAAGGCTTTATTCAAAAATAAATATTGGTATATCATGACATTTTCAGTCGTTGCTATGTATTTCAGTCTGACATTATATGGTGGGGCAGGTGTGTATTTTGCTAAAGCAATCATGGGTAATGAACAAGCTGTTGCGCCAATTGGAAATGCGATTACAATTGCTCAAATTATAACGATGTTTATGACTGCCTTTTTCATCAAAAAATATGGAAAAAGGAATGTTTATGCTGTTGGGGCCCTCATTACAGTGGTGGGGTATACGGTCGCTGGTCTATTTCCAAATTCATTCGCAATCATCATGAGCGGTAATGTCATAAAAGGTATTGGTATGGGATGTGCAGCCTCCTGTATGTGGGGAATGTTGTCAGATACGATTGAATATGGGGAATGGAAAACAGGCATTCGGACAGCAGGTTTAGTGAACGCCACATCGAGTTTTGGTAATAAAATCGGATCAGGTATGGGTGGTGCCGTATTAGGTTGGCTCATTAGTGCCAGTGGGTATGATGGTAGTGCAACAGAACAGTCGGCTACGGCAATTTTTGCGATAAACTCTGCTTATAACTTTATCCCACTCGTGCTGACATTAATTACGTTTGTTCTTTTGTTGTTTTATAAATTGGATAAAGAATATCCGCAAATTATTGCCGAACTTGATGAACGAAAATTACAAAAGAAAGAGTAAATTATTTAGATAAATGATGCGCTTGGGTTTGTTAATCATAACGCATTAAAACTATAATGGAGGTCTTATTAATGAAACAACACGTATTTAATCCTTTTTTGCCAAGCTATGAGTATATACCTGATGGTGAACCATATGTTTTTGGTGACAGACTATATGTTTATGGTAGTCATGATAAGTTTAATGGGAATTTTTATTGTGAGAATGACTATGTGTGTTGGTCAGCACCTGTGGACGATTTGACTGATTGGCGTAATGAAGGCATTATTTATGAGAAAACGCAAGACCCAATGTGTGATTCAGACGAAAGGCTACTATTTGCACCCGATGTATCGCGCGGACCTGACGGGAGATATTACTTGTATTATGCCTTTGATTTTCTTGGTGTAATGGCTGTTGCAGTCTGTGATACCCCAGCAGGAAAATATGAGTTTTATGGGCATGTTAAATATCAAGATGGTACGTTACTTGGGTCTCGTGAAGGCGATGGTTTCCAGTTTGATCCTGGGATACTTGTTGATGATGATCAAAGCGTCTATCTGTATTCGGGTTTTTGTCCAACAGAAGACTTTTCATGGGATCAACTGGGTATGGCGGAACCGACGATTAAGGGTGGTATGGTTATTGAGTTAGAAACAGACATGGTTACGGTTAAAAAAGAACCTCAATATATTTTGCCTGATAAGCGTAGAGGAGCAGGCACAGATTTTGAAGGACATGAATTCTTTGAAGCACCTTCTATTCGCAAGATAGATGGTACCTACTACCTCGTCTATTCTTCCTTTAATAATCACGAATTGTGTTATGCAACTTCCAAACGTCCTACAGGAGACTTTAAGTATGGGGGTACGATTATTTCAAATGGGGATATTTATTTAAACGGAAGAACGGATGCAGAAGCCTTAAATTACACGGGAAATAACCACGGAGGCATTGTTAACGTTCAAGGCAAATGGTATGTATTTTACCATAGACAAACGAATAGGCACCAATTTTCACGTCAAGCATGTGCAGAAGAATTTCAGATTGAAGCCGATGGTCGTATCAAGCAAGTAGAAATGACGAGTTGCGGATTAAATGGCGGTCCGCTTGAAGGAAAAGGCGAATATCCGGCCTACATTGCCTGTAATCTTGTGAGTAAATCAGGTGCCATTCGGTATGAATTTGGTTATGAAGTTGAGGCGTTTCACCCTTATTTTACGCAAGAAGGCGAAGATAGAGAAGACAACCCCAATCAATACATTGCAAACTTAACAGATGGTTCTGTTGCCGGGTTTAAGTATTTCGATTTTGAAAATGTTTCTCGTATTTCTGTTAAAGTGAGAGGTTCAGGAAAAGGGAATATCCATGTAAGTCAATCAATGAACGGGGTAAAGCTGGCGAGCGTGCCTGTTGCGCTTCAGGAAGAGACGTGGGTCTCACTGTCAGCACCGTTTGATATAGACAATGGCGAACATGCACTGTATTTTACATTTCAAGGTGAGGGCGCAATTGATATGTATTCACTTACGATTGAGTGATGGTGTTATATATTTTAGGTGAAATTATGATATTAAAGGAGCGTTATCAATGATTAGGACTTCATTTAATGATGGATGGACAGTCAGACCTTTTAATGAATTTTTTAATGTGTCAGCTGGTGAGGAACCAACACCAATAACATTGCCACATGATGCAATGATTGCACAATATAGGGATGCTGAGAAAGTGAATGGACACAAAAAGTCCTATTTTCCAGAAGGTGCTTATGAATATGAGAAAAAGTTCTTTGTGCCGCATGAATATAAAGATAAAAGAATGACATTGGAATTCGAAGGGGTATACATGAATGCGATGGTGTATATCAATAATGATTTCGCAGGACAACATCCTTATGGGTATAGTAACTTTTATATCAAAGCAGATCGGTTTTTAAAATATGGTGAAGAAAATGAAATTAAAGTGGTCGCAAGGACTGCTGATGATTCACGCTGGTACACTGGTATAGGCATTTATCGGGATACCAAAATAATGATTTCAAATCCGGTACATATAGCTGTTGATGGCGTGAAAATCACGACGCCAGAGATTACAAATGATCAGGCAATTGTCAATGTAAAAACAGAAATTGAAAATGAAGGCATGAATCCGGAGACGACGAAAGTGATGACTGACATTATTGACCCTGATGGTCATATCGTTGCCACTGATACTGTGCCATTGACAGCTTTTTCTCAAGAGAAACAGACACTACACCAGAGCTTAGTGATCCGTGAGCCTAAGTTGTGGGATGTCGATACACCGCATCTTTATGTATGTAGAAGTCAGATCGTAGCGGGTGAAGACGTTCTTGACGAAGCGGTCAATAACTTTGGCATTCGATCGCTCTCCCTAAATGCGCAAGACGGGCTTCGAATGAATGGAGAGGTTGTTAAGCTCCGCGGAGCATGTATCCACCATGACAACGGAATTCTTGGTGCAGCTACAGTGGCACGTGCAGAAGAAAGACGGATTGAAATTTTGAAAGAAGCAGGATTTAATGCTGTACGAAGTGCCCACAACCCGATGAGTAAATCGATGCTCGAGGCTTGTGATCGCTTAGGTATGCTGGTCATGGACGAAGCGTTTGATGTATGGACGCAAAGTAAATCAGATTTTGATTATGCACTGAGTTTTCCGACATGGTGGGAGAAAGATATTGAGGCGATGATCGACAAAGACTTTAACCATCCAAGTGTTATTATGTACTCAATTGGCAATGAAATTACGGATACAGGGTCTGCAAATGGTGCAGCTTGGAGTAGGAAATTGGCCAACAAAATTCGAGATATAGATAACACAAGATATATTATTAACTCAATTAACGGTGTGGCTTCTGTTTCTGGTCAAATCAACACATTTTTAGATGATTCAGTCACAGGTGATATTAATGCGTTGATGACAAAAATGGGTCATTTAATGAAAGAAATACAAGATTTTGACATTGTTAAAGAATCTACTGAAGAATCGTTTGCGACAGTTGATGTTGCTGGCTATAACTATGCAGAAAATAGATATGTAACAGATAAGAAATTATATCCGAATAGAGTTATTTGTGGCAGTGAGACATTTCCAAAAGATATCGCAACCAATTGGCAACTGGTAAAAGAAAATGGTCATGTCATCGGTGATTTCACATGGACTGGCTGGGATTATCTAGGTGAAGTGGGTATTGGAAAAATCGAATATGAAGATACGAATGTCGGAGACGCCATGTACGGTTTCTATCCTTATTACTCAGCATATTGTGGTGATATTGATTTAATTGGAAATCGCCGCCCTGCTTCATTCTACCGAGAGATTGTTTTCGGATTAAGAAAAAAACCTTACATCGCTGTCCAGCGCCCTGAACATTATGGCAAGGAACCAATCGTTACACCGTGGAGTTGGAGTGATTCGGTTTCTAGTTGGAGTTGGGAAGGCTATGAAGGCAAACCAGTAATCGTAGAAGTCTACTCTGAAGCAGAGGAAGTGGAACTGTTTATAAATGGGGAGTCTGTAGGCAAGAAATCTACGGGTAACGCACATAATTTCACTGCTGAATTTGATACGACCTATCGTCCTGGTGAAATGATTGCCGTATCCTATTCGAAAGGGAAGGAAACAGGACGTTATGTCTTAAAATCTGCACAAAACAACTTGAATCTAAATGTAGACGTTGACCGTCCAAAAATTGTAGCAGATGACAGTGACTTGGCATTTATCAACATTTCACTTGCCGATGATAACGGCATATTGAAACCACTCGCCGATCGAAAAATTTCAGTCAATGTCCAAGGGGCTGGTGAACTCTTCGGACTTGGTAGTGGCAATCCAAAAACTGAGGAGAATTATTTCGATCCAGCGTGTACAACATTTGACGGACAAGCACTTGCAGTTATCCGACCTACAACAAATGGCGTTATTAATGTAACTGTAGAAGCAGAAGATTGTACGCCACAAACGATAACAATTAAAGCCCATAACGAGCATTGACTAAAGGAAGGTTCAAACTTATATTAATATCGTTGCGGGGAAATCGGTCAAAATAACTCAACTTATCAACTCTCCCTCATACATAGAGGGGGAGTTGTTTATGGTTATAAACCATGTGTATATTCACAGGGGGTAATCATAATTCTGGGGAAAGGAAATATTCATTTTGAAATATCAGATCATGGTTCTGTAAAGTTAAATGTTTGGGATCAAGATTGAGTGTATTCAGAAAGAAGTATGGAAATGATTTAAACGCGTGCCAATAAAATAAACTCGCTTGCCACGGGCGAGTGATGGGTCTCGGAAATAGACGACGGTGTTACTTTAGAACAGCACAGATTGAATCTTTTCATTAGCATTCTCTCATCACAATTAATTCTCGCATGCGCCTGCTTAGAACGGTTTTTGATTATCAGATAAATATGTCGTATGAGAGAACACCGTTGAAAATATTTCAAAATTGACTTAAACATCATAGATGATAATCGCGAAATAAGACATGCCAATTGTTTAGCTTAATGTCATATGAAGTTATAATATGTTTTCTAAGATATATAAACTTTGTACATCTAATAGACAAACTATATAATTGTGTTATAATTATGATAAATAAGATATTCGGATGAGTGTGTGGAGATTAGCATTCCTATAAAATTGCTTTATTTTCACGCGCTATCTTCTGAATACTAGGACATACATACGCATAGAGATATTTATATTAATGGGTGTGCATTGTTCAGGGGTTTGATGAATTAAAATATAGGAGGTTATTTCAATGGCTTATTTTCCAAACATTAATAAAATTCAATACGAAGGTGCCAAATCAACGAATCCGTATGCATTTAAGTTTTATAACCCGACGGAAAAAGTAGGCGACCAGACAATGGAGGAAATACTACGCTTTGGTGTTGCTTACTGGCATACTTTTACAATGGATGGCTCGGATCCGTTTGGTGACGGTAATATGCTTCGACCATGGGATAAATATAGTGGCATGGACCTTGCGAAAGCACGTGTCGATGCAGCATTTGAGTTTTTTGAAAAATTAGATGTACCTTATTTCTGTTTTCATGATGTAGACATTGCGCCGGAAGGTAATAGTTTAAAAGAATCCAATCGAAATATCGATGAGATTGTTAGTATGATGAAAGATTATATGAAAGATAGTAAGGTTAAACTATTATGGAACACAGTCAATAACTTTACGCATCCACGTTTTGTGCATGGTGCCGGAACATCTAGCAATGCCGATGTTTTTGCGTATGCGGCAGCAAAAGTGAAGAAAGGTTTAGAAGTTGGAA
>Ga0209487_1002603_pt1 | contig 14584 bp, 14 predicted proteins | sample Poulit2012_FD_187524 | JGI IMG/M metagenome (GOLD analysis project Ga0209487, IMG submission 187524) | Agricultural soil microbial communities from Georgia to study Nitrogen management - Poultry litter 2012 (SPAdes) (version 2) | ecosystem: Environmental > Terrestrial > Soil > Agricultural land... | reverse complement strand
GCGCCTCCTCGCGCGGGGCACCGAGGGACCGGAGGAGCGCGCCCGCCGGCTGCGCACCGCACGGGAGGAGCTGGCCGCCGCCGACGAGTTCGACGACATCATCGTCAACGACGTCGTGACACGCGCCACCGACGAGCTCGTCTCCCTCATGGGACTGCCGACCGAGTAGACTGGATCGCTGCGCGTGCCCGCATCCGCGGGTGCCGCCCCACCACCCGAGACCTGAGGTGACCATGTCCGGAACCGTTGCCCAGCCCGAGGGCATCACCGACCCGCCGATCGACGAGCTGCTCGAGGCCGCGGACTCCAAGTACGCCCTCGTCATCTACGCCGCCAAGCGGGCCCGCCAGATCAACGCCTACAACGCCCAGCTCCAGGAGGGCCTGCTGGAGTTCGTCGGCCCCCTCGTCCCGCACGGTCAGAACGACAAGCCGCTGTCGATCGCGCTGCGCGAGATCAACGAGGGTCTGCTCCAGGCCACGCCGACCACCGAGGAGTGAGCCGGCGCCAGCCCGGGCTGCGCGTCCTGCTCGGGGTCACCGGAGGGATCGCCGCGTACAAGGCGGTCTTCATCGTGCGCGCCCTGCGCGAGGCCGGTCACCGGGTGCGGGTCATCCCCACCGAGGCCGCGCTCGAGTTCGTCGGGCGCCCCACGTGGGAGGCGCTGTCCGGGGAGCCGGTCACGACGAGCGTCTTCGAGGGTGCCACCGAGGTCGACCACGTCGCCCTCGGGCGCAGTGCCGACCTCGTCGTCGTCGCCCCCGCCACCGCCGACCTGCTCGCCCGGGCGGCGACCGGGCGGGCCGACGACCTGCTCACGACGACGCTGCTCACCGTCACCTCCCCGGTGCTCCTCGCCCCGGCGATGCACACCGAGATGTGGCAGCACCCGGCGACGGTGGCGAACGTCGCCACACTGCGCGCCCGCGGTGTCACCGTGCTCGACCCCGACTCCGGCCGGCTCACCGGCGCCGACACCGGACCGGGCCGGCTGCCCGAGCCCGAGGCGATCACCGCCGCCGCGCTCGCCCTCGTCACACCGCAGGACCTCGCCGGCCGGAGGGTCGTCGTCAGCGCGGGCGGCACCCGCGAGCCGCTCGACCCGGTCCGCTTCCTCGGCAACCGGTCCTCCGGCCTCCAGGGCGCCGCCCTCGCGCTCGAGGCCGCCCAGCGGGGCGCGGACGTCACGCTGCTCGCCGCCTCCATCGACGCCCCCGCCCGCGCGCTGGTCGCGCACCCGGCGATCGACGTCGTCGACGTCGAGACGACCGCCGAGCTCGCCGCCGCCGTCGACACCCACACGAGCGGGGCGGACGTCCTCGTCATGGCCGCCGCCGTCGCCGACTTCCGGCCCGCCACCACCGCGGACCGCAAGATCAAGAAGGACGAGTCGGCCCCCGACGTCGTCCACCTCGTGCAGAACCCCGACATCCTCGCCACCGTGGCCGCCCGCCCCCGGGACCGGCTCGTCGTCGTCGGCTTCGCCGCCGAGACCGGCACCCCCGAGGAGGTGCTGGAGCTCGGCCGCGCCAAGGCGCGGCGCAAGGGCGCCGACCTGCTCGCCGTCAACGCGGTCGGCCACGGCCGGGGCTTCGGCGACGTCGCCAACGCCGTCACCGTGCTCGACGCCCGGGGCGAGGCGGTGGGCGAGGCCGCCGGCACCAAGCAGGACGTCGCCCGCGGGCTGTGGGACCTCATCGTCCCGCGGCTGCGCTGACCCGCTCATCTAGGATCGACCGGTGACCTCCATGCCCAGCCTGCGTCTCTTCACGTCCGAGTCCGTGACCGAGGGCCACCCCGACAAGGTGTGCGACCGGATCTCCGACTCGATCCTCGACGCCATCCTCCGTGAGGACCCGGACGCACGAGTCGCGGTCGAGACCATCGTCACGACCGGTCTGGTCACCGTCGTCGGCGAGGTGACCACCGAGGCGTACGTCGAGATCCCGCAGATCGTGCGCCGTGAGGTCAGCGCCATCGGCTACACCTCCTCCTCCATCGGCTTCGACGGCCACTCCTGCGGCGTGCAGGTCTCCATCGGGCAGCAGTCCCCGGACATCGCCAGCGGCGTGGACACGTCGTGGGAGAGCCGGGCGGGGGAGCGGCGCGACCCCTTCGACGACCAGGGTGCCGGCGACCAGGGCTTCATGGTCGGGTACGCCAGTGACGACACCCCGCAGCTCATGCCACTGCCCATCTGGCTGGCCCACCGGCTCGCCGAGCGGCTCGCCTTCGTGCGCAAGGAGGGCATCGTCGCCGGGCTGCGCCCGGACGGGAAGACCCAGGTGACCATCGCCTACGACGGAGACCGGCCGGTGGCGCTGAACTCGCTGGTCGTCTCCGCCCAGCACGACGCCGACGTCACCTCCGCCTGGCTGCGCTCGGCGATCGCCGCCGAGGTCGTCGCCCCCGTGCTCGCCGAGCACGCCCCGCAGCTCGACACCGCCGGCCACAACCTCTACGTCAACCCGACGGGCCAGTTCGTCGTCGGCGGACCGATGGGCGACGCGGGCCTCACCGGGCGCAAGATCATCGTCGACACCTACGGCGGCATGGCCCGCCACGGCGGGGGCGCCTTCTCCGGCAAGGACCCCTCCAAGGTGGACCGCTCCGCCTCCTACGCCACCCGGTGGGTGGCCAAGAACGTCGTCGCCGCTGGCCTCGCCCGCCGGTGCGAGGTGCACGTCGCCTACGCCATCGGCATGGCCCACCCGGTGGGCGTCTACGTCGAGACCTTCGGCACCGAGACGGTGCCGGTGGAGCGGATCACGGCCGCCGTCACCGAGGTCTTCGACCTGCGCCCCGCCGCGATCGTCGACGCGCTCGACCTCCTGCGTCCGATCTACCGGGACACCAGCGCCTACGGCCACTTCGGCCGGGAGCTGCCCACCTTCACCTGGGAGCGCACCGACCGGGTCGAGGAGCTGCGCCGGGCCGTCGGCTGACCCGCCCCCGCCTGTGGAGGGCCTGCCCGACGTCGGTGGCCCGTGGTGAGATGTGAGCGGAGGTGAGACCGGTGCACCAGCCCACGCTGCTCGAGGGCACCTCCGGGGTGCGCACGGTCTCCGGCGTCGAGGCCGCGGGCGTCGAGCTGCCTGTCGCACGCGTGGCGGTGGACGTGCCGCTGCCGCACCTGGACCGGCCCTTCGACTACCGGGTGCCGCCCGAGCTCGACGCCGCCGCGCAGCCCGGCACCCGGGTCTCGGTACGGTTCGCCGGCAAGGACCGGGCCGGCTTCGTGCTGGAGCGCGCCGCCACCACCGACCACCACGGCACGCTCACCCCGATCCGGCGGGTGGTCTCCGCGCAGCCGGTGCTCACTCCCGAGGTCGCCCACCTGTGCCGGGCCGTCGCCGACCGCTACGCCGGCACGCTCATGGACGTCGTCCGCCTCGCCGTCCCGCCCCGTCACGCCACCACCGAGAAGGCGGTGCTCGAGGCCGGCGCCGCGGACCGCACCGGCACGACTGCCGCCCACCTGCCCGGCACCGCCTGGCAGGACTACGTCGGCGGCCCGGCGTACGTGCGGCGACTGGCGGCGGGGGAGTCACCCCGGGCCGTCTGGTCGGCGCTGCCCCAGCACGGGTCCGGGACACCGGACCGGCTCGCGGCGATCGCCGAGGCGTGTGCCGCCACCCTCGCCTCCGGGCGCGGCGTGCTCGTCGTCGTGCCCGCCGCCGCCGACGTCGAGGAGCTGCACGCGGTGCTCACCGAGGCACTGCCCGGCGAGCCCGTCGTCGCGCTGCAGGCCGAGCACGGCCCGGCGCGCCGCTACCGCGCCTTCCTCCGGGTGCTCCTCGGGCAGGCCCGCGTGGTCGTCGGCACCCGGGCCGCCGCGTTCGCGCCCGTACGCAGGCTCGGCCTCGTCGTGTGCTGGGACGACGGCGACGACCTCCTCGCCGAGCCGCGCGCACCCTACCCGCACGCCCGGGAGGTGCTCACCCTGCGAGCCGCGCACGAGCGGGCCGGGCTCCTGCTCGGGGGATGGTCGCGCACCGTGGAGGCCGCCCTGCTCGTCGAGTCCGGCTGGGCGGCACCCGTCGTCGCCACCCGCGCCACGGTGCGTGCCCGCACACCGCGGGTCGAGGCACCGGGGGAGGTCGACCTCGCCCGGGAGGGCCCGGCTGCCGCCGCCCGGATCCCGCACCCGGCCTGGCGGCTGGTCCAGGAGGCCCTGGAGAACGGCCCGGTGCTCGTCCAGGTCCCGCGCGCGGGGTACCTGCCCGTCGTCGCCTGCCGGCGCTGCCGGGAGCCGGCCCGGTGCCGGGAGTGCCACGGGCCCCTCCAGCTCGCCGGGCGGTCCAGCGTGCCCGCGTGCCGCTGGTGCGGGCGTCCGGACCGGACCTGGGCCTGCCCAGCCTGCGGCAGCACCGCGCTGCGGGCCCGCCGCGTGGGCTCGGCCCGCACCGCCGAGGAGCTCGGCCGGGCCTTCCCCAAGGTGCCGGTCCTCCTCTCCGGCGCCCGCGCCGACCACGGGGTGGTGCGCGAGGTCGACGACCGTCCGCGCGTCGTCGTCGCCACACCCGGTGCCGAGCCGGTGGCCCGGGGCGGCTACCAGGGTGCGCTGCTGCTCGACGGCGCCGCTGTCTCCGGGCGCCAGGACCTCGGCGCCGAGGCCGAGGCGCTGCGCCGCTGGCTGGCCGCGGCCGCGCTCGTGCGCCCGGCCTCCGCCGGGGGCCGCGTCATGCTGCTCGGCGACCCTGCCCCGGTCCCGGCCCAGGCGCTCGTGCGCTGGGACCCGGCCGGGTTCGCGGAGCGGGAGCTGGAGCAGCGGCGGGAGCTGCGGCTGCCCCCGGCGGCGCGCCTCGCCGCCGTGCGCGGCACCTCCCGCGCCGTCGCGAGCCTCCTGCGGTACCTCGAGCTGCCTGCCGGTGCGGAGGTCCTGGGCCCGGTGCCGTGGTCGGAGGAGGAGGTCCAGGCCATCGTGCGCACCGACCTGCGCGACGGCGCTCAGCTCACCCGCGCCCTGGCCCAGGCGGCAGCCGTGCGCAGCGCCCACAAGGAGCCCGACACCGTCCGCGTCGAGGTCGACCCCGCGGAGATCTGACCGTCAGCCGGTCCCGGTGAGGGCTATGATCGCCAGCGCGCTGAGCGTGACGAGCACCCAGAGGATCCCGCCGAGCAGCAGCGGCCGCAGCCCGGCGGCGCGCAGCGCGGGCAGGTCGGTGGACAACCCGATCGCCGTCAGCGCCACCGTGATGAGGAACGTCGCCGCCGTCGCCAGCGGACCGTGCCACGCGGCGGGGACGAGCCCGAGGCTGTTGACCGTCGCGAGCACGAGGAAGCCGACGAGGAACCACGGCACGAGACGCACGACCGACGGGCGGGCCGACCCGCCGGTGGCCAGGCGGTCGCGGCGGGCGACCAGGACGGACAACCCCAAGACGATCGGGATGATGAGGAGCGTCCGGACGAGCTTGACGACGACGGCGTGGTCGGCCGCCGTCGGCCCGAAGGTCGTCGCGGCGGCGACCACCGAGGAGGTGTCGTTGACCGCGGTGCCGGCGAACAGCCCGAAGACCTCCTCACTCATCCCGAGGAGCTGGCCGAGCGGCGGGAAGACGAGCACCGCGGCGAGGTTGAAGGCGAACACCGTCGACAGGGCGTAGGCGACGTTGCTGCCCGAGGCACGCACCACCGGGGTGACGGCGGCGATCGCGGACGCCCCGCAGATCGCGGTCCCCGTCCCGATGAGGGCCCGCAGCTCGTCGTTCACCCCGAGCAGGCGCCCGACCACCGCAGCGCCCACGAGGCACACCACCACCGTGCCGAGCATGACGGGCAGCGAGCTGCGGCCGACGTCGGCCACCTGCGCCAGCGACAGCCGCGCCCCGAGCAGGACGACCGCGACCTGGAGCACGAGCTTGCTCGCGACCGTGAGCCCGGGGGCCAGCGTCGGCACCGCCCCGGCCCGGCGGCGCAGCAGCACCCCGACCGCGACGCCGAGGACCACGCCGCTCACCGGCGCCCCCACCACCGGCAGCGCGGTCCCCACGGCGGTTGCCACGACGGCGAGCACCACCGCGAGCGCCAGACCGGGGAGCCTGCCCCGCCACCGTGCGGTGAGTGTGCTGTCGGGTCGGTGGGCGGCGAGGGACATGTCCCCATGATCCGCCTCCGCGGGCCGGGGGAACGAATCGGGATAGGCTCGACGGCGGTCCTGAGAGAAAGGTCGCAGCTCCATGCAGTCCTCGCCCGCCGCCAACGGCCCGATCACCACCGTCGTCTTCGACCTCGGCCGGGTGCTCGTCGAGTGGGACCCCTACGACGCCTTCGCCGACCGCTGGACGCGGGAGGAGTGGGAGGCGTTCTCCGCCGAGATCGACTTCCCGGCCTTCAACCACGAACAGGACGCGGGGCGGACCATCGCCGACGCGACCGCCGCCCTGGCGGCGACCCACCCCCACCGCGTCGCCGACTTCGAGCACTACATCCGCAACTTCGCCCGCTCCCTCGGGGGGCCGGTCCCCGGCACCACCGAGATCGTCGACGAGCTGCGCGCGGCCGGTGTCCGGGTGCTGGGCCTGACGAACTGGTCGGCCGAGACGTTCCACGAGGCCGCCCGCTCCGCGCCGGTCATCGACCGCCTCGAGGCGGTGCTCGTCTCGGGCGAGGTCGGCCTCGCCAAGCCGGACCCGGCGATCTACGAGCTCCTCGTCGACCGGTTCGCGCTCGACCCCGCCCGCACCGTGTTCACCGACGACTCCCCGCCGAACGTCGCGAGCGCCGCCGCGCTGGGACTCCTCGCCCTGCACTTCACCGACGCCGACCGGCTCCGCTCCGACCTGGCCGGCCTCGGGCTGCCCGTGCGACCGCTCGCACCTTCCGACGAGACCTGAGCGTGAGCGTGGCGGCCGGGCGGTCCACCTAGACTCCTGGACCATGCGCCTCCTCTTCGCCGGCACCCCCGAGGTCGCCCTCCCGTCGCTGCGCACCCTGGTGGACTCCGAGCACGACGTCGTCGCGGTGCTCACCCGGCCCGACGCCCGCCGCGGCCGCGGCCGCACCCTGCACCCCAGCCCGGTGGCCGCCTGGGCCCGGGAGCGCGGCCTGCCCGTGCTCACCCCCCGCACGCTGCGCGACCCCGAGGTGCAGCAGCAGATCGCCGACCTCGACCTCGACGCCGCCGCCGTCGTCGCCTACGGTGCGCTGCTGCCGCGTGAGCTGCTCGACGTCCCCCGGCACGGCTGGGTCAACCTCCACTTCTCCCTGCTGCCGGCCTGGCGGGGCGCCGCCCCGGTGCAGCATGCCCTCATCGCCGGCGACGACGTCACCGGCGCGACGACGTTCCTCATCGAGGAGGGCCTGGACACCGGGCCCGTACTCGGCACCCTGACCGAGACCGTCCGCCCCCGCGACACCGCCGGGGACCTCCTGACCCGGCTCGCCGAGGCGGGTGCGCCGCTGCTCCTGGCGAGTCTCGAGGCGCTCCACGCCGGCACTGCCACCCCTGTCCCGCAGCCCGCCGACGGCGTGAGCCTCGCACCGCGGCTCGAGCCGGCCGACGCACGGGTGGACTGGGCGGCCCCCGCCGCCGCCGTCGACCGCCTGGTCCGCGGCACCACCCCGGCACCGGGAGCGTGGACCACCGCCCCGGACGGCTCCCGGCTCAAGCTCCGCCCCGTGCGACCGCGCCCCGACGTCACCGACCTGGCACCCGGCCAGGTCCGCGCCGGCAAGCACGAGGTGCTGGTGGGCACCGGCAACGGCGCGGTCGAGCTCGGCGAGGTCGCTCCTGCGGGACGCTCGTGGATGGCGGCGGCCGACTGGGCGCGCGGCGCCCGCCTTCCGCAGGACGCTCGGCTCGGTGGGGACGCCCGGCCCGGCGAGGACGCCCGGTGAGCGAGCAGCCGCGCGGCCGCGGCCACGGCCCCCGCGGTGGGCAGCGCCCCCGTCGCCAGACCGGCCGACCCACCGGGCGTCACACGCCCGACGCCGCCCGGGCAGCGGCAGCCGACGTCCTGGAGGCCGTCGCCACCGGGGACGCCTACGCCAACCTCGTCCTGCCCCGGGTGCTGCGCGAGCGTGGCCTGACCGGGCGCGACGCCGCTTTCGCCACCGAGCTCGTCTACGGCACGCTGCGCCTGCGCGGACGCTACGACGCGGTCCTCGAGCACTGCACCCGAGGGCGCCCGCTCGACCAGGTCGACCCGCCGGTGCTCGACCTGCTGCGTCTGGGCACCCACCAGCTCCTGGGCATGCGGGTCCCGCCCCACGCCGCCGTCTCCCAGACCGTCGCCCTGGTCCGTGAGCGGGCCGGGCACGGCGCCGTCGGCTTCGTCAACGGCGTGCTGCGCGCCGTCGCCCGCGCGGACCTGGAGACCTGGCTCGACCGGCTGCGCACCGCGACCACCGACGAGGTCGACCGGCTGGCCGCCGTCGAGTCCCACCCCGCGTGGGTGGTGCGCGCCATGCGGTCCGCGCTGCGCGCCACCGGCCGGCCCACCGACGAGCTGGTCGACCTGCTGCGCGCGGACAACCAGTCACCTGCCGTCACGCTCGTCGCCCGCCCCGGCCTCATCTCCCCGGAAGCGCTCACCCGGCAGGTCGAGGGCACCCTGGCCCAGCACGCCGAGCCGGGGCGCTGGGCACCGACGGCACTGCGGCTGCCCGGCGGCGACCCCGCCGCGCTGGCCGCGGTCCGCGACGCACGAGCCGGGGTGCAGGACGAGGGCAGCCAGCTCGTCGCCCTCGCCCTCGCCGCTGCCCCCCTCGGCCACGCCGAGGAGGAGCACCGGTGGCTCGACCTGTGCGCCGGACCGGGCGGGAAGGCCGCCCTCCTCGGTGCGGTCGCCGCCCGGCGCGGGGTGCGTCTCGTCGCCAACGAGGTCGCCCCCCACCGGGCCCGCCTCGTGCGGCAGTCCACCGCGGCGCTGCCCGCCGACGCGGTCGAGGTCCGTACCGGGGACGGGCGCCTCCTCGGCGAGGAGGAGCCGGAGGGCTACGACCGGGTCCTCGTCGACGCCCCGTGCACCGGCCTGGGCGCCCTGCGCCGCCGCCCCGAGGCACGCTGGCGCCGCACACCCCAGGACCTGCCCACGCTGACCACCCTCCAGCGCGAGCTGCTCACCTCCGCGCTCCGGGCGGTCAAGCCCGGGGGAGTGGTCGCCTACGTCACCTGCTCACCCCACCTGGCCGAGACCGCCGCCGTCGTCGACGACGTCCTGCGCGGGCGGGACGACGTCACCCGCCTCGACGCCCGTGCTGCCGTCGCCGCGGCCGCCGCCACCGAGGTGCCCGCCCTCGGCGACGGTCCGCAGGTCCAGCTGTGGCCCCATCTCCACGGCACGGACGCGATGTTCCTCGCCCTCCTGCGCCGGGACCGCTGACCCGCGGCCCACCCCCGCCCGCCGGGTAGGGTCGGAGCCGTGACCGTACGCATCACCCCCAGCATCCTCAACGCCGACTTCGCCGACCTCACCGGCGAGCTCGCGCGCATCGCCTCCGCCGACCTCGTGCACGTGGACGTCATGGACAACCACTTCGTGCCGAACCTCACCCTCGGGCTACCGGTCGTCGAGCGGATCGTCGCGGTGAGCCCCGTCCCGGTCGACGCCCACCTGATGATCGCCGACCCCGACCGCTGGGCCCCCGCCTACGCCGAGGCCGGCTGCGCGTCGGTCACCTTCCACGCCGAGGCCTCCGTGGCGCCGCTGCGCCTCGCCCGCGAGATCCGTCGCGCCGGCGCCCGGGCGGCCGTCGCGGTGCGCCCCACCACCGACATCACGCCCTACCTCGACTACCTCGACGAGCTCGACATGATCCTCGTCATGACCGTCGAGCCCGGCTTCGGCGGGCAGCCGTTCCTCCCCGGCACTGTGGGCAAGATCCGCGCCGCGCGGACGGCGATCGACGCCTCCGGGCGCGACGTGTGGCTCCAGGTCGACGGCGGCATCTCCCGGAGCACCATCGCGGTCGCCGCGCAGGCCGGTGCCGACACCTTCGTCGCCGGCTCGGCGGTCTACGGGGCGGACGACCCGGACGCCGAGGTCGTCGCGCTGCGCGAGCTCGCCGCCGCCGCGCGGTAGCGGTTCGCCGCGGGCGCGGCACCTGTGGCACACTGACCGCGCAAGTACGTGCTCCGGGGTCGGTGAGATTCCGAACCGGCGGTGACAGTCCGCGACCCGCCTTGCGAGGCGGTTGACCTGGTGGAACTCCAGGACCGACGGTGAAAGTCCGGATGGGAGGATGCACGCGCGCGCACCGGATCCCGGTGCGCGCGGCAGCCGCGCACGCGTCTGTCGACCCCGGTCCACGCCGATGAGGACCGGAGGGACGACATGGCGCAGCCCGCAGCGCACCCGGCGCCGCTCGCGCGCACGCTGGCCGCGCACCGCCGCTCCCGCCGCCTCGTCCTGCTCACCCCGGTCGCGCTGGGCGCCGGCGTCCTCCTCCTGTGGGAGTCGGTGGCCCGTGCCGGGCTGGTCTCCCCGTTCTTCCTGCCCGCCCCCTCCGCGGTGGCCCGGCGGCTGTGGGCCGACCTCACCACCGGCGGCCTGCTCGGGTACACCTGGGTGACCTGGGCGGAGGCGCTCCTGGGCAGCCTGCTCGGCGCCGCGGTCGCCTTCCCCCTCGGCTACCTCATCGCCCGCAACCGGTGGGTCGCCGCCGGCCTGCAGCCCTACGTCGCCGCCTCCCAGGCGCTGCCCGCGGTGGCGCTTGCGCCACTGCTCGTCATCTGGGTCGGCTACGGGCTGCTGCCCATCGTGCTGCTCTGCGCGCTGCTCGTCTTCTTCCCCATCCTCCTCGCCACCGTGCTCGGGATGCGCACCCTGGACCCGGAGGTGGTCGACGCGGCCCGCCTCGACGGTGCGCACGGCTGGACCATGCTGCGGCACATCGAGGTCCCCATGGCGCTGCCCAGCCTGCTCACCGGCCTGCGCAACGGCTTCACCCTGTCCGTCACCGGTGCCGTGGTCGGTGAGTTCGTCATGGGCGGGCAGGGGCTGGGCATGGTGCTCTCCGTCCAGGCCAACTCCGCCGACACCACCGGCCTGTTCGCCACCCTCACCGTCCTGTCCGCCCTCGCCATCGCGATGTACACCCTGCTGCGCGCCGTCGAGCGGGTCGCGGTGCCCGAGGGCCCCACCGCCCGCACCCGGTTCGCCGCCCGGCGCACCGCACGCCGACCCGTAAGGAGCACCCTGTGAGAGCTGTCCGCACCGCCGCCGGCGTCGTCGCCGCGTCCGCCGTCCTCCTCGCCGCCGCCTGCAGCGACCCCGCCACCGACCCCGCACCCGAGCCGGGGGAGGGCACCACCGCCGCCACCGACAGCACCGGCGAGGTGGTCATCGGGCTGACCTACACCCCCGACGTCCAGTTCGCGCCCTTCTACCTCGCCGAGGCCAACGGCTACTACGAGGAGGCCGGTGTGGAGGTGAGCCTGCGTCACCACGGCGCCTCGGAGTCGCTCTTCGGTGCCCTCGAGGCGGGGGAGGAGGACCTCGTCGTCGCGGGCGGCGACGAGATGCTCCAGGCACGCGCCGCCGGCGTCCCGGTGGTCACCGTCGCCACCCTCTACGAGGAGTACCCGGTGGTGCTCATCGTCCCCGCGGACTCCGACATCACCTCGCCCGCCGACCTCGCCGGCCGCTCGGTGGGCGTGCCCGGCCCGTTCGGCGAGACATGGTTCGGGCTGCTGGCGCTCCTCGCCGACGCCGGCCTCACCGAGGAGGACGTCACCGTCGAGCACATCGGGTTCACCCAGCAGGCCGCTCTCGCCGCCGGCCACGTCGACGCCGTCATGGGCTTCGCCAACAACGACGCCGTCCAGTTCGCCCAGGCGGGCGTGGAGGTGCGCACCATCGCGCTCGAGGACGTCCCGCTCGTCGGGATCGGGCTCGGCGCGCACGACGACCTGCTGGCCGAGGACACCGAGATGCTCGCGGCCGTCCTGGCCGCGACCATGCGGGGGGTCCGGGACGTCGTCGCCGACCCGCGGGCGGCGGTCGACGTCGCCGCCGAGTACGTCCCCGGCCTGACCGACCCCACCGCCCGGGAGGCCGCCCTGGCCACCCTGGAGGCGACGGTCCCGCTGTACGGCGCGGCGACCGGTGAGAGCGACCTCGCGCTGTGGGAGGAGATGGCCGCGTTCATGAACGTCCACGGCCTGCTCGAGGGCGAGGTCGACGTCGCCGCGGCCGTCACCAACGACCTCCTCGGTGCCGGGTGACGGTGGACGCCTGCCGCGGGCAGGGTGCGACGGGGCCTATCCTGAGGCACGTGAAGACCTTCGACGACCTCTTCGCCGAGCTGCAGCACAAGGCCGCCACCCGACCCGAGGGGTCGGGCACGGTCGCCCTGCTGGACGCCGGGGTCCATGCGATCGGCAAGAAGATCGTCGAGGAGGCGGCCGAGGTCTGGATGGCGGCCGAGCACGAGGGTGCCGAGGCCACCGCGCTGGAGATCTCCCAGCTCCTCTACCACCTGCAGGTACTCATGGTCGCTCGAGGCATCGACCTCGAGGACGTCTACCGCAAGCTCTGACCCACCACCCCGGAGACCCTGTGCTGCGCATCGCCGTCCCCAACAAGGGCTCGCTGTCCGAGCCCGCCATCGAGCTCCTCGCCGAGGCCGGGTACCGCCGGCGGCGGGACCGGGAGCTCGTGCTGCCCGACCCGGACAACGACGTCGAGTTCTTCTTCCTGCGTCCGCGTGACATCGCCGTGTACGTCGGCTCGGGCACCGTCGACATCGGCATCACCGGGCGGGACCTGCTGCTCGACTCCGGCACCACCGCCGTCGAGCACCGACCGCTCGGCTTCGCCCGCTCGACGTTCCGCTTCGCCGCGCCGCCCGGCACGGTGCGCTCGGTGGAGGACATCGCCGGCAAGCGGGTGGCGACGAGCTACGACGTGCTCGTCGGCAACTACCTCGCCGAGCGAGGGGTCGAGGCGACCGTGGTCCACCTCGACGGCGCCGTGGAGTCCTCCGTCCAGCTCGGCATCGCCGACGTCGTCGCCGACGTCGTCGAGACCGGCTCCACGCTGCGCGCCGCCGGCCTGGAGACCTTCGGGGAGCCGATCCTGCACTCCGAGGCGGTGCTCATCCGCCCCGCGAGCAAGCCCGCCGACGCCGCCGTGGCCGTCCTCGACCGCCGCATCCAGGGCGTGCTCGTGGCGCGCCAGTACGTCCTCATCGACTACGACGTGCCGGTGGAGCACGTGGAGAAGGCGGTGGCCGTCACCCCCGGCCTGGAGTCCCCGACCGTCTCCCCGCTGCACGACGGCAACTGGCGGGCGGTGCGGGCGATGGTGCGCCGGGAGGACACCAACCGGGTGATGGACGAGCTGTACGAGGTCGGGGCGCGGGCGATCATCGTCACCTCCATCCACGCCTCGCGGCTGTGACGGTCCCGCCGGAGCTGCTGCGTCCGTTCCGCCCCCGGGCGGCGCGCTGGGTGGCCTCGGTCCTCTTCGTCCTCACCGTCCTCGGACTGCCCACGCTCCTCGTCGTCATGGCCGTCAACGACCTGGAGATGCCGCTGGGCGACCTCGTCGGCTTCAGCCTCACCGCGCTCGTACTGGCCTGGCTGTGCTTCCGGCAGGCGGCCGTGCGCGCCGTCCCGGACGAGTCCGGCATCACCGTGCGCAACGTCGTCCGCGTCCGGCGTCTGGCGTGGGAGCAGATCGTCGCCGTCCGGTTCGGGCAGAACCACCCGTGGGCCCAGCTCGACGTGTCCGACGGCACCACCCTCGCCGTCATGGCGGTGCAGACCGCCGACGGCGAGCACGGCCGGCGGGAGGCGGGACGGCTCGCCGCCCTGGTCCAGCTCCACGAGAGCGACGAGCCGGGCTAACCGGCGGGCGGCGCCTCCTGCGACGCCAGGACGGCCGCGTGCGCACCTGCCGCGGCGGAGGCGAGGAACGCGGCCTCGTCCTCGTCGAGCCCGCGGCCCATCGTCGAGAGCCGGACCGGCACGTCCTCCAGGGCCCGGCGCAGGCCCCCCGCCGGCACCTCGACCAGCCGGTGTGGGCCGGTCGGTGCGCACAGCGTGCCGGCCTGCTCGCGCACCCCCTGCCAGAAGGGGCCGGGCAGGTCGGGCACGACGACGTCCGCCGGCCGCAGCGCCACCCGCCCGTAGGCGGTGAGGCTGTGGTGCGAGACGCCGCGGTGCCGCTCCCGCGGGTCCGCCTGGGAGACGCGCAGCGCGGCCACCGGGCGTCCGCCCAGCACCGCGGCCGCGTTGAGCGCCTCCCCGGCGGCCACCCCGGAGAACCCCCACCGGGTGCCGGTGCCGAGGTTGCCCGGTCCCTGGGTGACGACGGCGACGTCCGCGCCCACGACGATCCGCGCCGCGAGCAGCGCCGTGTGCACCCCGACGGACTCCAGGTCCCCGCCGAAGGCCTGGCCGGCGGTGATCGTGGCCGCCAGCCACCCGGCCTCGCGCAGCGTGGCCACCGAGCGGGAGAAGGCGAGGGGCAGCGCCCCGCCGTCGGTCATGACATAGACCACGCGCGGTGCGGGCCGGCCGGTCTCGGCGGCCCGGGCCCGCAGGCCGGCGAGCACGGCCGGCAGCGCGGAGTGCAGGTCGGCGACCACGACGACGAGCCCGTCGAGGTCGTCCGCGTCGCGCAGCTGCGTG
>Ga0209487_1002602_pt1 | contig 14591 bp, 13 predicted proteins | sample Poulit2012_FD_187524 | JGI IMG/M metagenome (GOLD analysis project Ga0209487, IMG submission 187524) | Agricultural soil microbial communities from Georgia to study Nitrogen management - Poultry litter 2012 (SPAdes) (version 2) | ecosystem: Environmental > Terrestrial > Soil > Agricultural land... | reverse complement strand
TAGTTAACCAAAGTGATAAGATGTTTAAGTTCTTTTCTAGACCTAACATCACTATGGATGATATGCGTAAAATATCCTCTGTTGATAAATATGTTCTCGAGAATGATTTAGATCAAGAGGTGTTGGAACAAACGGAAATACATGTAAAGTATTCTGGGTATATTCAAAAGGAGAAAAATAATGCTGACAAACTGAATAGGTTAGAGGGAATTAAAATTCCAGACAATTTCAATTATGATGAAATGAAGTCTATTTCTTTTGAAGCTCGCGAGAAATTAAAGGAAATTAGGCCTAGTACTTTATCACAAGCATCGCGAATTAGTGGTGTGTCGCCTAATGATATCTCGGTATTATTAGTCTATATGGGTAGATAATATTCTAAAGTGTTCCACGTGAAACAAACTTCGGTTGTAAAGGATAAAGGAGTAGAGGTTGTTTTAGAAACTAAAGACTATATGGTTTCTGGAGAATGTTTTTCTATTGTTAGGAGGCCTGGTCAAAGCTATTTAGAGACGCAGCCTGTTCCTTTAAACTTAGATAAGTATTATGAATCCGATTCTTATGTTTCGCATACCGATGCTTCGGATAGCTTCTTTGAGAAAACCTATCAATTTGTAAAGCAAATTACTTTACGGCAAAAAGTGCGATCTATTGGGAGCCCGAAAGTCAATGAAAATAAGCTATTAGATTTTGGATCCGGCACAGGAGATTTCTTACAAGTAGCAGAAAGAAAATCTTGGAATGTTTATGGGGTAGAGCCTAACTTCCAAGCTAGGCAACTTGCTAAGAAAAAAGGGTTAACTATGTTTTCTTCGTTAGAAGAATTGGGGGATAAGCGTTTCGATGTAATTACTCTTTGGCATGTTTTGGAACACGTTCCAGATTTAATGGAATGCGTAAAGCGTTTGGGGGTACTTTTAAAACCAGGAGGTATTTTAGTTATCGCAGTGCCGAATCATAAAAGTTGGGATGCAAAAAAATATAAAGAATATTGGGCGGCTTATGATGTTCCAAGACATCTTTGGCATTTTGATAGAAACGCGATGAAAGACTTGTTGCCAAAAACATTTCAACAAATAAAAACAAAGCCTATGTGGTTCGACGCATTCTATGTCTGTTTGCTGTCCGAAAAATATCGCACAGGAAAACAGAACTGGATTAAAGGAGCGATTAATGGTCTTTGTTCAAATTTATTTGCTTGTTACACCAAAGAGTACTCTTCTATCGTATACTACTATCAAAAACGCTAAATAGACCCAGTTTTAACTCGATAAATCCCTAGGCGGTGTATTTGTATTAACCAATGAAACTAAGTCGCTTAAAACGCATTTAAGATAGCTACTTTGTATAGATGGATCTTATTTAAAATGAGAAGTGAATAGATAAAAGTTATTTACTTCTTTTTATGGAGTAGGCGCGTTAGCTGAATTGATAAATCGGTGAAAATAGACTTTGGATTTCCATTGCGTTCAATATGGTAATTTGCTGTTTCTAGGGATTCGAAAATTTCAAAGATATTATGGTTATGTATAAAAGGAGCAAAGTTTTTTAGTTTAAAACTTTTATCCTGAACTTCATAATAAACCAACTCTGGTGTTTTGTAATTAAGTAGAAAAGCTTGACGGAAAATTTCTGAACAGAATTGTAGAAATTGTTTTTGTACTTCTCTACCGGATTTCGCAACCGTATCACTCCACTCTAATAAATCTAGTAACACCGATTTGTTTCCTCGTGCCTGAAACGCAGTTCGTACCCACTGAATAAACCAAGCTTCGAAGGTAGTGGCCATTCGCTCGTTGTCTAATAAGCTTAATGCTTTTGTATAACTTCCTTGAGCTTGCTTGCTTAATAGAATACTATCGTTTGGTTCTAATCCATTCCTTTCTTGCAAGGCTTTACTTAAAACCTCTTCTGTAAGTGGTGGCAAGTGTAATAATTGGCATCTGGATTGAATAGTGCCTAAAACCTGATTAAAATCCTCACTAACTAATAACAATACCGATTTAGAAGGTGGTTCTTCTATTAGTTTAAGCAAAGCATTTGCACAAGCTGAATTCATCAATTCTGGCATCCATAGAATAAGTACTTTATAGCCACTTTCAAAAGCTTTTAAAGATAATGTTCTAGTGATTTCTTTTGCTTCTGCTACACCGATATTTCCTTGTCTATTACCAATTTCTATGTGCTGTAACCAATCGTATAGGGACCCATAAGGTGTGTCGGTTATAAAGCTGCGCCATTCGCTCATATAATCTTTAGAAATAGCGGGCCTATTCATTCCTTTTCGTCTATTTACTGGAAAAATAAAATGTAAATCCGGATGGTTGCCTTCTATGACCCGTTTAGCGCAATTTTTATATGCTGCAGAACCTACTTCGTGCGTACTACATAATATGGCTTGTGCATAAGCAATGGCCATAGGTAACGGGCCACTACCAGTTGCACCATACAACAATTGTGCATGTGGAATTCGTTTTTGTTCTATTCCATCTAACAACTGTTTCTTAATTTGTTCTTGTCCTATAACTTGGTCGAAATACATAAGACAAATGTACGCTATTTTAAGCAAATCAATATTTCAATTCTTTAGAAATACAAATTGATATCATTCTATTCGTTAAGGAATCGAGGGAAAATGTATCTTTGCTTGTCTAAAAACAAAGTACCTATGAAAACTATTAAAGACTTCGACTTTACTGGAAAAAAAGCATTAATCCGTGTGGATTTTAATGTTCCTATGGACAATGACAAGAAAGTTACTGATGTAACACGAATTCAAGCTGCAAAACCAAGTATCGATTACATTTTAGAAAATGGCGGGACCTGTGTTTTAATGTCTCATTTAGGACGTCCCAATGGAAAAGAAGAAGGGTTGTCATTAAAGCATATTGTTAATTCGGTTTCTGATGTGCTTGGAGTTCCAGTTGTTTTTATAGAGGATTGCATTGGTGAGGAAGTACAACAGAAGATAAAATCCTTACCATCGGGATCGGTTGCCTTATTGGAAAACCTTCGATACTATGAAGAGGAGCAAAAAGGAGATAAGGCTTTTGCCGAATCCTTATCTAAGAATGGAGATATATATGTGAACGATGCATTTGGTACAGCTCACAGAAAACATGCTTCTACAGCGGTTGTTGCTGAATATTTTGGCTCTAATGTGTGTTTTGGAAATCTTCTAGCTTCTGAAATAGAAAGTATAAACAAAGTACTTCACGATAATAATAAGCCAGTAACAGCTATAATTGGTGGTGCTAAAGTATCCTCTAAAATAACAGTGATTGAGAATGTTTTAGATGCTATCGACCATCTGATTATAGGTGGAGGAATGGCTTTTACCTTTTTAAAAGCACAAGGAGCCGAAGTAGGAAGCTCTTTGGTAGAAGATGATAAAATGCAAGTTGCTTTGCAAGTACTAAAGAAAGCAAAGGAGAAAAATGTTGAAGTGCACTTGCCGATAGATGTTATTGCAGCAGATTCATTTAGCAACGATGCAAACAAACAAACTGTACTGTCAAAATCAATTCCAGAAGGTTGGATGGGATTAGATAATGGACCAAAAAGCAATGACGCCTTCCGTAAAGTGATTCTAGAGTCGAAAACAATTTTATGGAATGGTCCAGTAGGTGTCTTTGAAATGTCCTCATTTGAAGAAGGTACAAAAGCCATTGGACAGGCTATTGCCGATGCAACAAAAAACGGAGCGTTTTCTTTGGTAGGAGGTGGTGATTCGGTAGCAGCTGCAAAGCAATTTGGCTTTACTGAGTCTATGAGTTATATATCAACTGGTGGCGGTGCCATGCTTGAAATGTTGGAGGGTAAAGACTTGCCTGGAATAGTAGCTATTCAAAACGCAAAATAACTTCCAATCTAATATTTTACCTATTTAAACGTTCTATAGGCATGAAGCAAATACCAATATTTTTCTTTTTAGTATTTACAGCATTCTTGAGTGTTGCTCAACAGAGCTATCAAGATAAACTTTCTCTACTAAAAGAAATAGAAGCAGATCTTGCAAGAAAAAGAATTACTTGGGAGACAAAGAAGGAAATCATTTTAAATGACTCTATAAGTTTCACTATACAAGATGTAGTGCAAGCAAAGGAAATAGATAGTCTCTGGTTAGCCTTTTTATTTGATTCGGGCAGATATGATGAAATGTATAAAACGGTAACTGAGGAAACCTTCGAAGAGGTAGAGTACCATGAATTACCCACCGAATTGCTTAAGGAACGACTAGAAGCGTTAAACGCTAGAACGCCATTTCAGATAGAGTACAATCCGAAATTAGAAAGCGTTATTAAGCAGTATTTGAAGTATAGAAAACGAGGATTAACTCGGATCATAGGATTGAGCAAATACTACTTTCCAATGTTCGAGGAAGTGCTAGATAAGCATAATTTACCATTGGAGTTAAAGTATTTAGCTGTTGTAGAATCCGCTTTAGATCCAAGAGCAAAATCTCCAGCAGGTGCATCTGGATTATGGCAGTTTATGTATCAAACAGGAAGAGCATTTGACTTAAAATCCAATTCATATGTAGATGATAGAAATGATCCTGTTCTTTCTACTGAAGCTGCAAGTGAGTATTTAAGCTATTTACATGGACTTTTTGATGATTGGGATTTAGCATTAGCTGCTTATAATTCCGGACCAGGTAATGTAAGTAAGGCTATTCGTCGTTCGGGTGGGAGTAGAAACTATTGGAATATTCGACCTTTCTTACCTAGAGAAACTGCAAATTACGTTCCGGCTTTTTTAGCAACAATGTATATTTTTGAATACGCCGATGAACACGGTCTATACACCAATGGTCCAACAACGCCAGTGATTGCAACGGATACAATTCATATAAAAGAAACCATTTCGTTTGAACAAATAAATAAAGTCACGGATATTCCAATTAAGGAACTTCAGTATTTAAATCCATCCTATAAATTAGGTGTTATCCCTTACGCAAAAGATAGACCTTATGCTTTAAGGCTTCCTTTAGAAGCGGTAGGAACTTTTGTGGCTAATGAAGAAAGTGTTTATGCTTATGCAAAGGCAGAATTTGAACAAAAAGAGAAACCTAATCCAGATTTACTCAAAGATAATGAGCGAATTAGTTACAGAGTAAAAAGTGGAGACTATTTGGGGAAAATAGCCCAACGGTATAGAGTAAGCGTAAATCAGATAAAACAATGGAATGGTTTGCGAAATAACAATCTACGAATTGGGCAAGTACTCGTAATATTTCCACGACTTTAATGCGATAGTAAAGTTTGGATATCGCTTTTTATCTTATAAAACTAGTTATGTAAAAGCCAAATTTTAGCGTAATAACTCTAACTAAAAATTAGACCAATAATTTTTATTAAAATTAAGCGAAAATGGAACGGAATTCGCAGTAACAAATCTTGAGCCATCAAAAATAACTTGAAATAACTCAAAATTAAATCCTTTCAATATGAGATTTGTATACGTTTCCTTAGTGCTGTTAATCTTTTCATTTTATAGTTGTTCTGATAAGCAGGGGCAGGAAAGAGGTGCTTATTTACCTACATCCAATGGAAATATCAATAGTTTGCAAGTAGTAATGCCAAATGATTACTGGACAGGAACTGTAGGAGAAACCTTACGAGAATATTTTGCCGCGCCTACCGATGGTTTGCCACAAGATGAGCCTTTGTTTTCTATGAGACAATTACCACCACAAGCTTTTGAGGGCTTTGTGCGTAATAGTCGTTTGTTTTTATATGTAAATAAAGGAGAAAAAGATACGGTAATCGTTAAGAAAAATTGGTATGCAAAGCCTCAAGTAGGTGTTTCGATTACAGCAAAAAGCACAGAGCAACTAGAGATTTTTTTAGAAGATAATCATGAGGTTATTATAGATGTTTTTAAGAAAGCAGAGCTCAAGGAAAGACAACGTCGTACAAATTTATCTTTACTTAAACTTAGAGGATTAAAGGAAACGTTTGGGATTGATATGAAAGTTCCCTCAGCATATAGAATTGCATTGGCAACAGATAATTTTTATTGGGTGCGTAAAAGTTTAGAGTATGGAACTACAAATATCATCGTATATGAAGTACCATTAGACTATATAAAAGAAGATAATATAATAGGGAGTATTATAAAGATGCGAGATGAAGTAGGAAGTGCCTTACTACCAGTAGAAGACGATAGTCCATTCATTACCGAGGCAGCGTATGCTCCTTTCTTACACGAAGTTGAATTAGCTGGTAAAAAAACCTATGAAAGTAAAGGAACTTGGGAAGTACAAGGAGCTTTTATGGGAGGACCTTTTTTAAACTATGCCATAGAAGACAAGGAAAGTAATCGTTACTTGATTGTAGAGGGGTTTACCCATGCTCCATCCGTAGCAAAACGCGACTTACAATTTGAATTGGAGTCTATTATAAAAACACTTAGGTTTGTAAATGAAGAAAAGTAAAAAAAGAAAACACAGTCTATGATATGTTATTATAGACTGTGTTTGTTTATTGAGTAATAGTAGTTATTCTATTTTATTATCCGAATCGTCATCTTCTTTAGTAGCATCTTTAAACTCTTTAATTCCACTACCTAACCCTCGCATAAGCTCAGGAATCTTCTTACCGCCAAATAATAAAAGAATCAGAACAACAACTACTGCAATCTGCCATGGCCCTATAGCCAATGGAATTAGTAAGGCTTCCATATATTTAATTTTAATTGGTACAAAGATAAATATAAAATTCTTACTAGACAGTTTCTAATAGTTAATAACTACAATATCTATTAAGGATTACATTATATTTGTAAAACTATGCCAGCAAAAAGAAAAAGAGGAACATATATAAAACATAAACTGCTCAATAAGTATCGATTGGTAATTTTAAATAAAGATACTTTCGAGGAGCGATTCTCTTTAGGCTTGAACCGTTTGAATGTGTTTGTTTATAGCGGTTTGTTTGCTATATTACTAATTGGTCTAACAATAGTACTGATAGCTTTCACAGGATTAAGAGAGTATATTCCTGGCTATTCATCGACTGCTGTTACACGCCAAGCTATTGAATTGGAGCACCGTGTGGATTCTTTGCAAGTTGTACTAGCTCAGAACGAACAATATCTAAATTCTATTAAACTAGTATTATCTGGTAATGTAGAACCATTAGAATTCGACAAGGAAGCGATAAGAAGAGAGGGAATGAATAAGAGTGAGGTTATTAAAACAACACCATCAGCAACCGACTCTTTATTAAGACAAAGAGTATCACAAGAGGATAAATACAATCCATTAATCGATAATTTTGAGGTTAATTTAATTCTCTTTCCACCAGTAAAAGGTGAGATTTCAGATGAGTTTTCTATAGAAAATAAACATTATGCTGTAGATGTTATTCCAGAGCCATATACACCAGTAAAAGCTGTTGCGGACGGAATCGTTATCTTTGCAGAATGGTCTGTAGATACAGGAAACGTTATTATTATAAAACATAGTAACAATCTTATTTCTGTATATAAGCACAATGCTAGTCTTACAAAAGAACAAGGAGAGTTAGTAAAGGCTGGCGAAGTTATTGGAACGGTAGGTAGTTCTGGGGATTTATCCACAGGACCACATTTACATTTTGAATTGTGGTACGACGGTTACCCAATAGATCCGACAAACTTTATTGAATTTAAATTATAATACGCAATGTCCGTAAAATCAACTCTATCTAAATATTACGCAAAATTAGCAGTTTGGCAGATGAATAAATGGGCATCACAACCATTAGAAACACAACAAAAAGTTTTTGAGGACTTAATAAACCAAGCTAAGGATACTGAATTTGGTAAGGATCATGATTTTAAGTCTATAAAATCTCATAAAGACTTTGTAAAGCGTGTGCCTATTAGAGATTACGAAGCACTTAAACCATATATAGAAAAATCGGTTGCTGGACAAGAAAATATATTATGGCCTGGAAAACCGAAGTACTTTGTAAAAACTTCAGGTACCACATCCGGAGCGAAATATATCCCTTTAACTAAAGAATCTTTACCAGAACACTTAAAAGCGACCAAAGATGCTATTTTAAACTATATTGAAGAAACAGGTGAGAAAGCCTTTGTAGATGGGAAGATGATGTTTTTACAGGGCAGCCCTAAATTAGAAGAGGAAAACGGTATACCACATGGTCGATTGTCTGGTATAGTAGCGCACTATGTGCCGAATTATCTTCAAAAAAATAGGTTGCCGAGTATGGAAACCAATATAATTGAAGATTGGGAAACCAAAGTGGATAAAATAATAGAAGAGACTATTGACGAAGATATGACGCTCATAAGCGGGATTCCTTCTTGGGTGCAAATGTATTTTGAGCGCTTAGTTCAGAAAACTGGTAAACCAGTTGGTGAAATCTTCCCAAACTTTAAGCTATTTATCTATGGTGGAGTTAATTATGAGCCTTATAGATCTAAGTTTGAAAACCTAATCGGAAGAAAAATAGATAGTATAGAATTATATCCTGCTAGCGAAGGGTTTTTAGCATTTCAAGACAGACAAAATGCAGAGGATATGTTATTGCTTCTTGATTCTGGAATATTTTATGAGTTTATTCCTGTAAATACCTTTGGCACAGAAAACGAAAAACGACTTACTATAGGAGAAGTAGAAATAGGTGTTAATTACGTAATTATCCTCTCTACTTCCGCTGGTTTATGGGGATACAATCTAGGCGATACCATCCAATTTACCTCATTAGATCCCTATCGCGTTGTTGTTACTGGCCGTCTATCTCATTTTATCTCTGCTTTTGGTGAACATGTTATCGGTAAAGAAGTCGATCGAGCTATGCAAAAAGCACAGGAAGAATTGGATTTTAGACTTAATGAGTATACCGTAGCACCACAGGTAAATCCACCCGAAGGCGAATTGCCATATCATGAGTGGTTAATTGAATTCGACAAAGAACCAGACGATTTGAAAGAGTTAGCAAGAATCCTTGATGAATCGATGCGGGAACAAAACTCTTATTATTATGATTTAATAACAGGTAGAATCTTGCAGCCACTAAAGATTACAGTTCTTCCTAAAGAAGCCTTTGTAAACTACATGAGGACGCGAGGCAAGTTAGGAGGGCAGAATAAAGTGCCTAGATTAGCTAATGATAGAACGATAGCGGATGAACTAACAAAATAATTCGCATTAAACACTATATTTGATATTATGAAAGAATTGGAAATGATAGAGCGCACCCGAGCACAAGAAAGCACAAGTGCTATAGAGCGTATATATGTAACTATGCGCCACTTATTCAACCGTGGCTTCTATAAACCTATGGGAGTTTCAGGAGAGGCACTTAGAAATGCTTTATTGACGTTGCGTCCAGAGATATATGGAACTATTAATGAGTCCAAAACCGAATTACAAGGTTTAATGTATGTAATGGATAGGTTGCCAGAAGGAATAGATGCTTGTCGATTTATAAACTTAACAAGTGATGAAGGATATAAAAACTCTCATTTCAAATTAATTATTCCTGCTAAACGTCGGAGAAACTGTTATAGAATAGACGAGGAGCAAATGAATATAGAGGTGACTCGTGGAAAATCAGAAATATATGATATTCTTACTCACCTAACTTTCTTATATATCGAATCGTATAAGATTATGGAGAAAGTAGTCATTGATGACTCTGGGAACCTAGTTAGAGACTGGCAAAAACTAGAAGCAATTCTATCTAGAGAAGAAGAGCTTACGCCAGAAGATGTGGAAAAAGCCTTAGTTCATGCATCGTCTTGTTTAGGTAGGACTTTCCTTGAACTAAAGAATGTTTACCCTACGTTCTCTACGCCAGAAAACCCTCATCGTTTTTTAACTATAATCTATAATCTAGGACGACTAGCTATAGACGAGGTGGTAAATGATAATAAACGTGTAATTACGTTTAGTCCCATATTACGAGAGCGTATTGGGCATCATATTCATGGCGAGCGTTGGGCTTTAGACATAAAAGATAAGTTGTATGAGCGCGGTTTACTCAACAGATCTATCCACATTATAAGCGCTAATATGCATAGTGTTATGAATACATTGTTTGCAGAGAAAGCTATTGGAGATCAATTTAAAGGTCAAAGTAGATTTGAAATCTACGAGGTGCTCAGCAATGAGAGTAGCGAAGCCTTGCAAAACCAGGTTTTCGATACTGCGCAAGAACACGGAATGTATTACATAGAAGACAGAAGCGGTACCAATATAAATGTTCAGATTTTTGATACTGCTAAATTACCAAATGCTAAAGAAATATTTAAAGGCAAAAAGAAAGAAGAGATACCGGTTATTGTGGTAATGGATTACGCATTTGGTGAACAAGCTTTCGAAACAATGGATGAACTATTACGTCCATACAAAATAGGAGATGTAAACAAGCCATTACGTGTAGATTCTGTTTCTATTATGGGGAAAGCTGGGATTCTTGAAGGAGGAAAAGGAGATATTATGATTCCATCGGCACACGTTTTCGAAGGAACTGCAGATAACTATCCGTTTGAGAATGAAATCTCTGCTGCAGATTTAGTGGAATATGGCATAGATACTTATACCGGAACTATGGTATCGGTGTTAGGCACCTCTTTGCAGAATAGAGATGTATTAGAGTTTTTCCAAAATTCAACATGGAATGTAATTGGCCTAGAAATGGAAGGTGCACATTATCAAAAAGCAATCCAAGCAGCATCCAAAATACGCGGAAATATCAGCCCAAAAGTAAAAGTGCGCTATGCTTATTATGCATCTGATAATCCATTGGAAACAGGCAGTACTCTTGCATCAGGAGGATTAGGAACAAGTGGGGTAAAGCCAACTTATGCTATTACCGATGTAATTATAAAACAAATATTAGAGTTAGAAGATGAGTAATAAAAGCACACAGGAAGAGATTTCTATCAAGGAGCTTATGAAGTTGTTCCTTAAACTATGGGACAAGATAGTACTGTTATTTCTAAAGGCAGTACTATTTGTAATGAAGCATGCTATACCATTAGTTTTGCTTATTGCAATAGGATGGGGACTGGCATATTTTAATAAGGATAAAAACCCACGCTATAAACGTGTGTTTATGGTTTCGGCAACGGAGTATAGCGGTGAGTTTCTCACTCAGGAACTTAGAGAAATTAACGCAAAATTTGCCCGCAATAACTTCGAGTTAAAAAAAGCTATGTCCTTGCAAGATATTGATTTAAATGGGGTGCAGTATTCTGTGAAACCTATTTTCAGTAAAGGCTCAATGAATAGAGAGGAATTCCAATACTTAAATTATTTAATAGAAAATAGATTAATAGAGAAAGAAAGTTTAGATCGTATGATTGAGCTTTCTAGCATTAGTTATGAGGTGGAAGTTATATATCCAATCGAGATCGATGGGCTTAGGGTATTCGAGGCAACTTTAGAATATTTACGAAAAAGTGAATATGCTGCACAAATGCATAAAGCTATCATTAGAAATATAAAGATGCAGATAGAAGAGAATGAAAAGGTGATTTTAGCATTAAGTAAATATGTATCTAATTTAAGTAAAGAAGGACAACAAGCTATTTCTGATACTAAAACTATGGTTGTAGAAGGATCCCGAGGCTCAGATTTGGGTACAATGCTATACGCAAGATCAGAAGTGCAAAAAGAAACTAATAAACTAATAGCTAAGAAAGTGCAGTTAGACCAAAATTTTCGAGTGCTTAATCATGGAAATGAACTTCCCTATTATGGAGCAGGAATTATGAGTAAGAAAAATCTCGTATATCCATTCCTTCTAGTAGTAGCTTACTTATTTATTATCTTTATTATCAATGTTATCCGTGCAGCACTGGCTCTTAAAGAAGAATTAAAAAGGGAAGAAGCATAATGAATACAGTTTTAGTTACTGGTGGTGCAGGATTTATCGGAGCAAACTATGTAGAATATTTGTTGGATTTAAAGCAAGGCTATCGTATACTAGTCCTAGATAAACTTACATACGCAGGAAGTCTTAAAAACTTAGAGAGAGTTTGGGATAACCCAAACTTTACTTTTGTAGAGGGTGATATTGCTGACGAGGACTTATTGGTGACACTGTTCGAAAAGTACGTAATCACCGATGTCATCCATTTTGCTGCAGAGTCGCACGTAGACAACTCTATAACTGGTCCAGAAGCTTTTATACAAACCAATATCATAGGAACATTCCGGTTACTAGAACAATGTAGAGCTAGTTGGCTAGAAAACTATAACGAACTTAAAGAGAAATATAAAAGTGCGAGGTTTTTACACGTATCTACCGACGAAGTATACGGAACACTAGGTGCCAAAGGCTTGTTTACAGAGAAAACAGCTTATGCGCCCAATAGTCCATACAGTGCATCAAAAGCATCATCTGATTTTTTAGTACGCAGTTACTTCCATACTTATGGATTGCCAGTAGTCACAACGAATTGCTCTAATAACTACGGACCTTATCAACACAAAGAAAAGCTAATTCCTACCATAATAAGAAAAGCTTTAGCAGGAGAATCGATCCCAATTTATGGAACAGGAAAAAATGTTCGAGATTGGCTTTATGTGACCGATCACTGTCATGGGATTTATATGGTTTGGAAAAAGGGGAGGCTTGGAGAAACTTATAATATTGGTGGTAAAAACGAAAAAACAAACCTAGAAATAGCAAACCTAATTTGCGATATATTAGATGAAAAAATCCCAGCTAAAGAATCCTATAAGAAACAAATAAGTTTTGTAGAAGATAGATTAGGACATGATTTCCGATATGCAATTGATGCAACTAAGATATCAGAAGAGTTGGGGTGGAAAGCGAACGAAAACTTTGCTTCTGGCATAGTGAAAACCGTCGATTGGTATTTAAACAATAGAGATAGATTATGAAAGGGATTATTCTAGCAGGAGGCTCAGGAACACGATTACATCCATTAACATTGGCTATAAGTAAGCAGCTGATGCCAGTGTATAATAAACCTATGATTTATTATCCTATTTCTACTTTGATGTACGCTGGAATTCAAGAAATTCTTATCATTTCCACTCCAAAAGATTTACCCTTATTTAAGCGACTTTTAGGTGATGGTAGACAATATGGTTGTCGATTTGAGTTTGCAGCTCAAGAAGAGCCTAAAGGCCTAGCAGAAGCATTTTTAATAGGCGAAGAGTTTATCGGAAACGACAAAGTAGCTTTGATACTAGGGGATAACCTTTTCTATGGGTCAGGATTGGATTCTATTTTACAAGCCAATACGAATCCTGATGGTGGAATGATTTTTGCCTATCACGTGCACGATCCAGAACGATATGGAGTAGTGGATTTCGATGATAATGGGAGGGTTCTTTCGATAGAAGAGAAACCTAGCAAACCAAAATCGAACTATGCTGTTCCTGGAATATACTTCTATGATAATCAAGTGGTGCAAATTGCAAAAGAAATCCAACCTAGTTCTCGTGGTGAATTGGAAATAACCGATATAAATAACACCTATCTTAAACAAGGGAAACTAAATGTTAGTATACTTGATAAAGGAACTGCTTGGTTAGATACAGGAACTTTTGAGTCGCTTATGCAAGCAGCACAATTTGTCGAGGTAATTGAAGAACGTCAGGGTTTAATGGTAGGATCCATAGAAGAAACTGCCTACAATATGGGATATATCGATAAAGAACAGTTGCATCGACTAGCCAAACCATTAATTAAAAGTGGCTATGGCGAATATCTATCTAATTTAAAATAACATGCCAGTGAAAATACACCAAACCCCATTAGAAGGATGTTTTGTAATAGAACCTAAGGTATTTACTGATTCCCGAGGTACTTTTATGGAAGTATTCCATCATAAAGATTTTCTGGAAAAAACCGGTTTGAATATCAACTTTGTTCAAGATAATCAATCTACCTCTCATTATGGCGTGTTACGTGGTCTACACTTACAAATGGGTGATGCTAGTCAAGCAAAGCTTGTGCGTGTAATAAAAGGAGAAGTTATCGATGCTGTAGTAGATCTTAGAATAGGTTCTGAAACATATGGCCAACATTTTACTATTTGCCTAAGTGGCGAAAACAAAAAACAGTTGTTTATTCCACGTGGATTTGCTCATGGATTTGTAAGCTTGGCAGAGAAAAGTATTTTTGCTTATAAGTGTGATAACTACTATAATCCTAGTGCCGAAAGTGGAATTAGATATAATGACGCAACTTTGCAGATTGATTGGCATCTGCCTAACGATGAGTTGATTGTGTCAGAAAAAGATAGGGTACTTCCAAGCTTTAAGGAATTCAAGACATGGCAAAAAAAGTACTAATTACAGGGGCTGATGGGCAATTAGGACAATGTGTACAATACATAGCCAAAAGATATCCGCAAATCCATTTTACCTTCGTCAATAAGAAACAATTAGATATTACCGATGGAAGTGCAGTAGATAGCTTTTTTAAACAAAATAACTTTACATATATAATTAATGCTGCCGCTTATACGCATGTAGATAATGCTGAAACCGAGCAAGAGTTGGCTTTTGAAATCAATGAAATTGGAGTAAAGAATATTGCAAGAGCTTGTGCGAAATATAATTTAGAGTTGCTTCATCTTTCTACGGACTA
>Ga0209487_1002598_pt1 | contig 14609 bp, 17 predicted proteins | sample Poulit2012_FD_187524 | JGI IMG/M metagenome (GOLD analysis project Ga0209487, IMG submission 187524) | Agricultural soil microbial communities from Georgia to study Nitrogen management - Poultry litter 2012 (SPAdes) (version 2) | ecosystem: Environmental > Terrestrial > Soil > Agricultural land... | reverse complement strand
TTGGTGGCGATAAGGATACTTATGAAAAAGTTCGTCCAATATTAAATACATTTTCAGGTGAGTTAAGATTATTTGGTGAGGCAGGTAGTGGTCAACATACAAAAATGGCCAACCAAATTATGGTTGCCGGAACAATGACAGGACTCATTGAAATGATGGTTTATGCGAATAAAGCTGGCCTAAAATTAGAAGAAGTTGTAAAAACGGTCAATGGTGGAGCTGCTCGTAACTGGTCACTTGAAAATTATGGGCCACGTATTATTAAAGAAGATTACTCACCAGGATTTTTTGTGAAGCACTTTGTAAAAGACTTAAAGATTGCCTTAGATGAAGCAGAAAAAATGAATTTAGAGCTTCCTGCAACCACTCAAGCATATGAATTATATAAAAACTTAGAAGATGCCGGTTATGGAGATGAAGGGACACAATCTTTAATCAAGTTGTGGTGGGACTAGTTTTTAAAATGAATAAAATAACAAATGCTCTATCTTATTCTTAGAGAATAGTTTAAGATATGTAAGGTATTTGTATATAAACTATATAAGTTCATAGAAATAGGAGGGTTCGCGGCGTGTGTCTTCGAATCCTTCTGTTTTTTTGTTAGAATTAGAGGAAATGAATGTTATTTAACCTTTTATTTGGTAAAATGAAGTACGACAATAACTAGAAATGTTTAGAAAGGTGAGAAATATGAGACCATCAAGCTTAAGACCTATTATTTTAAGATTAGAAGCGATGATTGAAGATAAAACAGATGATGTTCAAGTTCGCCGATTCGAAACAGATGGCGAATTACGCGCAACGGTGGAATACGTTAGAGACCGTGAAGTATTCATCGTGAATGATCCGTCAATTGACGAGAATATGGAATTTGACAACATCGACTTTGTAGCGATGGAGATCTTGGAATTGGTTCAACCTGTATTACCAGAAGAAGATTAATTATGGAAACTCGTTAAAGAGAGTACAAATTTTGTGCTCTCTATTTTTTAAAAGAAATAAACTAGTAAAGGAATAAAGCATGTTAGAATATTTTAAACCTACTTGGATGGTAAAATCCATTTATTCAATCACACCTGAACAACTGCGGAAAAATAATATTCATGCAGTTTTGACGGATCTGGATAACACTTTAATTGCGTGGGACCATCCAGAGGCGACAGAAGAATCGGTTCGTTGGATTGAAATGATGAAAGAAGCCGATATACCCGTTGTGATCATTTCAAATAATAATGGCAATCGGATTGAGAAAGTTGCCGAAATATTAGAACTCGATTTTGTACCGATGAGTTTGAAACCTTCTCGTCGTGCTTTTAGAAAAGCTGAAAAGAAATTAGGAATTCCAGCAGAAAATTTAGTGATGGTCGGCGATCAAATTATGACTGACATTTTAGGTTCAAATCGTCATGGTGTCCGCTCGATTTTAGTGAAGCCAATCTTAGATTCAGATGCTTGGAATACAAAATTTAATCGTTTTATTGAGTTGAAAATTATGAACAAATTAATTAAATCAGATCCAAATATGGAATGGGGGGACTCACTAGATGAACCAATCAGAGAGCCATAAAGATTTTTATTGTATAGGTTGTGGAGCGAAGTTACAGTCCACAGAAGAAAATAAAGCAGGATATGTACCATCATCCGTATTGAAACGTCCGTCTTCTGAGCTCCAAGATATTTATTGTCGTCGTTGTTTTAGACTGCGTCATTATAATGAAGTATCCGATGTTGAGCTAACAGACGATGATTTTTTACGTATGTTAAATGAAATTAGTTCTAAAGATGCACTTATTGTAAATGTGGTTGATATTTTCGATTTTAGTGGAACGCTTATTACAGGTATGCAGCGTTTTGCGGGCAGTAATCCGCTCCTCATTGTAGGAAATAAAGTTGATTTAGTGCCAAATGCAGTAAGTCATGGAAAAATTCGTCAGTGGTTAACCGAACAAATGCATGAGGCGGGAATACGTCCAAAAGATGTAGTCCTTACAAGTGCGAAGCGTTCAGAAAGTGTTAAGAAATTAATGGAAATCATTGAAAAAGAACGTAGAGGGCGAGACGTTTATATCGTCGGTGCAACGAACGTTGGAAAGTCGACGCTGATTAATCAAATTATTAATATAGCGACAGAATCCGATGATGTTATCACTACTTCTTATTTCCCTGGAACAACTCTTGGAAGTATCGAAATTCCATTAGATGATGGAAGCAATATTATTGATACACCAGGGATTATTCAACATACGAATTTAACCCATTTCTTGTCAGGGAAAGAACTAAAACAAGTGATTCCAAGACGAGAAGTAAAACCAAAAATTTATCAATTAAATGACAGACAAACTATTTTTGTAGATGGCGTTGCTCGTTTTGATTACATCAAAGGTGAAGGAAAGCAGCCATTTGTTTTTTACGTTAGTAATGATTTACAACTACATCGTACAAAACTGGACAATGCGGATGAATTTTATGAAAAGCAATTGGGTAAAATTTTAAACCCGCCAAGCGAATTCACTGCACAAAACTTCCCAAAATTAAAAAGACATCAATTCACAGTGGATGAACCATCAGATATTGTGGTTTCAGGACTGGGTTGGGTTTCTGTTCAAGAACCAAACACGAAAGTTGCAATGTGGGCACCAGAAGGCGTCGACGTTTATATTAGAAAAACGATGATTTAAAATCTTTTTCGAAAACTCTATAGTTATTGAAACGAAATAGGATACGTATTCGTGCGAACAATAGAAAAAGATAGAGCAAGAACAAAAAGTAAAAAGAATGGAGAAATTATGATAAAATTAACAGGAAAACAAAAGCGTTTTTTACGTGCAGAAGCACATGATATGTCACCTGTCTTCCAAATTGGGAAAAATGACTTGACGGAAGATGTTGTGAATGAATATGTAGATGCTTTATCAAAACGTGAATTAATGAAAGTTCAAGTATTACAAAATTCAAGCATGACCGCAAAAGAAGCAGCTGCTTTTATTGAAGAGCACTCAGACATTACCGTCGTCCAAGTGATTGGAAAAGTACTGGTTTTATATTTACCGGCGGAAGAAGAAAAATATCAAAGATACTCAACAGAACTTCCAAAGTCTGCTAATAATTAGATAGATAGCATTTGCGAAGCGGAAAAGATTTTGAGTGTTTAATTGGAATTCAAAATTAAATAAAAATGAACAGAAAGGAACGAAGGGATTTGAGTAAACAGTCATCGGTTATTACAGAACCTGAAATTTTAATCGAAGAAATTAGAACGAGTAAGCGTGAGAAGGTTGGTATCCTTGGTGGGACGTATAATCCACCACATATGGGCCATTTGGTGATGGCTGATCAGGTAAAGGATCAGTTAGATTTGGATAAAATTTTGTTTATGCCGACTGCCCAACCGCCACATTCTTCGGTTGAGAAGAAGACAATTTCTTCGGATATCCGGGTGGAAATGTTGGATTTGGCGATTCAAGACAACCCAGATTTTGAGATAGAGTTGTATGAGGTTGAAGCAGGTGGGAAAAATTACACCTATAATACGATGAAGGCTCTAATTGATTTGTATCCTGCGGTTGATTTTTATTTTATTATTGGTGGCGATATGATCAGCGATTTACCTTATTGGTATAAAATTGATGAACTGGTTCAATTGGTACAGTTTGTTGGAGTGAAGCGACCGGGATATGAAGAAGAGTCTGACTATCCGATTATTATGGTAGATACTCCTACACTGGATATTAGTTCATCAACGATTCGCCATAAAGTTGAGATAGATTGTTCGATTAAATATTTGGTGCCGGATGCGGTGCGAGAGTATATTGAATTAGAAGGGTTATATAAAAATGATAAATAATGAACCTATTGTATATTCTGGAAATTATACTTCTTATACACGGGAGCAATTAATGGAACTGGTCCGTAAAACAATGAGTGAGAAGCGTTTTAAACATGTGCTTGGTGTGGAGCAAACAGCCGTACAATTGGCGCAAGAATATGCAGCGGACATGGAGAAAACAAGTATTGCGGCTCTTTTGCATGATGTAGCGAAAGAACAACCGGCAGAAGAAATGCGTGATATTGTAATTAGTGAGAATTTGAACCTTGATTTGCTTCAATTCGGGAGTCAGATTTGGCATGCGCCAGTTGGTTCGATTCTTGCAAAAAGAGAGTATGGCATTACGGATGATGAAATTTTAGAAGCGATTGAATTTCATACAACGGCGGCTCCGGAAATGAGTTTGATTGCCCAAATTATTTTTGTGGCCGATTATATTGAGCCAGGTCGAACGCAACCTGGAGTAGAAAAAGCTCGTGAATTAGCGAGTCATTCTTTGCGTGATGCGGTTCGCTTTGAAATTACAGAAACGATTAAGCATTTAGTTGAAAATGAAGAACGAATTTATCCAAAAGCTATTGATGCTTATAATGCTTGGATTGAAAGAAAAAATAGTTGATAATTAAAAGTAAAGAATTATTGGAGGAAATAAATTAATGGGAAAAACACCCGAAGAATTATTAGAACTTGTAGTTAAAACGGCGGATGATCGCCAAGCAAAAGATATTATTGCGATTGATATGAAAGGTATTTCGATTTTAACGGATTACAATGTGATTTCGCATGCTTCGAATAAACGATTAATCAATGCGATTGCTGAAAGTGTTGTGGAAGCAGCAGCTAAAGCTGGCGTTGAAGCTAAAAGTATTGAAGGAAAACAAAATGGAAGCTGGGTTTTGATTGATTTAGGCGATGTGATTTTCCACGTATTTGATGAGGAAGAACGTAGCCATTATCAATTAGAAAGTTTATGGACAGAAGCGCCAACGGTAGACATTACAGACTGGGTCACTGAGTAATGACTTACGAAATTTTTGCGCATGTGTATGATGAGCTGATGGATGATGCTTTGTTTCTAAAGTGGCTTGCATATACCGAAAAACATGTACCAAATTCAAAGGCAAGTATTTTAGAATTAGGGTGCGGGAATGGACAACTCGGCATTTTGCTGAAAGAAAAAGGCTATGACATTGCAGGCTTAGATTTGTCGGCAGAAATGTTGTCATTAGCGAAGCAAAGGCAAGAAGCAGCGGGTGTTGAATTCCCGTTATTTCATGTGGATATGCGAGATCTGTCGAGTTTTGGAAAGTACGATGCGATTATTAGTTTTTGTGATACGCTTTGCTATTTAAAAACACCAGAAGATTTAATGACAGTTTTTGAGCAAGCCTACGCGCATTTGGAATCAGATGGCGTCTTTTTGTTTGATGTCTTTACTACGGAACATATTGCGGAGCTGGATGGTTATTCTTATCATGATGAATTACCGGGTATTGTTTTTACATGGGACAGTTTTTCTGGTGAAGAGCCACATTCAATTGAGCATGATCTCTCTTTTTTTGTTGAACAAGAATCGGGACAATACGAACGGCAAGAAGAGTTGCATCAGGAACGTACTTATTCGATAGAAATGTATCTTGAGTTGTTGAAAAAGGCTGGCTTTTCAAATATTGAAATGGTTGCTGATTTTGATCAAGAAATTACTGGTGACAATACACGTTGGTTTTTCAAAGCACAGAAGTAGAATGATAGGATGAATGGTTCAATGAAAGCTTGTGGAATTGTAGCTGAATATAATCCGTTTCATAATGGGCATGCTTATCAAATTGAGCGTGTACGTCAAGAGTTGAATCCTGACGTGGTCATTGCTGTGATGAGTGGAAATTTTCTTCAACGGGGAGAGCCAGCAATCGTTGACAAATGGACGCGTACGAAAATGGCTTTAGCAGGTGGAGTCGATTTAGTGGTCGAACTTCCGATTCACTTTAGCACACAACCCGCTGATTTTTTCGCTAAAGGAGCTATTCAAATTTTAGGTCCTTTGGGGATTGATTCTCTCAGTTTTGGGGTAGAAGATGGAACAGGGTCCGAGTTCTTAGAGGCAGCAACATGGATGGTCGAAAACGAAGCGTTAATTTCCCGTAAAATGACGCAGCGAGATGTGATTGATGTTCCTTATGCAAAACAAATGGAGCAACTGCTCAGTCAATTAGCGCCCATCTTTCCGCTACAATTGAATTCACCGAATAACCAACTCGGTTTTGCTTACGCAAAAGAGATTGTGCGACAAGGGTTCGCTGATCAAATCGAACTTTTTCCGCTTCAAAGAAAAGAAGCAGGGTATGATGATCAAGTGCTGAATACAGAAGCAACGATTGCGAGTGCAACAGCGATTCGAAAAGCGATACTTGAAGGAAGAGCGGTTAAGCAATATATTCCGGAAACAGCCTACTTTTATTTACAGGAAGCAAGTAAACAGATAGTAACGTGGGAAGATTACTTTCCTTTGTTAAAGTATCAGCTCATGGTACAAACAGAAGACGCATTAAAAATGATTTATCAGATGACAGAAGGTCTTGAAAATCGTCTAAAGCAACAAATAAAAGAAGCGACGAGTTTTGAAGATTTTTTAAATCGTATTAAGACAAAACGCTATACACGCACGAGACTTCAGAGATTACTGACTTATGTATTGTTACAATTTTCGAAGAAGGACATCGAAGAAAGTTTGGAAAGGATGCCTGCTATTCGCGTACTTGGATTTAACAAAAAGGGGCGTCAATACTTAAGTGAACAGAAGCACGGGTTACAGACACCTTTGATTGCGAATGTGAAGCAAGAGACAAAAAATCAGATTGAGGCAGATGTTTTAGCAGGTGAAATTTATGCTTTAGGAAATGATTTTATTAAAAAGCAAGATTTTACACGACACCCTATAAAATTTGATTGACAGAAACACGCTAGACTAGTATAATAATTGATGTTGTCTATTCACATGGAACACAATCTTAGGTCAAGATTGAGGTGACAAATATGAAATTGAAATGGTCTTTAGCAGAACTTCATAAACAACCAGCTGGCATGTTAATGTTAGATGAAAAGGTTGATGTGACGGATTCTCTAAAAGAGCGGAATAACGATTTGATTGATGCAAGTGTAGTCGATGTCCAAGGTGCGATTAGCATTGAGGCTTATAAGCGATATTTTGTTGATTTAACATTAAATGTTGTATTGACATTGCCTTCATCAAGATCCTTAGAACCAGTTGAATTAAATTTGACTGTTCCGTTTTCTGAAGTATATTTAGCGCCGGATGCAGGTCAAACTGCAGTTGAAGATTTAGATGATGAGGTAGTTTTTTCTCTCGAACAAGATATCCTTGACCTACAAAAACCGATTGAAGACACAATCCTAGCTTCTATTCCGATGAAAGTCCTGTCTGAGGAAGAACAAACTTCTAATGATTTGCCGATGGGAAATGATTGGGAGGTTAAGCTAGAAGGTGACGTTGATTCGTCAGATATCAATGATGAATCCGACACGCCTGAAAATTCACCTTTTGCTGTTTTGAAGGATCTAGATTTAGATTTTTCTGACAACGAAGATGAACAATAAGGATACTAACTATGAATGAATTGAATCTTAAGGAGGTGTTTGGAGCATGGCAGTACCAAAAAGAAGAACATCAAAATCAAAAAAATTAAAACGTCGTACACATCAAAAATTAAATCTACCTAACTTGAGCGAATGTCCAAACTGTGGTGAAATGAGAAAAAATCATCATGTTTGTCCATCTTGCGGTCATTACGGTGGAAAAGAAGTTATTGCTGAATAATATAGATTCAGTGAATATTTATTAGAACGTCTTTTGAAACTATTCAAAGGACGTTTTTTTTGTTATGATTATATGGAATAGAATACAATGGATTAGAGGTGGGAAGTAGTGAATGAGGTAATAGATCATATTTTATACATATTCTTCTATGTTTTTCCTTTTCTCATGCTAATTTTGGGTAATAGATTCAAACCAAATTTTGATATCTTTCCTGTCCCTTTAAAAATGGTGGATTTAATTACGCCATATTTACTGCTGTCGGTGACCATCCAAACAATCTTAGCAGGAGTAGAACCATTACACTTATATTTTTATATTTTTCTTAGCGTATTTGGGATTATATATGCCTCTTACTTAGCTTTTGGTAAGCGAATGTTACTCGTTGGAAACTTCTTCCGGACTTGGTGGCGTTACACTTTTATATTTTCCTTAGCTTATCATGTTATTATAGGTGGTTATGGTATTTTCGTTAATTTCTTTTAGTTAATTTAAAATGAGCCATATCAGATACAGGGACGGGAGTTGCTTCTCGTCCCTGAAATATATTTAAAGGATAAAATGAAAAGTGGGTGTTCTAACTTTTTATTGAACAGAAACTATGAAGAGTGCTAAGTAATCGACTTTGATTATTTAGTGCTATTTTTTTGTAAAAAAAATGCCAAAAATAATACAGCTGAAATTGATATTTTTAATAAATAAAATATAAAAAATGTATAAGATGCCGCTTGGAGTTTCGAAATAAAAAGAAGCTCCAGCGGTATTTTTGTTTTTGTTAAGCATTTAATAGTTTACTGTTGCTTATTCTGTTTTTAAAAAAGTAAATACAATTTACTATCGCCTAATCCATTTAAAAAATAGTAAATCCGATTTACTAACGCCTAATCCATTTAAAAAATAGTAAATCCGATTTACTAACGCCTAATCCATTTAAAAAATAGTAAATCCGATTTACTATCGCCTAATCCATTTAGAAAATAATAAATCCGATTTACTAACGCCTATTCCATTTAGAAAATAGTTAATCATTTTTATCCACATGTGGAAAACTTCTGTATTCAAAAATAAGGGAATAAAATTTAAACTTGGGCAAGTCCTCCACTAAATTTCCGCTTTAAAATTCATCGGGGAGCAAAGTGGGGGATTTTTTTGTCAGTGGGAAAGCTCCCCACTGAAATTTCCCTTGAAAAACTCGAAAAAAGTCTTTAAATCACTCTTTATCCGAACGCATGTTAGTCTAACGTGTTACGAATATTACATTTTAAAAGAAAGTTAAATTTTATTGGATTTGAAGTGGAGGGAAGTGGGGGGATGTGGTAGAATGAATTTACGTTGAACTTACTTTATCCACAAAAGGAGGCAATGAAATGTTACTAGGAGAATTTAAACATTCAATCGACTCTAAAGGTCGAATTATCGTCCCTGCAAAATTTCGGGGAGACTTAGGCGAGCGTTTCATTGTCACTAGAGGCTTGGATGGCTGTTTGTTTGGTTATCCAGCGGAAGAGTGGGAAAAAGTTGAAGAAAAATTGCGCCAATTACCTATGGCAAAACGTGATGCGCGTAAGTTTACACGTTTCTTTTATTCAGCAGCCACAGAATGCACGATTGATAAGCAAGGAAGAATTAACCTTCCGCAGACGCTTATTGATTTTGCAGAATTAGAAAAATCTTGTTATTTCGTAGGCGTTTCAGATCGCTTTGAAATTTGGAGTGAAGAGAACTGGAACGACTTTACTGAAGAAGCTGAAGGAACATTTGAAGATATTGCTGAAGATATGATTGACTTTGGTTTTTAATGAATACAAAGCTAAAAAATTAAACAAAAATATTAACTGAATGGAGGCACAACTTGGAATTTCAACATGAGACGGTTTTATTAGAAGAAGCCGCAGAAGGATTAAATATTAAACCAAATGGTATATATGTTGATTGTACACTTGGTGGTGCTGGGCATTCGTTACGGATTTTAGAAGAGTTAAACGAAGAAGGTCACTTGTATGCATTTGACCAAGATGACTTTGCGATTGAACAAGCAAAGATCACTTTAAAACATGGGATCGAAAAGGGTCAAGTGACATTAGTCGAAGATAATTTCCGAAACCTAACAGAAAACCTAGCAAAATTAGGTGTGGAGAAAGTTGATGGCGTCTTATATGATTTAGGCGTTTCATCCCCGCAACTTGACGATGGAGATCGTGGTTTTAGTTACAACTATGATGCCGATTTAGATATGCGGATGAATCAAGATCAACCACTCACAGCCTATGATATTGTGAACAAATGGGAATATAATGATTTAGTTCGTATTTTATTCCAATATGGTGAAGAAAAATTTTCAAAACAAATTGCTCGAAAAATTGAACAGCATAGAGAAGCAAAACCGATCGAAACTACTTTTGAATTAGTTGACATTATTAAAGAAGCTATACCAGCACCAGCCCGTCGTACAGGCGGACATCCTGCTAAACGAACCTTTCAAGCGATCCGAATTGCAGTTAACGATGAGTTAAATGCAGTCAGCGAATCTATTGAGCAGGCAATTAAGCTGATTAATGTCGATGGCCGAATCAGTGTCATCACATTCCATTCTCTAGAAGATCGGATTGTTAAACAACTTTTCAAAGAATATTCAACGGTTGAAGAACCACCTAAAAACTTACCTATTTTACCGAGTGAAATAAAAAAGGCACCATTAAAATTAGTAAACAGAAAAGTTATTTTGCCTTCGGAAGAAGAAGTTGAACGAAATAAACGTTCACGAAGTGCAAAATTGCGTATCGCAGAAAAACAACGTGAACTTGATTAATAAAAACTTATGACCGAAAGAGTTAGAATAGTTTTTAAACTCGATACCATACATGAAATTTTAAGACGTCTTTGAATCTAAGGGGGATTTAACGTCATGGAAGATAATTTAGCACGTGAATTAGAATTAGATATTGAACTAGAAGAAAATTCCGTTACATACGAACAACCACTTGAACAGCCTATAGAAGATACGGTACCTTTAGTAGAGCCTATACCACAAGCTAGGCCAGCGACTAAAGGACTTACAAAATTAGAAATCGGACTTATGTCATTAGTCAGTGTTATTGTGTTTGCATTGGTTTTATTCAATGTGTATTCAGATTTACAGCTGACAAATGTAAGCCGTGATGTACAAGATGTAAACACTCAAATTCAACAAACAGAAGTTGAAATTGAAAATCTAAAACAACACGCTCATGAATTATCTCGCTATGATCGTGTGAATGAAATCGCTGAAAAATATGGCTTGGAATTACATGAAGAGAACATCAGAAACCTTGTACCAGTGGAGTAGGTGAGAGGAATGAATTCAGATAAGAATCGTCACAACTTTTCTGCATTACTCCTGGTTTTCACAGTTTTTTCATTTGGATTAATGTTTTTACGTTTTTCACAAATTATGGTACGTGGTGAGATTAACGGGGAAGATTTGCAAGAAAACGTTGAGCGTTTATATACAAGTAATCACACGCTGCAAGCTGATCGAGGAACGATTTTTGATCGCTACGGGAATCCAATTGCGATCGATGCAACTTCTTATAAAATGATTGGTGTATTAACTGATAAGTGGTCTTCAGAAAATAATCCACAACATGTAACAGATCCAGATGCAGTAGCAGAAGTTATTTCTCAACATATTAACCTTTCAAAAGAAGAAGTATACGAATTTATAACTCGTGATGTCGATCAGATCGAATTTGGCTCTGCTGGAAGCAATTTATCTTACCACACAGCGGGTAATATCCAAGCAGACTTAGAGAAACAGGACCTTACAGGTGTCATTTTCGAAGAAAAACAGAAGCGGTTATATCCAAATGGAACGTTTGCTTCACATACAGTCGGCTTGGCCCAGTATCCGGGAGATAATGAAGAAGAGGACACGACAGATAAACAACTAGAAGGTGTTATGGGTCTAGAAGCATCTTTCAATGAGTTACTGACGGGTCAAAATGGAGAGAGAACGTATAAAAAAGATAGTTTTGGTTATTTGATTCCAACTTTGGAGCACGAAGAGATTCAACCAATTAATGGAAATGATTTATATTTAACACTAGACCACAAACTACAAGTACACTTAGAAACGATTTTGGATCGTGTACAAAGTGAAAATGATCCAAAGCGGATTACTGCAACAGTAATGGATCCTAAAAATGGCGAAATTATTGCGAGTGCACAACGTCCGTCTTTTAATGCAACAACTTTAGAAAATATAGATGCATCGTGGCAAAATCTCTTGACGGAGTATACATATGAGCCAGGTTCGACGATGAAGATTTTAACTTTGGCTGCCGCTATTGAGGAGGGTGTATTTAATCCAAATCAATATTTTGAGTCAGGAACGATCAAAGCACATGGTGGAACGGTGAGTGATTACAACCCAGAAGGATGGGGTTGGATATCATCTCTTGAAGGAGTGGCACGCTCAAGTAACGTACTCTTTGTTCAATTAGTGGATGCCATGGGTCATGATGTGTGGAAAGAATATTTAGACGCATTTGGTTTTGCCCAAACAACGGGAATGGATCTACCTAATGAACAAGCCGGTTATAATCCATACGAATGGCCTTTACAAAAAGTGAATACAGGGTTTGGTCAAGGAATTTCAGTAACACCTGTTCAAATGCTACAAGCTTTTAGTGCAGTAGCAAATGGTGGGAAAATGGCACAACCAAGTTTAGTGGCAAAATCAGTGGACAATGAAACGGAAGAAGAAACGATGTATGAGCATGAAGTTTCTGAGAGTCCGATTTCAAAAGAAACAGCTGAACTAACTTTAAGTTATTTAAAACAAGCGACCGAATTGGAAGATGCGGTTGCTAGGGGCTATAAAAAAGAAGGTTATTCTATTGCAGCTAAAACAGGGACTGCTCAGTTAGTGGATCCAGAAACGGGTGGCTATTCTGCTTCTAAATATATTTATTCAGTTGCGGGATTATTACCAGCAGAAGATCCTAAATATATTGTGTATATCACAGTTCAGGAACCAACATTTACAGAAGATGCACCGACTGGAAGTTCGGTGGTTCAAAAAGTTTATCATCCATTAGTTGATCGTATTATCGATTTCAATGAGGATGTAACGGATGAGGATTCTACTGAGAATCATATTCAATACGTGACAACACCATCTTATTTAGATATGGCGAGTCAGGAAGCTGTTGATACTTTAACCAATAATGGAAATGAATATAGTTTGATCGGAATAGGCGAAGAAATCGTTCAACAGTTTCCACATCCAGACACTCCATTATTTGATGATCAACAAATAATTTTAATGACAAATGGGGCGGCGACTATCCCAGATTTAACAAATTGGTCACGCAATGATGTGTTAAAAGTAGCGGAATTGACCGGTACGAATATCACATTTGAAGGCGAAGGTTACGTGGTTGAACAAAGTTTACCAGAAGGTTCTTATTTAGATCCAGGCATGGAAATTACTGTAACGCTATCGCCAGAAGTAAACGGAGAAATTTCTACCGAAGAACCAACTTCTCCTGATATAGGTGAAGAAGGGTAAGTTGAAACTTAAATAAAAATGAAGAAAACAAGTGGGAGAGGGAGGATAAATCCGACTTCCACTTTTTTCGTAGGAAAATCCAATGACTTTTAATTGAAAAATGAATTTCATTAAAAGCCCAAAAAGTATTGAGACTACTATAGGGAGTCTATATAATGATAAAGTCTTTTTGAATAAATTTCATAAAGACATTATTAAGTTAATTATTCGAAGAATAGGATGGAAAAAATGAAAGTTATATTATGGCCGCTGGTTACTAGTTTTTTAATCACCGTTGTGTTGATGCCTTTTATCATTCGTTATTTTAAAATGAAGCAATTTGGACAAGTCATACGGGATGAAGGGCCCAGCTGGCATGAAGCTAAAAGTGGTACACCAACAATGGGGGGAATTGTGATTATCTTATCTGCAATTCTTACAGTACTCGTTACGACCCTCATCGACGTTGATCGCAGTTTAAGTGTCTGGTTGTTAACTGCTGTGTTTGTTTTATATGGACTTATTGGATTTATTGATGATTTTATCAAATTATTTATGAAGCGTAACTTAGGTCTAACAAGTCGTCAAAAATTCTTAGCACAAGTCGTTATAGGGATTATTTTTTACCTAGTATTAATTTTCAATGGATTTAACAATCAATTAAATCTGCCAATAATCGGTAATCTCCCCCTTGGTTATTTGTATGGTCTCTTTGCCGTTTTTTGGTTAGTCGGTTTCTCGAACGCTACAAATCTAACCGATGGTATCGATGGGTTGATGGCTTCAACAGGAACTATTGCTTACGCTGCTTACGCTTATATTGCCTATATGCAAGAACAATGGGGCGTTTTAGTTTTCGCGCTAAGTGTGATTGGTGGATTAATTGGCTTTTTAATCTTCAATCGTAAACCAGCTAAGATTTTCATGGGAGATGTTGGTTCACTAGCTTTAGGTGCCGGTTTAGCTGCTATGTCAATTTTATTAAATGTAGAATGGACGCTACTCTTAATCGGACTAATCTTTGTCCTTGAAACAGCGAGTGTTATGTTACAAGTTTTTTGGTTCAAAAGAACAGGCAACCGAATCTTTAAAATGAGCCCAATTCATCATCACTTTGAGATGGATGGTTGGTCTGAGTGGAAAATCGTTGGCGTTTTCGCAGGGATCGGACTATTAATGGCTATCCTAACACTTGTTATTATATTTTAATTTTTCACACATTCTTTTCAAAATGAGGACATGAGTGAATAAACTGAAAAAGGTTTTTGTGACAAAAGTAATGTAAAAAGGAGGTGTTGTTTATGGTAAAAGAAAGTACTTATGAAGAGAAAAATGTATTAGTATTAGGACTTGCAAAAAGTGGTTATTATGCCGCGAAACTACTACATACACTAGGTGCCAAAATCACTGTAAATGATGCC
>Ga0209487_1002597_pt1 | contig 14612 bp, 14 predicted proteins | sample Poulit2012_FD_187524 | JGI IMG/M metagenome (GOLD analysis project Ga0209487, IMG submission 187524) | Agricultural soil microbial communities from Georgia to study Nitrogen management - Poultry litter 2012 (SPAdes) (version 2) | ecosystem: Environmental > Terrestrial > Soil > Agricultural land... | reverse complement strand
GCGGTGCCCACGGGGCGCGTGACTTGAGCTGAGGAGGCCGCCGACGCAATCCCTTTAATGATCCAGGGGAGGCATTGATGTTGGCAAGAATTAATACGTCACTCGGCATGAATCGCGGTCACGATGACACGAACGACGATGACGACGTGGCTGCGGACAGTTCGCACGATGGAAGCGAGTCATCGACCCGACCCGACGCTGGAGGTATACAGCCTCACGGCACATTGCTCGTTGTCGATCCATCTACATTAATGATTACGCAGGCCGGCCAGAACCTGGTCGACCACCTGGGCGTGCCGGCACACGACGCGCTCGGCCGGCCGCTTTCTGCCGCGGTGGGTGAGGAGGCTGCCGGGCGCCTCGCCTCGACCTTTGACGATGCATTACCCGTTCCGGGTGAGATGACGCTCGTCACTCGCCTCCGGAACGGTCGCTCGTTCAACGCGCTTCTGCACCGAAGCTCGGCCGGTATCGTGATTGAGTTCGAGCCCATCGCACGTTCTGCTGATGAGCCGCATCCACCGCTTCGCCGGATGATCCGCGAGCTCAAGTCTACGACCTCCACCGAGGCCCTGTGCGAAAGAATTGCGCATCACGTTCGCGCGCTCACACAGTTCGACCGCGTGGGCATCTCCCGCTTTGATAGCGACGGCAACGGTGAAGTCGTAGCTGAGTCGCGTGCCGACGGCCTGCCCGCGTTTGCGGGCGCCGGTTTCCCCGCATCCATGATCCCGCCGGACGTGCGCCGCGGATATGTTATCAGCGGCGGTCGATATATCGTGGATGTCGAGGCGGAGCCGGCACCGGTCCTGACGAGTAAAGGAATCGCCGACGGATCAGGTGACGGCCTCAGTTTCTCGTCGCTCCGCGCGGCATCGCCGCGGCGGCGTGAGCTGATGCACGGCCTGAACGCCCGCGCCTCCATGACGCTGCCCGTGATCCATAACGGGCGGCTGTGGGGACTCGTCATATGCTTGCATCATGCAGGGGCGAAGGCGGTTTCGCATGAAAGCCGCTGCGCCGTCCTCGCCCTTGTTGAGACGTTTTCGCTCCTGCTCGAGTCGAAGCAGGAAACGGAAGACGCGGGCACGCGAGACCGCATCCGCCGCGCGCATGACCGCCTGCTCGAGGGCATGATTCGCGATAAGGACTTTCTTACGACGGCGCAGAACGGAGCCGAGGATCTGCTTTCGCTTACAGGTGCAACGAGTGTGGCGCTCGTCATCGGCCGAGACATCATAGTCCACGGAGATGCACCGCCGAGACTATTCATCAACCGGCTGTCAGGCTGGCTCCGCGATCAGGTGCAGGAGGAAGTGTTTGTAGCCAATCGCCTCGAGGCACATTTTGCAGATGCGCGCGGTTTCGCAGACCGCGCCGGCGGCCTCCTGGCACTCACGCTGTCGCGCATGAATCATCACCAGATCCTGTGGTTCAGGCCCGAGGTTCAGCAGTCGGAGGCTCGGTCGGTGCTGCCGAAAGACGGCGTTCCGCCGGCGGTGCGGAATGCCCACGACGTGTGGCTTTCCGTGAGCCGGCGCCATGCAAAGCCCTGGAAACCGACCGAGATTGAGGCGGCGCGCCAGCTCCGGACGTCCATCAACGAGATCGTATTCGTCCGCGCCGAAAAACTCGCTCGTCTCAACGAGAGCCTTGGTGCAGCAAACCAGGCGCTAACCGAACGGAATCGTGAACTACAGGAGTTCGCCTCCATCGCGTCTCACGATCTTCAGGAGCCCTTGCGCAAAATCCGATCGTTTTCGACGCTTCTGCGGGATGAATACGGTTCTCAACTCGACGAGACCGCAGCTTTTTACCTCGAGCGGATGTACGGTTCGGCCGCGCATATGTCGGAACTGATCGCCGATCTACTCGAATACTCCCGCATTTCGACACGAGGCACGGCGTTCGAAGAAGTCGACCTCAACCATATTGCCCTACGGCTCTCTGATCGCTTCGACGTGGCGGTTGAAGAAGCAGGCGGAAGTCTCACGTGGGCAGAGCTCCCGTCGCTGGTTTGCGATGCCGGGCAAATCGCGCGCGCCCTGGAATGTCTGATTGATAACGCGCTCAAGTTTCGCGCGCAGGGCCGGCCTATTCGCGTGAATGTAACCACGCGGTCGATTGTTGAGGGCTACGTCGACATCGTGGTGGAGGACAACGGCAGCGGCTTCGACGAAAAATACCTCGACCGCATCTTCCTTCCGTTCGAGCGGCTAACGCGCCGTGATTCGTCGGGTACGGGAATTGGTCTTGCGATTGCAAACCGCATCGTGCGGCGGCACGGAGGCGAACTGAGTGCGCGCAGCCACCTCGGCAAAGGCAGTACGTTCGTTCTCCGACTGCCGGCAAGCCGAGAAAATGACCTTCTGCTTGAATAGAGCGACACGGCTGATCGCGGCCCGGATGTTTGATGCACTGAAAAACATGCATAGTTGTAAATCTGGGGGCGTCCGGTCATATTGAAGAAACGGTGAGGTCGGGTTGAACCTCGGTTGAAGGCGATGGACGCAGGCTGTCCCCACACATTCAGATTCAGGGGTGCCTGTCAAGCCGGGAAGTAGACTCTACGTTCTGCAACGTCGGCATTCCCTCGTGGAATTTGGTCTGACCGTTTCCGGGAGGCGGACAATACAAATCAGCTATGGCTTTGCCACGGAGTGACGGCAAGAGGCACAACGGTGCACGGCGAACCGCGCTGCTGTACGCGCTCGCCGCGCTGGTGTGGTTCATCATCGGCATCGGCTTCGTTCAGATACTGGCCACCGATCCGCTTACCGGACTAATCGGCGCTACGCTGCTTGGAGTGGTTACGACGGCAGCGGTTTATTTCTATGTGTCGCGGCGCAGGGCGGCGCCGGCTGAGGAAGCAGCGCCGTACGACGAAAACGCCTTCATCGATCGGCTGCTCAAGGCCTCTCCGCTCGGCATCGTCATACTGGACGCAGACGGACGAATTTCGCTCTGGAACGATGCCGCTGAAGCGATCTTTGGATGGACCGAGGAAGAAGTTCGCGGAAAGCGACCTCCGGCGCTTGAAGGCGACGGCGCGGATGAAATCGTGGAGCGACTCAAGCGCGGTGAGATGGTGCGATCGTTTCGGACGCGGCGGCCGCACAAAGCCGGCGGCGAGATCGACGTCAATATCTCGGCCGCCATTCTGTGGGATGAGCAAGGTAATCCGACGGGTGCCATCACCATCGCCGAAGACATCACCGAGCGGCTCGTGTTCGAGCGGCAACTGCGGATTTCCGAGGAACGCCTCCGCGCCGTTTTTGAGTCGACCCACACCGCCTTTACGCTCTTCAATCCGGAAGGGCAGATCGTCATATTCAATCAAAAGGCGGATGAGCTCATCGAACAGATTCTCGGTGTGTCGCTCGTATTTGGCGATACTATAGACGGTCAGCTCAGTGATGAGCAAAGATCAGTATTCCGAGAGAGCCTGCAGCGTGCGGTCGCCGGAGAGGTGGTAGAGTTCACGTTCGACATGACGTTTGGTGACCGCGTCGGTTACTTTGAGCAGCGCATGGCACCTGTTAGGGATGAGCACGGTGAGGTCTCAGCCGTTCTTTCCTCCCTCCACGATCTTACGTCGCTGATCAACGCGGAACGTGACCGCGACGCTACGGAGCTCCGCTTCGAAACACTCTTCCAGAATACGCAGGACGAAGTCCTGGTCTACGAGCTGAGCGATGAGATGCTGCCGGGGCGGATCCTCGAGGCGAACGACACCGCCTGCCGGTTGCTTAAATACGACCACGAAGAGCTCGTGGGGATGCGGGTTCAAGACATCGTGCGCGATGACGCCGCACAACTCGAACGCATCATCGAACAGCACCACGAAGGCGAGGTCGTTCGGATGTTCAGCCATCACGCGGCATCCGACGGTGAGATCATTCCCGTCGAAGTGATCGCGAGTCGAATCGAACTTGATGGCCGGACGGTGGGCATCAGCACGGCGCGCGATATACGTGAGCAGCGGCAAATGGAAGAGGCACTCCGGAAATCGGAAGCCGAATATCGCATGCTCTTTGCTGCCAATCCCCGCCCGATGTGGGTATTCGATACAGAGACCTATCAGTTTCTGCGTGTGAACGGCGCTGCGATCCGGCATTATGGATATTCGGAAGCAGAGTTTCTGGCCATGACCATCCTCGACATCCGCCCCGACGACGAGGTGGATCGTGTACGGGAGTACATGGCCGGGAGCTCCGACGCGCGCCGCCGCGCGGGTACATGGCTACATCGAAAGAAGGACGGCTCAATCATCGAAGTGAATATTGATTCGCACAATATCGAGATCGACGGACGGCAGGCGCGGCTCGTGCTTGCACTCGATGTGACCGAGACGAATCGTATCAGCCGGGAGAATTTGCGTTACACCCGCGAGCTGAAGCGGCTTTCAATGCGACTGATCAAGGCGCAGGAAGCCGAGCGCCGGCATATTGCGCGGGAGCTCCACGACGAGGCGGGCGCAATGCTTACCTCCATCCAGATGTGTCTTTCGATGGCACGAGATGCCGCTACTGACGACGTCGAGCGGACGATTAGTGACATTCGCGAGGCGCAGGATCTGACCTCAGAGCTTTCCGAATCCGTCCGCCGCCTGACGATGAATCTCCGACCGGATGTGCTCGATGACCTGGGGCTTCGGCCCGCGGTCGAGTGGTTTGTGTCCCGTTATCGTAGGCAGACGGGCATCGAGGTCGAGGTGCACGCCGCATTACCCGAGGGCCTGCGTTACGCACCAGAGGTGGAAACCGCCGCATACCGGATCATCCAGGAGGCGCTCACCAATGTGGCGCGGCACGCCGATACCACTACCGCCGTCGTCTCGATGGAGACGGAGGATGATGATAGTCTCCGCATAGATATTGTGGACCGCGGAAGAGGCTTCAACCGAATGGCCGTGGACTTTAGCGAGAGCTCGGGCCTGGCCAATATGAGAGAGCGCGCGCGACTGCTTGGCGGTATCACGCGAATTTGGAGCGAGAAGGGGGAGGGCACGCGCATTTCGGTTGTCATTCCCACTGAACTCGATGACACGGGTGTATGACCGATGCCTATTCAGATTTTGCTGGCGGATGATCACGAGGTGACCGTGCACGGCATGAGAGCACTGCTCGAGCGGCAGCTCGACTTTCAGGTTGCCGCCATCGCGCACGACGGACTCACCGCGCTGGAGTTGATCGAACAGCATAAACCGGAAGCGGCAATCCTGGATGTCTCGCTTCCCGGGCTCAACGGGCTCGACGTACTCGATGAAGGTATCCGTCGGTCTCCATCCACACGATTCGTCATGCTGTCGATGCATGGCGACGACCGCTACGCGATCATGGCATTTCGTCGGGGCGCGCTGGCCTACGTGCTCAAGGGAGCGGATGCCGGCGAAATCCTCGAAGCACTGCGGAATGTGCTGGATGGCCGGCATTATCTCGGAAGCGGCTTACCCACCGATCTCATCGAGCGGGCGTTGACGGAGCGGCCCGAAGAAGATGATCCTCACGATTCCCTAACGCACCGGGAGCGTGAAGTACTCCAACTGAGCGCGGAGGGCCTCACGAGCCAACAAATCGGAGAGCGGCTGTTTATCAGCCGTCGAACGGTCGAGAAGCACCGCGAGAATCTGATGAGCAAGCTTCAGTTCCAGAACCAGAGCGATCTCATCCGGTTTGCCATCCGCCGCGGCCTTATCGCGGGCGAATGAATGCCGCGGCGGCCTCACGGGTAATGGCGGGCCGTCAGATCGCGTACCTCATCCCGGTTCAGGATCCGCCACGACGGTGCTGAGACCGCGCCCGATTTATTGCGACGGAAGGTGGCCCGCAGAAAGACCTCGCGCCGCGAGGCCTCGGCGCCACGGTAGCTGAAATTCCCCCAGTGTATCACCCAGATGGCCTCTGCCGGATCGACGCCGTGTTCGCGGCCGATGAGCTCAACGAGATGTCGGATATCTGTCAGGGTGGATGGACCCGCATTATCTGCCAGTTCTCGCAGGACGACGACACTCGGATCGTCGGAACGACCGGGGAAGATGAGGACGTGGGTAGTACCTTCCCGCGCGTAGCTACGCCACGAAAAAGCGGTGTCGACGGATGGTTGCGCAGATGAATCGGCGAAAAGAGTCGCGGCTCCGAGGAAAAGAACGATGATACGAGCGAACATGGCGATCGGCGTGTCGAGTTTCCATTTGCAAGATGATCACTCAGCTCATGCGTAACCCAAGTTGTGCGCTGGAAGGAACCGAGGCGTCGTCCCTGCCGTCCGCACCGTGAAATTCAGACACTCAACACAGGTGGTCGTTATCGGAAGCCTCGATTCCAAACAGCGCGCGGAGCTTCGAAGCCGTGCGCACAAACTCAAGCCGGCACAGCATGTGGGCAAGGATGGCGTTACCGAGGCCGTACTTAGCTCGGTCGACGAAGCGCTGAATACGCGCGATCTGCTCAAGATCAGATTCCTGGATAACGCGCCGGGCTCCCCGCGAGAGATGGCCGAAGAGATTGCGGCCGCGCGCGATAACGTGCAGGTTGTTCAGGTTGTCGGACGTGTTGCCGTGCTATACCGCCCGCTTGAGAAATGAATAGAGGGGCGGTAGGGAGGATCCGTTACGGCGTCGCATCGACAAGTGGCTCCGGCTGCGTCGATTCTTAACGGATCCGTATCTTCATGTTTCGGTAATTCCGTGCTATCGACATCGGGCGGTTAGCTCAGTTGGTTCAGAGCACCTGCCTTACAAGCAGGGGGTCGGGGGTTCAAATCCCTCACCGCCCACCATGTGAACGCGCCAGAAGGTCCATTTAAAGACATTCTGGCGCGTTTTTCTGTTCATGCGAAGTCATGCTCCCTTCTGCAGATTCCGCCCGTTTCTCTCATCGACGCCCAGGAAATCCCAGGTTCGTCCTAAGTATGTTGGACGAGCGCCGTTGAGACAACTACTCCATCCAGTAAGCGGGGTCATCATTCAAACGAGACTTCCGCAGACTGCGCCACCATTATATCCAACGCTGGCTCGAGCATCTGGCGGGAGATCATTCCCGGGATGTGTGCGCGGATGTTTCCGTCGCGGTCGATCAGGTAGGTGGTCGGCATCGACATGATCGGGCCATAGGCATTGTCTGCCGCGCCGTCGTCGACCATGATGGGATAGTTGATCCCCATCTCGTTTGCAAAGTGCACAACGCCGGCTTGATTGCGCCGCTCCGTAGATACGCCGGCGAAGACGACATCCGTCATCCCAAATTCGTCCTGAAGCCTGATGAAGTCGGGGATCTCGTAACGACATGGCGCGCACCATGTGGCCCAGAAGTTGAGCACCACCACTCGTCCCCGATGATCAGCCAGCCTGAATTTATCGCCGTCGATTGTTGTGAGGACGAAATCAGGTGCGGGTGGGGCCGCATCACCTGAGGCTCTGACGAGCGCAGCGATGGTGTCCGTCGACGGCTGGTGGTCAAGGATCGCGTTGATGCCGAGCCAGGCACCGATCAGCACGAGCGCCGGAATAAGGAGCCGGCGGATGGAAAATGAAATACGTCGATTGGACATTGATCTGCGAAGCGCGAATACGGATCGGTGGGTCGGGAGGCATGATCATTCGCTGATCAGCGCCCGGAGGGCCGGGCGAAGTGCGTGGGCGAGGAGCAAACCCTCGTGCTGGAACCTCACGTGTCCATCCCTATCGATTAAGATTGTGGTAGGGAGAAGCGGGACGTGGTATCCCGTCCCGGCGTAGTTCGGGCCGACGAGCATGGGATAGTTGACATCGTACTCATCGGCGAACGCGCGCACGTCGGCATCGGAGTCGTCAGTGGAAAGGCCGAGAAACTGAACCTCCCCCTCGAACTCTGACTGGAGGCCGACAAAGCCCGGGGTCTCGACGCGGCACGGCAGGCACCACGTGGCCCATACGCTTACGACGACGACCCGCCCGCGAAGATCGGCCAGCCGTACGGTCTCACCGTCAAGCGTAGCCATCTCAAGTGGCGGTGCGGGGCCGAGGTCGTCAAGGTCGACCGACGGCGCGAACCGGCGATAGACGAAAAAGACGACGACGGCCATGAGCAGCCAGTATCCCACCCGCCGCGCCAGAAGCACCCGCGGACGATTCCAGGCTTCCTTCAACGAATCTACAGATGGTGCGGCCATGGTTTACCTCCCCTCTTCGTCGACATGAGCATCAATCGATCGACCGGCGACGAGATTCATGATGAGCGGCTCGAGCATCTCGCGCGTGACGAGACCGGGTGCATAGCCCTGGACATTTCCGGCTCGGTCGATTAAGAACGTTGACGGGAGCGAACGGACGGGTCCGTAGGCTTGATCTGCCGTGCCGTCGTCAATCATCATGGGATAGTTGACGTTAAACTCATCGGCGAACGCGCGGACGTAATCGGCGTCCATGTTGTCGAGGGAGACACCGACGAAGAGAACATCGTCGCGTCCGAAGTCATCCTGCATCTCAACGAATTCGGGGATTTCCTCGCGGCACGGCGGGCACCACGTTGCCCAGAAGTTGAGGACGATGACGCGGCCCTGCTGCTCTGAGAGGCGGAATGGATCGCCTTCAAGGGTGATGAGCTCGAAGTCGGGCGCCGGTGTGACGGTGGAGTCGGCCGCCGGTTCTGCGGCGGTTATCTCGGAGTGGTGAGCGGATGACGAAGGAAAAATTGACCACGCCGCGACCAATAGCAGCGTAAGTGGAACGCCCACGTAGACGTGGCGCGAAGAACGGATTGACATAGCTGTAGTGCAATACGGTTAGAGAATCAGGCAACAAGGCTGATGAGCAGCCGAAGCCGTCTTCTATATCCGTAGCACCACGGAGCGGAGGAGGTGGGGCGAAGTAGCCGGTGGACCACGTCGATGAGCGGATCCAGTCGCCTGCGTCATTACCGGCGATGCCTTTGACGCGGAGGCCAGGATAGCCACACTTGCAGGCGATTGCGGCGGAGCAGACGTGACAGCCGGGACGGCATCATCGGCGCCCTTGATAACGACGCAGTCGGCCGCGAAGGGCACCTCCGTGAGCGTCGAGGTGAGGCTCGCCTGATCCTGGTGTCGCTGCGAGAGACAATCAGAACCCGAGATCCACGAGACGCTAACACTGCTGGAACTCGCGCATACTTGCAGTCCGGCGAAGACGGATGCCAACACAAACGGCACGAGCAGCCCTGCGAGCAAATTCGCGGCACGTCGGCGGTTTGGAAGGCGGTGGACGAACGTCACGTCGCGTAATAGCGGAGTCTGCAATTCAGCGTGCGTAATGTATCAGGTCTCCTGCCAACAGTTCCCACCCATCCGAGACACGACGAAGGCGCACCGTCGACAAGTCGTTTGCAAGGATGAGCCGCGCTGCGTCTATTGTGCTCCTGCGTCAACGGCGGTACGAGCGCTTCAAGGTCGCGTTAGCGCGCGCCTCCGCTTGCACCGGCACCCGCCACACCCGCCGTCGCGCCGGTCCCGCTTGCGATGTTCGTCGTGACCGAGGCTGTCATCGACGTAACCGTTGTACTCAGCGCTGCAGGCGATACACGGCCTCCATCCACTGCGATGATCCACAAGAATTGATCCGTCGGCGCCGCCTTGACAAGGTTGCCCGTGCGCGTGCTGCTCAAGCTGAACACGACCGCATACACAAAATGCCGGTCGATATCGCCCTCGAGATCTTCAGGCGATGCCTTCTGCAGGCCGCGGAGGTACGCGCGCCAGCCGCGGTATAGCCGCTCGCCTTTCTCTGTGCGATGCCAGACCAAACCTGAGAAGGATATTGCACCGATGCTCAGCGCGAGAGGCAGCGCACCTATCGGTCCCGCGAACGCAATTGCCGCGATCGACGCGGCGGTGAGCGGCATCTGGGCCAGAATATTGGCCGATATCGCTTTAGAGTTTTCGGGATGCGTCAACTCGTAGCTGTCATAATCTGCCTTGAGCAGCTTCTGCCAGTTGGCGTACCACTTCCGATTTTTCGACTTGTTCAGGTCGAATATCTTCTTGATCTCCCGCTCGCCATCCGACATCCGATCGACGACCAGGCGGACGACCTCCTGCTCCCAGTCGCGCAGATCACCCGGGCTGGGCCGAACATCCCCCAGATGGATCTCGAACGGCGTCTCCTTCGACAAGAAGGACCGCTTCTCCTCGCCCTGCACAATGCGGAAATACCCGCGACGACACAGATCGAACAGGGTTGCTACGACAGACTGCGCGCCGACGTAGAACTGCGAGACGAACATGGCGGCCAGCGCCGGCGGATGGTCGGATGGGATCTCGGTGGTTTGTTTTGGGAAATCCTCGGCGAGCTGTGGTTTGTTCGGACGGTAGCGCCGGTACACCATCCCGAAGAACACGACGGTGAGCAGGGAAAGTACGAGTGATATGTAGCTCCATCGCACAGCGCGCCGCTCTCTGCGCTCAGCCGCGCGTGCTTCCTGCTCGGCGCGTTCAGCTTCATCGAGGAGAACTTGCGCCAGCGTATACGCTCCGTCGTTGATTTGAGCCGACGGTACGAGCGACGCGGGGAAAACGGCTCGCATCGCCACGTGGTCGCTGCTGGAGAGGTTATCGCCTGCGAGCAGGATCCCGTCAGACGAAATTGTCGTCTCGACTTTCGATGAGGCGCCACGCAGAAAGTGATGTAACTCTGCGCCCTCAACGGGTTGCTCGAAGCGTAGCCGAACCTCGAGCTCGTCCGTCGGCTTCTCCCAGCCGTCGGTCAGGTACGTCCAGAAAAACTCGGCGTGCTCGGGTCCGCGGATGACGGCGCCCTCCAGCACGTAAGAAATCGTGAACGTGCGGTCTTCATTGCGCGCGCGGTAATACCACCGGATGTCCACGCGTTTGTCGCGCTCGCGCACACGATACGTTCTGTCCTTACGCGATGTGTTGAGCGTGTACGGGATGCCATTTTCGCTGACCTCGATGTCTCGCACCACGTCGAACCCTGCGCGTGACAGGTTGTAGTCGGCTTCCGAGAACGAGCCGTCGAAGCGGAACGTTCGGTGCTCCGTCATGCGCACCGCCCCGTCAGCCTGTACCACCGCCTCGACCACGACGCGGGGAAAGGAGTAGTCTTTGGCCACGACAACCGCCGTGGTACCAAATACGGTTAGCAGAAAAATGAACGTGCTGCGGCGGAGCAGTCCAGACATAGGCTCGTCGTTAGATGGATACGGCTTTCTCTTTACGGGAGATGCAGCGACGGGTTACGAACAAACTTCGATTACCGCGCCCTGACCACGGTTTCGCGAGCCCAGAATGCGAACGCGACGGTTGTCACGATGAGGATGAGCGCGTTCACACCGAAGGCCAGGTTGTAGCCCGAGATGTCGACGATGGCGCCGAGAAGGACGGGCCCGATGACGAGGCCGAGGTCGGATATCGAGCGATAGAGACCCATGGCGGGGCCCATGCGCGCCCGCGGCACGATATCCGTTGCGTAGGCGGCCGGGGCCGGGCCGCCGAGGCCGGTGCCGACGCCCAGCAGGAACGCGTTGAGGAAGAACGCTTCAACGCTGCCGGTGACCATGAAGAGGACGATGGATAACGCCGTCAGCAAGCCGGATGGGACGATGACCGCCTTGCGGCCCAACCTGTCGGCGAGCGTTCCGGCAAAGTAGAGCGCCACAAAGTTGCAGCCCGCAATAAGCGTAAAGGCGAGCCCGATCTGCGACTCCGACATCCCCAGGACGTTGTGCCCGAGGAGTGGCAGCAGTGTCATTTGTCCACCCGAGCGCGTAAAAAAGATGCCGAGCGTAACCGCGCTGATCAGGATGAAGTTGCGGTTGCGGAGCATATCGCCCATGACCTGGCGCAGCGTCGGCTCGGGCACCGCGGCAACGCCCGGCTTCGGCGCTTCTTGTGGAGCGGCATCCGGACGCGTTTCGGGGATGCGCAGCAGCGCCCATATCGCCGCCAGGATGGTGAGCACGGCGAACGCAAGAAACGGCGCCCGCACGCCGTAGGCATCGGCCATGATACCTCCGAAAGCCGGCCCCGCGCCCGCGCCCAGCAAGAGGCTGCCTTGATACATGCTCATCACACGGCCGCGGTTCTCGCGCGAGCTGATGTCGGCCACCGCGATCATGGCCGCCGTGGTGACGACGGCCGAGCCTGCGCCTTGCACCACGCGCCAGATGAGGAGCTCAACGAACGAGCCGGAGAATGCCAGGCCGAGCGCTCCGGCGGCGTTCAGGAGCGGGCCGAGCACAAGCATCCGCTTGCGGCCGAACGTATCGGTCCACTGGCCTGCGGGGATGTTGACGACGATGCGGGCGATGCCGAACACCATCACCAGCGAGCCCACGGCTGCTGCGCCTACGCCGAACGACTGCGCATAGAGCGGCAGGATAGGCGTGACGAGGCCGAGGCCCAGCATGATCAGGAAGACCTGCGCCGAGAGCAGCAGTATGATGCTGTTGACGGAAGGTGTGGGCTTCCGGCTCATAGTCCTCGCGCCCGTACGATGCGTTCTACGAATTCGGCCGCTTCATCCGTCGAAATCTCGCGCGTGTTGATGACGAGGTCGTACAGGTCGGCGTCTGAGCTTTCGATGCAGTGCACCTGGCGGAGGAAATCGTGTCGATCGGCATCCACTTTCCGCAGGCGTCGCTCGGCCTCATCGCGGGTGATGCCGAGGCGCTGCATCGCCGTACGGGTTCGCTGTTCGCGCGGTGCAATCAGGCGAAGGTGAAGCGCATCCGGCCGATTGCGGAAGATGCACTGCGTGCCGTGCCCAACGACGACGAGCGGCTCATGGTCGGCCATCTGCGTGAGGATCGACTCGGCCGCTTCGGGCACGCGCGCCGTCATGTACGTTTGCAGCGGCGGAATGGGCATCTCAGGGAAGGCGTTCGACGCAAAGGCCATCGCTCGCTCCCACGTGCTCAGCCCGCGCTCCTCGTACTCGACGATGTCTTCCTCGGGACGGTCGAGCCGGCGCGCCACTTCGTTGATCAGCCGCCGGTCCATCACTTGCCAGCCAAGCCGTTGCCCCAGCGCGGCGGCGAGCGACGCTCCTCCGGCACCGAAGAGTCGTGATATGGTGATGATGCGGATCGGCATGGTTAGTTGATGCAAGAACTGGTGAGTTGCCGCGCGCCTGTGATCGAGCGGCAGATGCCGGATGAAAGGTCAAGGGAAAGGTCAGGCGCGATGCCGATCAAAGGGTACGGACGGCCGCGATGAGTTTCACGCCGTCGCGTGTAGTATTACGCGATGTAGTATCGGACGAACGAGCGGAAGGGGATCGCCGGGATTGATCGGGGGCGATAAATCTGTGCGTCCGAAGTAGACGGCGCAAGAGCGGAGGGGCGAAGCGGATACCATCACCGTCCCGGCGCACCGCTGTGGGCCGACGCGCGGCCTTACCCGGTTCTCCCCAAAAAATGCAGGTGGCGAAACTGGTTGGCGTAGTGGACTTGATGCGGCGGCTGAAAGAGCAAAGTTAAAAGCGACGGCTTGTCGATTTTCGCTTGGTGGGGGCGACAAGGAGGAAACGACAACCTCATCAATGAGTGAAGCGATGCAACACGAAGTCATTGAACTCGCGGATATGCGGACGGTGGGCGTGCCGCACCGCGGGCCGTATATGCAGATCAGGAGCGCCTTTGAGAAGCTGGGCGAAGCTGCGGGGCGGGCCGGTTTGTTCGGCCGGCCCGGTGTGGTGATGCTGGGCGTGTACTACGATGACCCGCGGACGACGCCGGCCGATGAGCTGCGGTCCTCGGCCGCGCTGCAGCTTCCCGATGACGTTCCGACGCCGGACGGTTTGACGGAAGCACGTATTGCCGGCGGGCGATTTCTGAAGGTCGTCCATAAAGGAAGCTATGAAGCGCTACCCGAGACGTGGGAGGCCGCGTACGGGATCTTATCGCAAGAGCGGCTGCAGATGCGCGACGCGCCGTCGTTCGAAATTTATCGGACGAGTCCGGGCGAGGTGGCTGAAGCCGACCTGCTGACGGAGATCCTGATCCCGATCGAGTGAGTATTGATTTGGGGCTGCCGTACATCCGTTTCGGATGGAGGGCGCGGTGCCGTCAGTCGGTGTTTCTTTCTCAGGAACCAACTGGTCCGCGTGATCAAGTGTGGTGTTCTTCATCCTGTCCTTTTGATCAATGTGGACAGGATTCACAGAATGAACAGGATGCTTTAACGTGGAGGCCAAACTCTCATCGCTTCTGATAGCATTTCGACAAGCGGACGCCGAAGGCCGTAATGACGTTCATCCCGTCCCATGAATGCTTTGTCAGGATTTGCATGATGTGGAGGTACTCCGGCCGACACGCAGACGTCGCGACATCATCAGTCGTGTCGCTTTTTCATCTTGTTAATCTTGTACATCTTGTCCGAAATAAGGCCATATCGACGGGTGTCTACATTATACAGCAATCGGCGGGCAGCATAGTGCCACCCGCCGATTGATCCGCACTGTCTGCTAACTTAAAGCGTCAGCGGACGAGCGTCATCTGCCGTGTACTCGAAAACGTGCCGGCGTCGATCCGAATGAGATACATTCCGCTTGCCAGGCGCGAGGCCTCGAAGGTCAGCGCGTGCCGTCCGGCCTCCATCTCCTTGTCCACGATCGTCTCCACCTGCCGACCCAATACATC
>Ga0209487_1002596_pt1 | contig 14612 bp, 13 predicted proteins | sample Poulit2012_FD_187524 | JGI IMG/M metagenome (GOLD analysis project Ga0209487, IMG submission 187524) | Agricultural soil microbial communities from Georgia to study Nitrogen management - Poultry litter 2012 (SPAdes) (version 2) | ecosystem: Environmental > Terrestrial > Soil > Agricultural land... | reverse complement strand
GGGACGGAAGCTGACGTCCTTCATCTCGACGAAGACCGACCTCATCAACGCCGGTGCCGACTGGACCGACGCCGAGGTGGTCGTCGACGGCAACCTCATCACCTCCCGCAACCCCGGTGACCTCGAGGCATTCAACGCCGCGATCTCCGAGAAGCTGAGCTGATCCGCGGCGGTCGGTCAGCGGCTCGTCCGCGGGCTGACATACCTGCGTGCGTCGTCGCCCGGGCCACGACATATGCTGGCTGAGGCACCAGCCGAACGAACCGGGCAGAGTCCCGGCCCGGACGAAGGAGAAGTCAGACATGCCGGAAGGCCATGTGATCCACCGACTGGCCAGCGACATCGTCGACACCTTCGCCGGTCACCGCATCGCATCCTCCAGTCCGCAGGGTCGCTTCGCCGGTGCCCGCCTGCTCGATGGGAACGTCCTCGAAAGCGCCGAGGCCTGGGGCAAGCACCTCTTCGTCGGGTTCGCCTCGACTGCGGCCGAAGTCCACATCCATTTGGGCATCTACGGCACGATGCGGTTGGCCGAAGGCGAACCCGAGGTCGTCGGGCAGGTCCGCTGGCGTGTCACCGACGGTGTGAGCACGGTCGATCTGCGCGGACCCAACACCTGCGCGCTCCTCGACCCCGCCGAGGTCGCCGCCGTCATCGACCGACTCGGTCCCGACCCGCTGCGACCCGATGCGGATGCGCAGAAGTTCATCGACAGGGTCCTGCGGTCCCGATCGACGATCGCCACCCTGCTCATGGACCAGTCGGTCATCGCCGGCACCGGCAACATCTATCGTGCGGAGGTCCTCTTCCGCCTCGGCATCGATCCGCTCACACCGGGCAGATCGCTCGGTCGGGAACGTGCCGAGGCGATCTGGCAGGACACTGTTGAACTCATGAGGATCGGTCGGCAGCGCGGCCGCATCGACACCGTCCGACCCGAGCACGATCCCGAGGCCATGGGCCGACCCCCGCGGAAGGACGACCACGGCGGTGAGGTCTACGTCTACCGGCGGCAGAATCAGCCCTGCTGGATCTGCGGCGGCCCGATTCTGACGAACACGATCGCCGGCAGGAACCTCTTCTGGTGTCCGGTGTGCCAGGCAGCCTGAGCCGGGATCTTCCTACACCCGAACCTGAAACCGGCTCGGAGTCCCAGCGACGAAGAAGAGAGCCTGTGGTCTGCACAGTGCAGACCACAGGCTCTCTGCTGCGGAGGATAGGGGATTCGAACCCCTGAGGGCGTTAACCCAACCCGCGTTCCAGGCGAGCGCCATAGGCCACTAGGCGAATCCTCCGCGGATCAGCTTATCCGAGTCGTGACGACAATGCGAAATCGCGATGGCCGAGTGTGAACGATCCCACTTCCGCAACAATTCTTCGAAAAACTTTCACCGGCCTGTCGATCCCGCATAGTCTTGTTCGACGCAGTGCATGAGAGGGCCTCGACCGAGGCTTTCGGCCGATCACGAATGACAGAGGAGTCATCATGAAGTACATGCTCATCATGCGCGCAGTCGATCAGCGAGCCGTCGAGGACTTCGCGAATGCCGATTTCAACGAAGTCATCGCCGCCATGGGCGCCTACAACGAGTCGATGGTCGACGCCGGCGTACTGGTCGACGGCGCCGGACTCTCCGATGCCGAGGAAGGATCCGTCGTCGATTTCTCCGACGACGATCCCGTCGTCACCGACGGCCCCTACGGCGAACTGCGTGAACTCTTCAACGGCTTCTGGATCCTCGACGTCTCAACCAAGGAGGAGGCGATCGAGTGGGCCAAGCGCGCACCGCTCGGACCCGGCTCCCAATTGGAGATCCGCCGCATCAACGACGTCGACGACTTCCCGCAGGACAACGAGTGGATCCAGAAAGAACAGGAATGGATCAACCAGGGCAAGCTGAAGACCAGCCGCGACTGAACCCGACCCCCACCGAGGCGGTCCGTCGACCCGATGCGGCCCCGGCCCACTGGGCCGGTTCCGCATCGGCGCAGCGGACCGTCGAGGCGACGTGGCGGATCGAGGGGGCAAGAATCGTCGCCGCCGTGACCCACTACGTCGGCGATTTCCCGCTCGCCGAGGACTTCGCCCAGGAGGCCTTCGCCGACGCGCTGAGCACCTGGCCGGAGTCCGGCATTCCCCGCAACCCTGCGGCCTGGCTGACGACGGCAGCCAAGCGGAAGGCGATCGACCATTGGCGCAGAAGGGAACGCCTCGACGACCGCATCGCGGATCTCGGCCGTGGCCTCATTGCCACTGCCGAGGGCGTCGGGACTGCCCCAGCCACCTCGCCGGTGGGCAGCTCTCGCCCCAGGCCGCGACCCACCGAGATCCCCGACCCGACCTCGGCCGGTTTTGACCTGCCGTGGGATCCGGACGCGATCGATGACGACGTGCTCCGCCTTCTCTTCATCTCCGCCCACCCCGTGCTCACCCGCGAGGCGCAGCTGGCACTGACCCTGCGCGTCGTCGGCGGTCTGACGACGGAACAGATCGCCCGCGCATTCCTCCTGCCCGTCCCCACCATCCAACAGCGCATCGTCCGAGCGAAGAAGGTGCTCGCAAAAGCCGAGGTCCGCTTCGAACTGCCGCCCGCGAGCGCATGGAGCGACCGCCTCGGCGGAGTCCTCGGGTCCCTCTACCTCATGTTCTCCGAAGGCCACGTCGCCACGTCCGGCTCGGACTGGATGCGTCCCGAGCTTGCTCTCGACGCCCTCCGCCTCGCTCGCATCGCTGCCGGGCTGCTCCCCCGCGAACCCGAGGTCCACGGTCTCGTCGCCCTCATGGCCTTCACCGCCTCCCGCTTCCCCGCCCGCCTCGATCGAACCGGTGCGCCGGTTCTGCTCGCCGACCAGGAACGGAGCCGGTGGGACCGCAGCCTCATCCGCCTCGGCGAAGCTTCCCTCAAACGGTCGACAGATCTGCGCGAGTCCCGCGGGACGTACACGATTCAGGCTCAGATCGCGAAGGTGCACGCCTCCGCCCGCACGATCGCCGACACCGACTGGGAACGCATCGTCTCCCTCTACGGCGACCTCGGCAGCATCAAGCCTTCGGCGATCACCGATCTCAATCAGGCGATCGCCATCGCCGAGGCCAGGGGGCCGGCCGCCGGGCTGGAGAGGGTTGATGCCCTCGCCGACTCCGGTGCGCTGTCCCGCTGCCACCTCCTTCCCAGCGTCCGCGGAGAGCTGCTGGCCCGCCTCGGCGAAGTCGGGGAGGCCCGCGAGGAACTCCTCCGCGCGACGAAACTGACGACGAACGACCGCGAACGCGACGTCCTCGAGGACAAGGCGCGGCAGCTGCGCTGACCGATGCGGTGGACGGCTTCGCCTACCGGCCGGATCCGCCCACTCGTTTTGTGCACCGAGGACGCTGTCGACTAGACTGGTCGCTGGCTCCCCGTGTGGCGTCATCTTGTGAACTCCCCCAGGGCCGGAAGGCAGCAAGGGTAAGCGAGCTCTGGCGGGTGCACGGGGAGTCCTCTTTCTCCAAGATCACAATTCCACAACTCCCCTTATCCCCCATCGGCCCAGGTCAGTTCCGCCGCAGCGATCCTGACGTCACCCGTTTTCGGGCTCAGAGACGAATTCGTTAATACTTTCGTGATTTCCTTTCACTACCATTATTCGCAGTTCTCATCCCTGTGCTCGAACGAGGTTCCCTGTTGTCCACGAAGATGCAAGGGGCCATTGCCGCCCTTTCGGCGCTGGCCCTGCTGACGGCATGCACGCCGTCGAGTTCTGACCCCGATGCGACCCGCGATGATGCGAAGACCGCCGAGGCGGCCGCAGAGCCCGTCTTCCGCGTCGGAACGATCAGCGACGAAACCGCCGAGGCCGCTTCCTCCGCACAGACGGACTCACCCCAGCCGACCGATGATGGGACGGCGTCGGCAGCGCCGAGCGATTCCGCCTCATCGGCGGCGAGCCTCCCCACAGGAGACCGATTCGGCGAGGCCGTCGAATCCGGTGATGCGATCGAACTCGACCCCGGGCAGCGCATCGGCGTCAGCGTCGACAACGCCACGCTGAAGAACATCTCCGTCACCGAGGCTGATCATCCTCGGATCTCCGCCGATCCCGGCGTCTTCTTCGACGGCAGCGGTCAGGCCCTCGAGGCCGATGAGGATGCGCAGGCCGGTTCCTCCTCACCGAGTTCGACGAGCACTGAAACGGATGACGGTCAGTCCTCGGACTCCGCGTCGACGGAGGCCGAGGACCCTGAGGCCCTCCCGGCGCCGGAGGAGTCCGCGGCATGGATCTCGACCTACGACCTCGTCGCCGACAGCAGCTACGAGGTCAGCGCCACGGCGACCACGCCGGACGGTGACGAGGTCGACCTGTCCGCTGAGGTCACCGTCGGCGACACCGATGCCTCACCGATGTCGGTGCGCACCACCCTCGCCGATGACCAGACCGTCGGCGTCGGGGCGCCGATCATCCTCAACTTCGGTTCGACGGTGTCCGAGGAGTTCCGTGACGATGTCGAGCGCAGGCTCTCGGTCGAGGTCACCGACGAGGACGGCAAGAAGCGCAAGGTCGAGGGATCCTGGGGCTGGCTCTACGACGACCCGCAGTCGCGTCTGCATTTCCGGCCGAAGGATTTCTGGCCCGCATACTCGAAGGTCTCGGTCGATGTGCCGCTGAAGAACGTGCCCATGGGTGAGAACACCGTGGGTCAGAACGATCTCACGCTCGATTTCGAGATCGGCCGCAAGCAGGTCGTCGAGGCCAGCGCGAAGACCCACCGCATGGTCGTGACCCGTGACGGCAAGGAGGTCATGGACTTCCCGGCCTCGCTCGGCGCCCCGAAGTCACCGTCGTACAACGGCACCCATGTGGTGATGTCGAAGGCCGCCGATTACACCATGACCTCCGAGCAGTGGGACTACGAGACCGATGTGAAGTGGGCGGTGCGCATCCACAACAACGGCGAATTCATCCACGCCGCCCCGTGGTCGGCGGGTGTCCAGGGCGCACAGAACGTCTCCCACGGCTGCGTCAACCTCACAACCGAGCGGGCGAAGGAATACTATGATTCCGCGCTCTTCGGCGACCCCGTCGAGATCACCGGATCGGACGTGAGCCTGTCGACTCAGGACAGCGACATCTCCGACTGGGTCTACAGCTGGGATGAATGGAAGGAGCTGAGCGCCCTCGATTGAGAGCGCTCAGCTGATCTGCCCGACGAGTCCCGCTTCGGCTCGTCTTATCTGTCGAGCTTCTCCACGGCCTTGTCGATCATCGGCACATAGCGCTCGAGAGCCCACGGGACCGTGAGCGGGTTGATGATCGAGGATCCGGTGACGAAGGCCTGGTCCTCCGGCGCCACGACCGCGCCGGCCTTGACGGCCGGAATGTTCGCGTACAGACCCTGGGACTCGACTTCCTTCCGGTTCTCCTCATCGGAGTAGAAGGTGAAGAGGAGGTCGGAGTCGTTGAGCTTGTCCGCGTTCTCGAGGCCGATGAGCGCCGAGTCCGTTCCCGGCTCGTCGTAGTCCTCCTTCAGTTCGTCGATGACCGGATCGGGGGTCAGACCCAGGGCCGAGACCATGGCGACTCGCTGCTCGGTGGGATAGAACACGCCCAGAGTCCCGGGCCCGGAGTTGTAGACGAAGGAGAAGGTGAGGTCCTTGTACTCGTCCCGTTTGGCATCCGAGAGCTGCTCCTTGATGTCATCGACCAGTCCTTCGGATTCCTCCTCATGCCCCAGCGCCTTGCCGATCGTGGTGATCTGGTCGTCCCATTCGATCGTCCACGGCTGCTCGGGGTAGGCCACGGTCGGGGCGATGTCGTCGAGCTGCTCGTACTGCTCGGCGGTCACACCGGACCAGGGGGCGAGAATGACATCGGGCTCGAGTTCGGCGATGGCTTCGACATCGAGTTCCGTGTCTCCCTGGAACTGCTCGGGCAGCTCCTCTCCCCGGTCCTTCACGGCCTCATAGATCCACGGCATGTAGCCGGTGTCATCGCTCCCCCAGGCGTATTCCTCCATGCCGACGGGGGTCTTGCCGAGGGCGATGGCGGTCTCGGTCGAGCCCTGGCCGAGGGTGACGACGCGTTCGGGTTCGGATTCGATGACCGCCTCACCCAGTGCGTGCTCGATGGTCACCGGTTCGAAGTCACCGGAGCCCTGGGAGCCGGACTCCGATGCGTCGGAGTCCTGGCTGCAGGCTCCGGCGGTGAGGGCGAAGGCGACGATCGTTCCCGCGGCGGCGAAGCGACGCAAGAGTTGAGCTGGCATGTCTGTCCTTTCGACAGTGTGAGGAATCCGGACGACTCCCGGGCATTGACGTAGGCCAGCCTAAACTAACTTCAGCTCGAGATCGAAGTGAACGTGAGTCAGGTCACTCGACATGGGGGTCTTGACGCGGTCTCGGTCGCCGCGCCTACGATCGGCTCCATGAGCACACAGCGAGATCGTGCCCGTCGCCTCGTCGACAAGCATGGTCGCACCTTCGCCGCCGAGGCCTCGATCACTCTGCGCGACAAGCCGGCGCCGCTGTGGCAGCTGCTCGTCCTCACACTGCTGCTGTCGACTCGGATCAGCGCCGATATCGCACTCGCCACCGCCCGCGAACTCTTCTCCGCCGGGTGGAGGACGCCGCAGCGTCTGCGTAAGAGCACCTGGCAGCAGCGGGTCGACGCCCTCGGCCGCGGCGGCTACCGACGCTACGACGAGAGCACTGCGACGCGCCTCGATGATGCCGCAGCCCTGCTCATCGACCGCTGGGCCGGCGATCTGCGCCGTCTCAGAGACGAGGGCGAGGCGGACTCGTCCCGTCTGTCCTCGCTGCTCCAGGAATTCACCGGCATCGGTCCGACGGGAGCGCATGTCTTCCTGCGTGAGGTCCAGGCGGTGTGGCCTCAGGTGCGACCCCACGTCGATCCTCTCGTGAGGAAGGGTGCCGAGGCCGCCGAGCTGCCCGAGGATGCGCAGGCTCTCGCCGGACTCGTCGACGACGACGAAATCGCCGCCCTCGCCGCCGCGCTCGTCCGAGTCGCCCGCGATCCTTCGCTGATGGACGATCTCGACAGCTGAGCGGACCGGCGCCTTCGAGCAGGCCAGGAATCCGCTGAGGGCAGAAACCATCGCCGAGGCCTCCGCCGACGTCTAGGCTCGGACCATGACATCCAGCTCGACACCGCGACCGCTGTGGCGTGAGGCCCTGGGCAGAACGCTGCGCCTGCGTCGCACGGACCTGGGGCTGACCCTGGGTCAGGTCTCCCGCCGCTCCGGGGTCTCCACACAGTTCCTGTCCGAGGTCGAACGCGGACTCAAGGATCCGTCCTCCGAGGTCATTGAGGCCGTCACGATCGCGCTCGGACTCGAGGTGCCCGACGTCCTCGTGCTCACCTCCAATGGCATGCGGCGGGGATTCCTCCGCGCCGGCGGACGCGACGAGACGACCGCACGGTCGGCGATGGGTCGGGTCGAGCTCTCGCTCGCCGCCTGAGCGGCCTTTCAGAGGATGACGTCGATGAGCCCGAAGTCCTGTGCGGCCTTCGCATCGAGGACGAGGTCCCGGTCGAGGTCGCGGCGGATCTGCTCCGGGCGGCGTCCGGTGTTCGCCGCGAGCATCCCTTCGACCTCGCGGCGCTGCCGGACGATCTCATCGGCGGCGACGATGAGGTCGGGAATCGTCCCCCGGGCACCCTCGGCGTGCGGTTGGCGCAGCACCGCCCGAGCGTGCCCGAGCATGGCGCGCTGGCCGGCGGCTCCCGCCGCCAGGAGCACGGCCGCATCAGCCGCGGCCTGTCCCACACAGGTGGTGGCGACCGGCGAACCGATGTGGTGCATCGCATCGTAGATCGCGGTCATCGCCGTCAGCGATCCGCCCGGGGAGTTGATGTACATGCTGATCGGCAGCTCCCGACTGCTGGCGTCGAGGTGCAGCAGCTGTGCGATGATCGTGTTCGCCACTCCGTCGTCGATGGGCACACCGAGGTAGATGATGCGGTTGCCGAGCAGGTGCGAGTAGACGTCGACGATCCTCTCGCCGCCTCCGGACCGGTCGACGACATTGGGGATCGTGTACTGGCTCATCGCGTCCCTCCGATCTTCGCGTGCAGCTGCGCCGGAGCAGTGAGGATGTCGTCGATGAGTCCGTAGTCGCGGGCGGCATCGGCTGCGAACCATTTGTCCCGCAGCGAATCGGCGAACACCTGCTCATATGTCTGCCCGGTCGCCTCGGCGATGCGGGTGAGCACCGAATCGCGGACCTCACGCAGATCATCGCCCTGCAGTTCGATATCGGCCGCGGCTCCGCCGATCCCACCGGACCCCTGATGGAGGAGGATGCGGGCGTGCGGCAGGGCGAGGCGCTTTCCCGGCGTGCCCGAGGTGAGCACGAACTGCCCCGCCGAGGCGGCCCACCCGAACGCGATCGTGACGATGTCGTTGGGCACGGTGGCGATGACATCGGCGATCGCATGCATCATCGGCACCGATCCGCCCGGGGAGTTGATCCACAGGTGGATGTCGGAGCTCGGGTCCTCAGCGGAGAGCAGGACCAGGCGGGAGATGATCTCCATGCCGTTCTCATCCTGCAGCTCCCCGTTGAAGACGACGGACCGGTAAGCGTAGAGCATCCTTTGGGATTCGGGAATCGCTGTGGTCGCCGTGGCCTCGGGTGTCTCGGAGGACCGGGACGAAGCGGCGAGGTGGGACGGGGTCGGTATGTGGTGTGTGAACATGGTGCCACCCTGGCAGCCGCTCAATGCCCGGTGAACCCGAATCCGCCCGGGGCGGATCCTTGCCGCCGTGAGCGGACGGGACCGTCTTGTCTGCACGGTCCTCGCAGCCGTGCGTGTTAGCATCGAGGCGTCGAAAGGGGACGAGATGCTGGCGAATATGTGGCTGACTCTGCAGCTGCTCGTCGTCGTGACCTCGGCTGATATCGACTCGGTCGTGCCGCAGTCCCCGACTCATCTCATCGTCCTGGCCCTGCTCGGCGCCGCCCTGCTGACACCGATCGCTACCTGGGCGGGCATCGCACTCCTGCGGGTGGTGTCGCTGGCCGCGCGAGTTCCCCGACTTCCCGACGTCCGCAGAGGCGTGCGCGAATTCCGCATGCCCGAAGATCCCGGCACCCCGGGAACCGCCTTGGCCAGAGCGCCTTCGCGGGTCGTTCACGCCATCGCCTGAACGACGTCTCTGCCACCCTGCGGACTGCCGCGACCTTCAAACAGGTCGCTGTCTTCGGCAGACCCCCGTCTTCGGCGGGTCCCCGGCTCCCAACGGCAACCGGCAGGCCGCTGTCCCATAACGGCTGCCGCCGGGACCGGCCCCGGACCGCGCTGGGCACCTGCACCGGATGGTGACGTCGCCCCATTGACTCCGCGCCCCGAGCGCTCTGCCCCAAGGACACAGACCTGTGAATATCTATGAATTCCTGCCCATCCGCCTGCTCGTCGAAGCCGCCTACGAGGTGGTCACGACGCTCACCTCGTTCCTCCATCCTCTCGCCGGGGCCCACAGTGCCGCCCTGGCCGTCATCGTGCTCACCCTCCTCGTCCGCGCCGTGCTCATCCCTGTCGGGGTGTCCCAGGTCAAGGCCGGAATCACCCGCAGGCGACTGGCCCCGAAGATCAGCGAGCTGCGATCGAAGCACAAGGACAAACCCGAGCTCATGCAGCAGAGGCTCATGGAGCTGTACAAGGAGGAGAACGCCTCTCCCCTGGCCGGCTGTCTGCCCGTGCTGGCACAGATGCCCGTGCTCATGGCCGTCTACGGCCTGTTCATCAACTCCTCGATCGGCGGGCGGACCAATGAGCTGCTCGGACACACGTTCCTCGGACTCCCGCTGAACACGAGCTTCGTCAAGCTGCTGGGTGCCGGGGACCTGACCGGCACCGCCATCACCGTCTACCTCGTCCTCGTCGTCCTCATCGCAGTCGTCGCCGGGTTCTCCCGCCACCTGCTCACCCCGACTCAGCCCGAGGCCCCGGCGGCCGCGGGCTCAGCGCGCTCCGCACCGGACTCCCCGACCATGCCGGACCTGTCGGGGCTGATGAAGACGCTGAGCTTCATGCCCTTCCTCACCGCGATCTTCGCTCTCTTCGTCCCGCTGGCTGCCGCCGTCTATCTGGCGACGACGACCTCGTGGACACTCGGTGAACGGCTGGTCCTCAACCGCCTCCTCGGCGCGAACGATCCGCTGCCTGAGGAGCGGGCGCGCGTCAGCGACTGAATCGGGCGAAGAGCCCGGGCAGAGGGGAGACATGCGAAGAGCCCGGGGCGGAGGATTCCTGTCCTCCGCCCCGGGCTCGGCATCGACGGTCGGTGCCGGTCGACTCGTCGGTCAGGCGATGACCGGTTCCGGCCGGGTCCCGGCTTCGACTCTCAGCTCGCCGTCGACGACGGCGGCGCGGATGCGACCGCCCTCATCGACAGCCTCGGTGACGAGCAGATCCGCGATGCGGTCATCGAGTTCGCGCTGGATCACGCGACGCAGGGGACGAGCACCGAATTCGGGCTCGTAGCCCTTGTCGGCGAGCCAGTCGAGGGCATCGGCGGAGACATCGAGCGAGATGCCCTTCGCCTCGAGCCGCTTGCGGCTGGCCGCCAGCTGCTGGCCCACGATGGACCGCAGCTGCGCGCGATCGAGACGGGAGAACATCACGGTGTCGTCGATGCGGTTGAGGAACTCCGGCCGCATGAATTCCTTGAGCCGTCCCATGACCTTGGCCTTGAGGTCCTTCTCCGCATCCTGTGCGACACCGGAGTTGAAGCCCAGTGGGTTGCCGGACATGAACTCCGAACCGAGGTTGGAAGTCATGATGATGACGGTGTTGCGGAAGTCGACCGTGCGCCCCTGGCCATCGGTGAGGCGTCCGTCGTCGAGGACCTGCAGGAGCAGGTTGAACGCATCCGGGTGCGCCTTCTCGACCTCGTCGAGGAGGATGACCGAATACGGACGCCGACGGACCTGCTCGGTCAGCTGACCGGCCTCGTCGTAGCCGACATAGCCGGGAGGGGCACCGACGAGACGCGAGACCGTGTGACGTTCGCCGAATTCGCTCATATCGAAGCGGATCATGGCCGATTCGTCGTCGAACAGGGTCTGCGCCAGTGCCTTGGCCAGCTCCGTCTTGCCCACACCGGTGGGGCCGAGGAAGAGGAAGCTGCCGATCGGGCGGTCGGGATCGGCCATTCCGGTCTGGCTGCGGCGGATGGCCCGGGACACCGAGGTCACGGCCTCGTCCTGCCCGACCACCCGGTCGTGGAGGACCTCTTCCATGTTCGCCAGGCGAACCTTCTGGCTCTGGGTCATCCGTGCGGCCGGGATGCCGGTGGCCCGGGAGACGACCCGGGCGATCTCCTCCTCACCGATGGTCGCTTCGGACGCCGCGGTCCGCGCCGCCTGGGCATCCGGGGCCTCGACGGACTCGATCCGGGCGGTGAGCGCGGTGATCTCATCGCGCACACGTCCGGCGCGTTCGTAGTCCTCGGCCTCGATCGCCGACTTCTTCTCGGCCTCGAGTTCGGAGAGATTGCGCTTGAGCGCGTCGACGTCGACACCGGGTCCGCGTGCCAGCGACATCCGGGCACCGGCCTGGTCGATGAGGTCGATGGCCTTGTCCGGCAGGAAGCGGTCGGTGATGTAGCGGTTCGACAGTTCGACCGCGGCCCGGACCGCCTCGTCGGTGTAGGTGACTTCGTGGAATTCCGCGTAGCGATCCTTCAGTCCCTCGAGGATCGTCACGGCGTCCTCCACACTCGGTTCGCCCACGGTCACCGGCTGGAACCGGCGTTCGAGCGCCGAGTCCTTCTCGATGGTGCGGTACTCCTTGAGCGTGGTGGCACCGATCATGTGCAGATCGCCGCGGGCCAGTCGCGGCTTGAGGATGTTTCCGGCATCCATCGAATTCGACTCGCCGCTGCCGCCTGCCCCGACGAGGGTGTGGAGTTCGTCGACGAAGACGATCATGTCTCCGTCCTCGGCGATCTCATTCAGCGCCCCGGTCAGCCGCTCCTCGAAGTCTCCGCGGTAGCGGGTGCCCGCGAGCATGCCGGGCATATCGAGGGCGATGATGCGCTTGCCGTGCAGCTGCTTGGGCACCTCACCGGCGTGGATGGCCTGGGCCAGGCCCTCGGCGATCGCGGTCTTGCCGACGCCTGCCTCACCGAGCAGAACGGGGTTGTTCTTCGTCCTGCGGGCGAGGATCTCGATCGTCTGCTCGATCTCCTCGGCCCGACCGATGACCGGGTCGAGGCGGCCCTCTGCGGCCAGCGCCGTGAGGTCGGTGCTGTACTTCTCGAGCACGGATCCCTGGGACTCGTCCCCTTCGGCCTCCTGCCCGGGCTGCATTCCGGCCTCGGCGGCCTCCGCTCCCGCCTGCAGGGCTGCCTGTGTCACCCCGGCCTGAGCGAGGATGCGTCCGGCCGGCATCTCCTGATTGAGCACGAAGGCGAAGAAGATGTGCTCCGGATCGATGTAGGTCGACCCGAAGGCACGTGCCACCTGGTAGGCGTCGAGCAGGGCCCGCTGGGCGGAACCGGTCAGCGTGGGTGTGGAGTCCGCCGCGACGTCGGTGGCCGCCGGAAGGCGCTCTTCGATGCCGTGGGCGATGGCTTCGGGATCGGCGCCCGCTTGGCGCACGGCCGAGATCCCGGGTTCGGAATCGACCATGATGCGCAGGATGTGCAGGGCGTCGACCTCGGTCTGACCGTGACGGCCGGCGAATTCCGCGGCCGCTTCGATGACCTCGTGGCTGCGCTTGCTCAGCAGCCGGTTGATGTCGACGGAACGGCCTCGGCGCGCTCCGTTCTGCCCTTGCAGGAACCGTGCGAGGAACTCATCGAAGGAGTCACCGCCAGAGCCTGCGGGTCCATAGAATGTGGCCAAAACTGACCTCCTCTTTCAAAGTTGAGCGTGTACGACTCAATCAACAGGAGCGGCGGTCCTGTTATTCCCGGTTCCGCTACGACGCGGCCGGCACTGAGACGGGCTTCACAGTCCGGGCCGGAGACGGCCTCAGCCCTCCGAGGGCCAGCCGTTGGGCTCACAGCCCTGCAGACCCTTCGTCTGCTGCTGCATCAGCGGCGCCGTGCGACCCGGGCCGGGGCAGCTCTCATGCCCATGGCCCAGGGCATGGCCGACTTCGTGGTTGATCAGGTACTGCCGGTATCGGACGATGTCGTCGAATTCCTCGGTCGCCGCGACCCAGCGCTTGGCGTTGAGGATGACGTCGGGGCCGTTGCGGCACGAGAGCTTGCCGAGGGTGCGCAGGGGCAGGCACATCTGGTCGACGGTGTCGGGACTGGCGATGGAGATCATCGTGTCCTGCCCGTCGTCGACGAGTTCGATGGAGACGTCGTCGATGTCCTGCCAGCCGCGTTCGTCCTGGAGCGTGTCGATGATGAAGTCACCGGCCCGGTCGACGTCGATGGGCAGATCGTCCTCGACGCGCACGGCGACCTTGAAGGTCTTCCCCTGCTCCCGGTTGGGCCCGGTCTCCTCGGCGGGTCGCTTCCATTCCCCGCTGCCGGTGGTCTCGATGTCGTCCTCGGTCAGATCCGCCGCCCCGGCGTCGTCGACGGCCGCGCCGTCGGTGGGTTCGCTGGGCTCGCCTGACTCGTCCGGCTGCTCTGTCGGGCTCGCGGAGGCTCCGATGGTCTCGGCCGCCTGCGGGGTCGGCCGGGTCTGCTGACCGTCCTCGGGTGCGCAGGCGCTCAGCCCGATGAGCAGGGAGGCTGCGGCCAGGGACGTCAGGGCCCGCAGACGCGGACGGGAGGCGGGGCGAGTTCGACTGAGCACGCCTGCGAGTCTAACCCCTGCGGCCTCGTGGGCGCAGATCCGCCGAAGAGCGGATCAGGGGCGAAGGCGTGCCGGCACCTCGATGCGCCCCGTGTCTCTAGGGCCTCAGAACTCGAGCACCCCGCCCGGTCCGCGCATCCGGGCCCGCAGACGCGGTTCGGGGCCCTCGACGACGCGAGTGTCCCCGGCCCCGAGCACCTCGAGTGCGGATCGGGTCGCGTCGACCTCGGGGGTCTCGATGGCGAAGTCGAGCAGCTCCAGCCGCGGCAGGGACGCCTCGGCGGGGTGGCGGGACTCGCCCCAATCGATGAGGAAGGGCTGGGTCCCCGCGGCCGGCAGCGGCGACCTGCTGGTCAGCCGCCATTCGAGCAGGTCTCCGTCGGGGGTCTCGCGGGACATGTCCCTGACCTCTCCGAAGTCGATGACTGCCGTGTTCGCGGCCGCGACCTTGGCCAGAAAGGCCGGCGGATGGATCGCCCAGGTCTGCAGGGTCGGGGCCGTGGCCAGATGCGCATCGAGGGCGAGTCTGCCGTCGGCGGGCGGATCCTGCTGCGGGTCGGGGCCGAGGAGCTCCAGGTAGGTGCGGGCGTCGTCGGCCCAGCCGGTCGGGCTCAGCCCGAGAAGGCAGTTCGCGGTGCCCCGACCGGGGTGCGAGCCCCCGGAGACCGCGCGCAGCCCCGTGGCCTCCTCCACCGCGGCGACTCCGGCGTCGAGGTCGGGCACCGTGACGATGAGATGGTCGAGTTCCCTGGGAACGGTGTGCAGAGCGTCCATGATCCACCTGGACCTTTCAAACGAGCGTAGAGCCTCAGTCTCCCCCGCTTGGACGCCGAGGGCAATGCCGAGGAG
>Ga0209487_1002595_pt1 | contig 14618 bp, 13 predicted proteins | sample Poulit2012_FD_187524 | JGI IMG/M metagenome (GOLD analysis project Ga0209487, IMG submission 187524) | Agricultural soil microbial communities from Georgia to study Nitrogen management - Poultry litter 2012 (SPAdes) (version 2) | ecosystem: Environmental > Terrestrial > Soil > Agricultural land... | reverse complement strand
GCGGCTTCTTTTCACGCGCATGCTTCGCGCGCGCGTTCGTATCGCCTGCCGAATCGGTCATGGCCGTGCGACCCCCGAAAATTGAATCATCGCAAAAATGCTGTCGACGTAAATTATTACTCAGACGCGCGGCAAATGGAAATATGTTGAGTTTGCCACCATGATTTCAAGAAAGCCGGAGGGGAACCCCCTCGCGGCGTGTGGCAACGCGCACTGCTTCGTGAGCTGTGCTCGAAAAAGGATCGGCTCTACCTTCCGTGAGTCCGATGCTTTTACATCGGACGCCCTTTTATGCGATCGAACGAGCGCGACTTTTTGGCATGATTATCGAAGCCGTCCTAAGATCCAAGAACGGGTTTGTTGTAACGACATCTCAACACCAATGAGGAGCATTGAGTACGCGTATGCTCGTGCCGGAAGCTGGTAGTTTAAGTTGCGTAAGTGCCCAACACGACAGGCTCGTCGCTGCTTGGCCATACGAGGAGACGTAAATATTGGAACTGCGAGAATACCTGGGCATCCTCCGGAAGTATTGGGCGATGATCCTCCTGATTGCGCTCGCCACAATTTTCACCGTTGGCGCGGTTACGTTTAACAAAATTCCGCAATACGAGTCATCCACGAAATTATACGTCTCTGTGCGCAGCGACGGTGGCGGATCTAGTGAACTCGTTCAGGGCAGCAACTTCGCTCGGCAAGTGGTCACGAGTTACGTCGATGTGGTGACCAGTGACCTCGTTCTCGCCCCGGTCGTTGACGAACTCCAGCTTACAGACACCACTCAGGAACTTGCCAAGAAAGTTACTGCCTCCACACCGGCAGATTCCGTTCTCCTAAAGATCACTACGTCGGACACCGACCCGCAGCGCGCCGCGCTTATTACGAATGCCATAGCGGAGAGTTTCATTGATGTAGTTGAAGAACAACTCGAGAAGCCAATCGACGGTGACGCCAGTATGGTTAGGCTGCAACCGATCCAGCCAGCATTACCGAATTCCGATCCCGTTAGCCCTAACAAGTCACGAAATCTCGCTCTTGGCATAGTTTTGGGATTAATGCTCGGGTATGGCGCGGCGGTCTTGCGAAAATTCCTCGATACTCGCATTCACACACTCAGCGATATGGAGGAACTCACCGAAGCCCCACTGCTCGGCGCGATAATCAACGATCCTGACGCAACGCGGCACCCACTAATCGTACATACCGACCCACGGAATCCGCGGAGCGAATCATTCAGAACATTACGCACTAATCTTCAGTTTCTTGACGTTCAGGGGGGTTCACGCACGTATGTGATTTCCTCGGCTAGTCCATCCGAAGGCAAGACGACCACATCAATTAACATCGCACTTAGTCTTGCCGAAACCGGCTCCCGAGTAGCGCTCATCGACGCCGATATGCGACGGCCAAAAATCGCGGAATACATGGGCATCGAAGGCGCTGTAGGCCTATCAGACATTTTGATAGGCCGCGCGGAACTTCAGGACGTAGCACAACGTTGGGGGAGAAAGGGGAGCCTCTACGTGCTCGCCAGTGGCCGCATACCCCCCAATCCAAGCGAGTTGCTCGGCAGCAAAGCAATGCATCAACTTATGCAATTATTAGATGAGCACTTCGATTACGTCATTATCGACTCGCCTCCACTACTCGCTGTAACTGACGCAGTAGTTGCATCTAAATATGCTCGAGGTGTGATTCTCGTGGCTGCATCATCACAAACTCGGAAGCCTGCTTTCGAGGGCGCGCTCAATCGACTGGAAACAGCGCGCGCGAATCTTCTTGGAATTGTGATGATCCGCGTGCCCATCAAAGGGCCGGATAGCTACGGCTACGGCACGTACGCTTATACTTATGGAGAAGTTCCTGCCACTAACGGACGCTCTCCCTCCCAATCGCGAAAAGGCCGTCATGGCCGTTCGAAGAAGGTACGCGCATAGTTTATGTCGCCTTTTCGAATCCTTACCGTGTGCACTGGAAATATCTGCCGCTCCCCGCTTAGTGAGATTGCACTTCGACACTACCTAAGCAATCTCAATTCTGTGGAGGTTTTCAGTGCTGGTACGCGTGCGCTAGTCGGGCAGCCAATGGATACTCAGAATGCCGAGATCGCGGAGCAAAGGGGCATTTCCGGGTCGCGCGACCATGTCGCACGCCAACTTACTGCTGAACAGATTGAGTCAGCGGACCTCATACTGGCTCTGGCTCGCGAGCACCGCCGTTTTGTCGTCGAACTTGTGCCGTCGGCTACTCAACGTACATTCACACTGCGCGAATTCGCGCGACTCGCGCAGCAATATTCCCAGGATTCGCCCGCTGTTGCACCGCTCAGCGATGTTTTTGGGAGGTCATTAGATAATTTTGTGCTAAATGTAGCCGCGCAGCGCGGAGATGTGAGGAAGGTATCTAGCCCTACGGATGATGACGTGATTGACCCCTATCGGTTAGATTCTGCCGTTTTCGCTCAGCAAGCGAACGAAATTCTCCCTGCTGCCGAGATATGTGCCGCCTTCATTCAGACAAATATCGAGAACGCATATTGAAAACAACGGGGCACAAATCTGCAGGGACGTGCCACGGGGAGATAGCAAAATGGAATTAGGACCGCAAGAACTCGCTCTGGACTCCGATCGCGAGCCATTACCAGAAGCCGCTCAGCCTCATTACGTGTTGCGCCGAGGTATGCAATTTCTGCTCGATATTTTCGGCTGGCTCTTATCGGTTCCATTTGCCACTTGGCTCCGATATGAATTCGATGGATCGCGGATTAGCTGGCTACCCATTGTGTTATTCGCCCTTGCCGTCGCGCTTGGACAGTATGTAACCGGACATTTATTCGCCCTCTACCGTGGTCGTTACAACTACGGCACATTTGAGGAAGTGCGTGCTGTTTCATGGTCGGCAGCAACTAATGGCATCTTCTTCATGCTCACCACGCTAGTTATCGGCCCTCTGGTTGAAGTTCCACGGAGCGTCATCATAATCGCGCTCCCCTTCGCGTTGGTATGGATGTTCGGGACGCGATATATAAAGCGCCTCTTCCTTGAGCGGAAGCGCAAACCGAGCAACGATGCCGCGCCTACAATAATCTACGGAGCTGGTTATCTCGGTGAAGTGCTCGTTCGCCGCATGACCACGGACCCTGAGTCGAAGTACCGACCGGTCGCGTTCCTGGATGATTCAAAAACGAAATCGAATCTCGAGTTGCGTGGCGTTCCAGTGAGCGGAACTTTCAAGGATCTAGAAAAAGTCGCCCAAGCAACTGGTGCGTCTACGTTGGTCGTTGCCATTGGGTACGCGGACCCTACACTGCTGCAAAACATCGTGGATTCAGCACAAAACATTGGCCTAGATGTAAAGGTTCTCCCGGTCCTCAATCACGTTCTCGAGGGCGCTTCTCAGTTGACTGATCTACGAACTGTCAACATAGAGGATTTAATCAGTCGACCGCAGATTGACACCGATGTCGAATCCATCGCCGGATACCTCACAGGCAAGCGTGTTCTTGTAACTGGAGCTGGTGGTTCAATTGGTTCCGAACTATGCGTGCAAATTTCTCGCTTCGGGCCACGAGAGCTCAGCATGCTTGATCGCGACGAAACCGCTTTACAAGCCGTCCAGATTGAAACCGCGGGTAGCGGTCTTCTCGATACAAATAGCCTGCTACTCGCAGATATTCGTGATGCAGAAGCTCTCAAGAAAATCTTTAGTGAACACAATCCAGAAGTCGTATTCCACGCCGCCGCTTTGAAGCACCTGCCATTACTTGAGAAGTATCCCGATGAGGCCTGGAAGACAAATGTTCTTGGGACCTTAAACGTATTGCGTGCGGCGAACGCTGCTGGGGTTGAAACCTTTGTAAACATCTCCACAGACAAAGCAGCCGACCCCACAAGTGTGCTCGGACACTCAAAACGTCTAGCTGAAAAACTCACAGCCGCGATAGCTGACGAGACGAAAAAGGGTGCTCGGTATGTCTCTGTGAGGTTCGGTAATGTAATTGGATCTCGAGGATCTATGCTTCCCACATTTACCCGGCTAATCGAGCGAGGTGGGCCTCTTACGGTGACCCACCCTCAGGTGTCGCGGTACTTCATGACGATCCCCGAAGCCTGTCAACTGGTCCTGCAAGCGGGGGGGATCGGCCGTTCCGGTGAAGTTCTTATACTCGACATGGGTGAACCAGTCAGTATCCTTGATGTCGCCAAGCGCATGATCCGGCTGTCGGGGAAGAAAATAGACATTATCTTCACTGGGTTACGAGACGGCGAAAAGCTCCACGAATCCCTCATTGGAGAGAACGAAACAGCAAGTCGTCCATTCCATGAACTCATATCTCACGCCCGCATCGGGGCTCTTAATCCACAAGACCTCAGTCACCGCGAATGGCAAGCTACGGTCGATCGTGCCGGAAAACTTTAGAGCCAAGCGCTACGCTGTGTTTCAAGAGAAGCCATAAAGCCCCGAGGACCGTCGTAGAAAGACTCATCGACGTCAGTAGCGAATAGAAGCCCACCTCGCGACGCTTGTATTGAGGCTCTCTCATTTCGGACACGCGCAAAATAGCAAAGAACATTCTGACCATGCGGGTGCGGTCACAATCTCCAGTGATCCTACCGCTCTTCTCTAATGCAGCACGAAATGATCTCAAATCAGCAGAAAGCTGGATCTAGAACGGGGCAGCCACCCGCTACCACACCATCCGCAAACTAGCGTAGGGCTCCGGAATGTCAGTAGCAAGTTAATAAAACGCTGAATGCTTAGAGCGACTCCTTGCGGTTCTTGTCCGATGCGATCTGATGATGTTTTGGTGCGGTCAGCCGCAACCTATGGCTTCCCAAAATGTTAGCTTTTAAACCCGTTGAAAAGCCAGTGCAAAAGTACAGCAGGTGCGAAAATAAGACGCCGGAACATGCGACAATCGTCCGTCGGTCGAGAACGGAGGCCCTCGGTACGAGTATGAGGCCAGAAAACGCAAATGCGCAGGGGCGTCTAAAAGAATATCCGGTCGGATTTCGGAAAATGGCGCACGGGCACTTACCTCCTTATGGCAGTGTGCGCCTTCACGAACTGCTAAGACAAAATTCACAACCAGTTACAAATGATATTCGCCTCCGAAACAAACGTGAGCCAATATCTGCAGACAGATTACCGGCATTGCTTGTTCACGTCGACCATACTTCTCAGTATGGAAAAATGAATTTTGCCCACTATTGTCCCAAAATCCAACAAATCAGTCCGTCTGTCAGCTACTCGGATGATTCATGGCGTAGAAACTGTAATCAACCTTTGTCCAGAGAGCGATATTCCACGCTGCAGTCGCAACAGCCCACGTCGCCGCTGCCCCTATGGCGCCCCATAAAAGTGTGGCCGGGTAAAGGCAAATTATAAATCCGGACGTAGCGAACAGCATCACATTTCGGCTCAATCGCTCTTGTCCATTCACGTGCACAACCGTTCCGACAGGTCCGAAGATGCCGCTAACGACTACGCCTGTTAAGAGTATAAGGAGTATGGGCTTCGCCTCAGCATAATCTGCGCCGAACACCCTCAGAACCGGGTTTCCGAATATCCCGATAACCGCCGCTATAGGTAGACTGAACACCACACTCAACAACGTTGCTTCACGCGTCACAGACCGTAATTTAATGGGATCATTACTCACTTGACTTAACCTAGGCCCATAAAGCATGCTCACTGAGTTCAAGCCCAGGCCTGCCACAGTTGCGACTCGCCGAGCGACACCATACAGAGCGCTTGCCGTAATACCCGCAACAGCGGCCACCACGACGACGTCGCCAGATGCGAGAAGTGATTGCGCGATCTTAATTACCAAAAAATCCCTACGGTTATACGGATGGCGTTTCTCGAAAGACGCTCCCGAACGCGACGCTTGAGAATATTGGATGCTTGCTCGCGCCGCTAACCAAAGACCCACCCAGCCCAATGCCACACCGAAAATTATGAACAAGGCGGCAACGGATGATACTAAAAAATGGAAAACAAGCAAGGAAAAGACAGTGATCAAGGGAGGAACGGCTGCGAAGAGGATCCGCGAGGACAGAACCCGTCCAGTAGCCCGGTGCGTCTCATTGGTAACCGTCCCCATGGAGATCGCAATGAGAAGTAGGGTCGTTGCCGCCGCGATCCCAAAGGTAAAATTTTCGCCAAGCACGATACGTAAAAGGAGGCCCTGAGGTATGGCAAGAAAAATTGCCGCTTTTAACAGTTTACCTTCTACTCGGCGTATTTCCTCTCTTGTAACTCCTTCTTTAGGGACCGTTGCAATCATTAGGGACGGCCATCCTCCCATCACTAAAACTCCGGCCCAAGCCACAACCGCCGAAACAGTTGTGTATATGCCAAAGTCCGAAACAGATGATAACCGAGCCGCCACCGCTAGCATGGCGAATCGTGCAGCCATCGCGACGCCTTGCGTAATCGCCACGGGTATCGATCTCGAAAACCCACGAAACATTGGACCTGCTTTATAGACTGGATTCTTATCGCTCATGGCAGCGGCTGTATACTTGGTTCAGTTAAAAGTTTGCTTGAACTTTTCCGACACGTGCGAAACAAGTTTCGGTAGAGTGAATTCTTTCGCACTTGCGCGCCCGGAAGCCGCAAGTTTAGTATAGATTTCAGGGTTCCATTTATCGACTATGCCCTGCGCCCACGCCTCAGGATCCGTTGAAGTTACAAGGATTACGCCGCCTTTCTCTGCCAGCGTCTCAATGCGCGAGTTGAGCGGTCTGATCAACGCGGGTACTCCGCTTGCCATCGCTTCAAGTAGTACTTTCGGATTTCCCTCGGTGAAGGACGGTATGATCACGAAGTCTAATGCACGCACCTGCTGCAACAACATGTCGCGGTCGTCGACCCAGCCGCGAAATTTGATGTCATGATCCGCTTCTTTGGAAAACTTTTCCAACGCGGTTCGTAGCGCTCCGTCGCCGATAACTATGAGCTCGGGTTTTATATTGCGCCTCACCAAAGCGTTGGCTATCTCCACGAGCATTAACGGATTCTTATCCGCCTCAAGCCGGCCGATGAAACCCAATCGAATCTTAGGGCCGTACGTCCTCGGCATGGGAGCAGCTGGCGGAACTTCTTTGAGTAGTGTTGTGTGGAGAGGCTCGGACGGCCCGATATTTGCCCCATAATAATCAAAAAGTTGAGGCTCCGTCGCGAAGCGGATTTGGCAGCGGCGCAAAAGAACGCCATAGAGAATACGGCTCATGCGTCGCTGAACAAATCCGACTAAGCCTTTACGAGAGCTGCGAACCCATGTAGGCAATCCATGACCGGAACATACTGTTGGACGCCTCATTATCATTGCAACCAGCAGAAGCAAGGCTCCCATGCGCGAGGGGAGCCGTGCATATGCAACTGAGCTACCCCTTAACGCGGATACCATCCGGGCAATGATGATAGGAGTTGCTATAATGCGCGCAATCCCATTGGAAAACGGCCTGCTGGCCAAACTCTTCACGTACGTCCCTGCATCAAGAGTTTGATTTCTGGCGTGGCCCGAGGACGCCTGCAACACCAAAACTACCGTCGGGCCCGACCATGACCGGGTGAAGGTCGATACCATCCCGTGATCGACTTGGCTGAAGCAGAATTCGGGAGAATTGAAGTCGGCGTAACAATTGTTCCCCCCAATCACCAGGCGGCTTTTTGACTGAATGACCATGTTATCCCTACATACTCGTATGGTGGTGGACCCTTCGACTTCCGGCTCTCCGGAAAACAAGAGCGGTACTCATTAATACTTAATGCTAGGGACATCTCTCACTTACCGTCTCTGCGGGCTCGCACAAAACCAATTCGACGGCGCTCAGTCGCGTATCTGTGATGCTCGCACATAGCGCTTAGCCATCGTCGTGTTCCGCGCTGGCACCGTCATCTCTTTGCGTGCCGTCTTTAGCTTCATCGCATTCACCTAACGCTAAGCCAGATACTGCGCCTTCCTAGCCACCGTAGAACGCGGGGATGTGGTCGCGCTTGTGGCGTGAGTACCTCCCCCGTAACACGCTTCAAGAAATGAAGCCGCACGTCGGATTAGCTGACCTGGTGAATACTACCGGGCAACCAGAATATGTTTAGAAACCGTTTAGCCCCCGGCCGCATGATGCATCAGGGACTCTTCCATCTAGTTTTATACGCCCATATTAGGTTGCGCGCGATCGCACGAAGATCTCGATTATGAGAAGATCCTTAAAACGATTACGTATCAGGTTGCTGTCTACAAAATAGACTCATATGGCAATATTCCATATCCATCCGACAAAAGGTTCACGATAAAATAACCAACGAGCGACAATAGCGTTAAATGACGAACTAATCGCCGCAAGGAGGCTTCAGTGCCACCTACGGGTCGGGCGAATAAAAATACAAACGGTATAAAATAATACTGAGCCGCCCGGAACACGTTGGTTCCTAGGGTAGCAAAAGTTGTGATTAGCACCGCGACTACCAAGATATTAAGCATCCCGCGTACCGCGCCGTCACCGCGAAGCGGAAAGTATAGATAAAAGGCCACTGCCAACAAGATAAACCAAAACAGCGGGCCGAGAAAAGCATCCCGCTCAACCGTTTCGTAAGCGGGATACAACGAACTAATAAACGCGCTGAATATTCGTTCTCGAGAGAAAATCACCAAGATAACTCCGACCACGGCATACGGAATGGTGGATCGCCTCCAAGGCAACCTGTAGAGAAAATAAGCAGGCGCAAAAATAATGGCGGAAAGATGGAACGACACCGCAATCGCCACTACTATGAAAAAAAGAGCAGCGCGGCGGCGTTGGACAAATATGAAAGCAAGAAAGATAAACGCAATAGCCGTAGATTGCCTTATGCCTGAAAACGCAAAGCTATAGAAGCCGAGCGAGACATAGAGAAACCAGCTTATGGTTGGGCTTGCGGAACATCGCCTTATGCTGTAGGCAATAGGTACGATTGCCAGAAAAGCAAAAACGATCAAGTACGCCTGAAAACTTTCGAAATATTTAGAGAGAAAGTCAACGACAGTGGCGTACCCAACTTCAACTCTGCTCACCCGCTCCGCGATTATCTCCGGATTATTAAAATGCTCTGAATAGTTAGTTAGGTCTCGCCCCACACGCGCGCTTCTTAGCGAAAGCAGCAGAATTAACTGAATTGCGATAATCCGGCTCCATAAAAAGCCATTCGAACTACTACTTTTGCGGCCGACTCTACCAAGGGAAGCGAAGCATCTGTATATTATTATGAGCGCGTAGTTTACTAGATAAATGGCCATTATGAATCGTAATAATTCGCCGCGCTAGCATTGTGCTGCAGGTCTCCTGTACACCATGCGAAGCGACGAAAAACACGTTCATGACCATGCGTCTGCTGTTTACCAATACGTAGCATTAGCAGCATTGGCGGCCTACTTTATCGCTTTCAATATATATCACTCCGTGATGAAGGAAATAGATAGATACGATGCCAACCACTGGGACAAGAGAATGCCGATGCCTGGCCGATCCAGCTTGTAATTCAGGCTTTATGACTCCTTCCCCTGCCGCTCACTCAATCGCATTAGACCTACAAAGCCCGTCACACAACCGCCTTCGCTCGAGGCCGCGTAAAAAGCAAAATCGCACGAAGCCGAACTACTACATCGTCACCTGACGCCATTTAGACCCGCCCTACCTCCGCGAGGGGCTGAGTTGAGTACCTTTTCGGCATTTTTATCATGGCGTACCAAAACTATATAGGTATCCACTAACACGCGCTCATGTTACTAGACAATCGATACACTCTGGCCTTCAGTTATCGCTTTGTGGTGCGTGGTCCTCTTTTGCCTTGGACAGGAGCTCAGTAGTATGAGAGCCCTAAAAGTCCAACGGTTGCGCAACCCCACGCGCAAATCGACGCTGCAGCGGGAATATCGGTATCCTAATTTAGAACTTTTTTGCGCGATAGTCGCAGCACTCACCATTATCCTAAGCGCTAGAGTCTGGTCTGAGGACGGGTTCATACGCGTCAACTCGCCTGCGCGGCAAAGTAGAAGTTGTACCTTGACAGCCAGGGGCCCGTCAGCGCTTCTCAGGGGGCAAGTTGGTCCGCGAGCAGCGGACGCAGAGCGAACCTAGGGAAGGGTCAAATCGTGAAAGGTACGAGATGGCTTGCGCAAGTCTTAGAGGAAGATGGACGTTGAAAAAGTCAAAATCCAACATAGCGCCACAGAGAGAACCTCGTAGGCGTATAACTTTGACGACTGAAGCACGCCTTATTCAGGTAGATGAGAATACGTTTGCTGCCGTTGACGCCACGGCCGGTGAAACCCAGTGGAGGCGATATGTGAACGATGAATGGGATTTGACATTGCTCGCTCGATCAGGAGCAGGCGAAGACCGCGAGGGATCCAAATCCCTTGATCCCATCTCATCTGCTCGGGTCGTTCCTTTGAAGCCCTTCCGCGGGGTTTGGGCATTCCTCATCTCGCTGATTTCGATATTTCCCACTATTTTGAAGCAAGTTCGGCGATCCGACTTGATAATATTAAGGGTTCCCGGGCTAGTATCCTCCTTAGTAGGGCTTTGTGCGATGGTGGCACGACGCCCGTATGTGGTCGATATTGTCGGAGATGTTGGCTCAGTGATGGCTAGTTCGACGAGCAGGTTTGTGCGGAGTCTAAAATCGTTCGCGATACGCTTTATACGATTGATCGTCAGACGAGGAAGCGCGGTAAGGTACGTAACGTTTGAGACCCTGCAAAGCCTATATCCCACCGATGCGAAGAGTTTTGCGATTTCAAACGTCCAGCTGCCAACCAAATATTTCACCGAAGAGCGGCGGAATATTTCTTCAACTGACAACGGCGTTCGGCTGTTGACAATCGGATCGCAGGAGCTTCCGTATAAAGGACATGATGACTCTATCCGAGCCGTGGAAATATTGGCTTCCCGAGGTGTCGATGCTCATCTAGTAATTATCGGTGACGGACGTTTTCATAGCACTTACGTGGATCTCGTCGACAAGCTCAGGATCGCGCATCGAGTAACGTTTCTTGGACGCGTCAGCCACGACGAAGCCCTGGTGCAAATGCAAAAGGCTGACATCTTGGTTCACCCTTCTCTCTCAGAAGGCCTGCCGCGGGTTATTATTGAAGCTATGTCGCAGGCATGCCCGGTAATAGCAACGCGGGCTGGCGGTATACCCGAACTTGTACGCGACGATGCGCTCGTACCGATTCGTGCTCCACATGCTATCGCCGATAAGGTTCAAGAAATTTTATCTGGTTCTGTGTATACAGATCATTCGCGTTCCGCCATCAAAAGTGCGCACCGATTTAATAAAGAGAAGCTCGATGAACAGTTTGGGGAGTGGCAAGCATATCTTGAGTCGTTAATTCACGGCGCTTCTCCTAATTCTGATTATTCTACCCTACCGACGGACAAATAGATCTCGTAGCGCGCTAGCTGTGTCCGAGCAACGTTTCATGGACAAAACAATAAACTCGGAACCACCAAAATGGGCAACGGGGACAGCTCTAGTTATCGCATTTGAGTCTCTAGGTTCGAATTGACCTTCTAAGACATCTGGAATTCCACGCCATATCCGCTCCTGTTTAAATTCAGTTCGCGCTCTTTTGTTCGCGTTCGCTTCCAATTCTGCAGTCCATTCCACGGATACAACGGGGTCATTAATACTTGTCACTAACGCATTAACATCACCGACATCGATTAATAGTCCAGTCACTCCCGGAATAACTGAGTCTATTGCAGCAGTTGCGCGAGTTGTTATGGTCGGGACTTCTGCGGCTGCCGCTTCCAGGACTACCATCGGGAAGCCCTCCCGTATGCTTGGCAGGCAGAGCACATCAAACGCGGCTAGATGCCCCCACACACCGTCAGTCCAGGGAACGATTCGAACCAACACGCCAAGTGGCTGGAGTCGCTCGCTCAACGCCCTCTCTTCCGAAGGGCCGATTGCTAGAAAACGACATGAACTGTCTAAGCAGCCTGATTCAAAAGCCTGAATCAAGGTATCCACACCTACAAACATGTTCCGCTTCAAGGAGTAAGGTGGCTGTCATGGAAGAGTGCGTGCAAACGGCGCAACCCGTCGTTGTACTCGGTGCAACAGGGTTTGTGGGCAAAGCAGTGGTGTCGGCGCTTGAAATGAGGGGGTTTACCGTTTCACAGGTACGCGCCCCGCGGATTGGAAGATGGTCTGGGACAGATATTAATCAAGGCGTAATGGATTACAAGCAAATGTCGGAGCAGCTCGCTGAGGATTTTTCGGGCGCAGCGACTGTAGTCAATGCTGCTGGCAACCCGGACGCATCAGCAAAAGACAGGGACTTGCTTAATGCTACTAATGGTGTTCTACCTGGCGTAATAGCGAAAGCTGCCTCGATCGCGGGTGTTCCAAGGATAGTCCACGTAAGTAGCGCTGTCGTACAAGGAAACAAGGCCATCCTTGATGAAACACAGATTTATCACGCTTTCTCCCCATACGCAGAATCGAAAATTTTAGGGGAACAGGCAGTGCTCGAACAAGGCGAAGGCGAAGTTGTGGTGTATCGACCGCCAAGCGTGCATGCCCCCGACCGACGCGTCACCCGGCGAATTGCCAAACTCGCTAAGTCCCCGTTATCTTGCGTCGCTTCGCCTGTTGATTCGCCAACTCCACAAGCCCTAATTGAAAACGTCGGCGACGCGGTCGCATATCTGGCAACAACTTCACAGCGTCCCCCCGCTGTTGTCACACATCCTTGGGAGGGAATGACAACTTTCGATCTGCTCGCGCTTCTGAGCGGAGGAAAGTCTCCGATCGTTCTTCCGCGGTGGTTCTGTCGATTTTTGTTCTCAACGGCGTCGGTTGTTAGCCGTTTCGTAAAGCAGGTCCGGCCAAATGTCCGCCGACTAGAAATAATTTGGTTTGGTCAATCACAAGCTGAAAGTTGGCTCACACTTTCGGGTTGGTCGCCAACGTCCCAGCGCCCGGCATGGCAGAAATTGGCCATACAGGCGTCCGAATCAAAAAAGCAATCGCCCAGCCACGATGGTGAAATATGACGAAACTTCTATTTCTCGTAACTGAAGACTGGTACTTTCTATCCCACCGGCTGCCTATGGCACGTGCCGCCAAAAAAGCCGGCTACGACGTTCATCTGGCCACGCAAGTTTCTAATTGCCGCGCAAAGATCGAAGCTGAAGGGGTAAAGGTCCATCAAATAACCCTCGCGCGATCTGGTCTAAATGTCTTCAAAGACTTATCGAGTTTGTGGCAGTTGATACAGATCTACCGCACTGTTCGCCCCGATATAACACATCACGTCGCTATCAAGCCGGTCATATACGGTTCAATCGCTGCGCGCTTGACTGGCGTCAGCGGATCGGTTAATGCACTTGCAGGACTGGGATATGTTTTCGCTAACGGATCCTTTAAAGCGCGGATCTTGCGCATTCTTGTTACTTTTGCGCTCGCGATAACAATGCGGATGAAGAAGTCAGTGACGTTGCTACAAAATGAAGACGACGCCAATCGCGTCGTTAACGGCAGAATGGCTCGCCCATCCCAAATCAAAATCATTAGGGGTTCAGGCGTCGACACCAAGTATTATAAATTTCAGCACCGTGCTCCGACTCCGAACCCAACAGTTGCACTACCGGCTCGATTGTTGAAAGAAAAGGGAGTGTATGACTTCGTTGAGGCAATCCGGATTTTGCACAAAGATCCCAATATAAGCGCCAAGTTTGTCTTGCTAGGCAGCCCTGATGAGCAAAATCCCAGCAGCATTCCGGTATCCCTCCTCAATAAATGGACAGAGGAAGGGCTGATTGATAAGTATGGCTGGGTCGACGACATGGCGAGCGCTTTAGCAAACGTTGATATTGTTTGCCTTCCATCAACGCACGGCGAAGGATTACCAAAGAGTCTTCTTGAAGCTGCCAGTTGTGGGATCCCCATCGTCACCACCGACACACCGGGCTGTAGAGATGTAGTCGAAGACGACAAAACAGGCTTCCTGGTGCCTCCTTGCGACCCCCCCGCGTTGGCGTCGGCTCTCAATGAGTTAATTAACGATCCAGAGCAGCGCGCTAAGAAGGGCCACGAGGGGCGGAAGCGAGTGCTTCACCTATTCGATGAGCGCATCATCCAACTCCAAATCACTGAAGTCTATGCGGAACTACTAGTTAGGAGTAAAAGTCCTAGCTAAAAGCAACAATAGTTCATAGAGCCTTTTGCTCACGTCTGAAGCGTTGTGGGTCGGTTCCGCTTCTTATGCTGGGGCAACTACCCGAGCTTGGGTTTCGTAATAGGCTGCTTCTACCTCGGCGGGAGTCTGGCATTCCGGGGGCCCGGTGGAAGGAGTTGTTATTCCACCAATGACTTCAATTCACGAGTCGGGAATTCGCCTGCTGTAACTAGTGGACAGGCGGTCCTGGCATAGATTAGTTCGGTTTTAAAGCCTGTTAACGGTCTCAGCCAGGGCGTTAATGCTCCTCTAGTTGAAGCATCCTGGGTTTAGTTCCGGTGTTTTTTGAGAGGATAGGAACTATGCCTAAGAGTTATCCGAAGTCGTTTAAGGATCGGGCGGTTCGCATGGTGGCGGATCGTTTGGAAGATGAGGATGC
>Ga0209487_1002594_pt1 | contig 14620 bp, 11 predicted proteins | sample Poulit2012_FD_187524 | JGI IMG/M metagenome (GOLD analysis project Ga0209487, IMG submission 187524) | Agricultural soil microbial communities from Georgia to study Nitrogen management - Poultry litter 2012 (SPAdes) (version 2) | ecosystem: Environmental > Terrestrial > Soil > Agricultural land... | reverse complement strand
TAACTTTAAATTTTTTTAAGTGGAATTTAAAGTTATGATAAACATCTGGGAAAGGCAGTTTAGTATTAATGACCTTTGAATTCCTGAATGAACCAGATTTATCAAAGTACTGGTTTATTACTCGTTGGATATTTGTCCTAGATATTTGATTGTCAAAAAATTCAACTAATTCCGTTGTTGTTAGATCACGGTCAAAATTCATTACACCATACTCGCATATTGTCCGAACAATCGCTTCGTCTCGCGATTCATGCATTCCACATCCACAAACGACATAGGTTCTTGCAATGTCTAAATCAAAATCTCCACAATGACTACAAATAATACCTGGTTGAATATGCTGTTTTAATTCTAAGTATAAATTTAGAGCAGGGAATGGGTTTGTAATTTCATGGTGGTCTAACACTTCTAATATATGTGCGGAATTAATTGATCGCCCGTTATAGTTTCTTTCATGATTTCTAATGGCTAAGATAAAATCTTTTAAATCGCTTCGCACTAAAAGATGTAAATTGATTATTTTGTCTTGAATATCTACTTTGCTATCGGATCCAATAAAAATGACAGATCCGGTAATTTTTGGCGGGATAGGTGAGTTCTTAAACATAGCGTTCAAACTAATCACAGCATTTTGTGCTTGGGAAACGGGATGTTTACTGAGCTCTATATCATTAATTTTCCCTATATTATCTTTCAAATGAAAAGTGTTTGCATAGTTTTTAACTTCGAAAGGATAAAGACCAGTACGCGTGATAAGCAATACATCACACTCAAAACCACCGAAGAAATTTAGCCAGACATTTTTTAAAACGATCCAATCGTCTTCTCCATATTTTTCTAAGTAATCTAGTAAAATGACTTCACCTTCATAACCACGCTCAAGTTTGTTGAACTCCATTTTTAATTTTGGTTGGTTTTCAAGTCCTTTCCTTTTATTAATCTCTTGTAAGACCTCTAGACGTGTGGGTTCTTTGTGATATAACTTTTGCTTGTTTGTTAATTTTATATTCATAATTCACCTCGTTATAATAATTAATGATCTGCCTAACTAAAAAACATCCCTATATATAATATTGTCGAAAATTTTGAATATTCACGAAAAAACTTTAAAGTTTTTATTTAACTACCGCTAGCAACGAGGTTTAAAATAACTTCATTTCAAGTTCTAGAATGAATTCATTACAAAACACATAAATAAAACGCTTATTTCAAAAGAAAACAAGGAAAGAAAGATGCTTGCATTTCCAAACATGTTATAATAAAAATAAAGGAAAGAAGAGAGGGATTGAAATGAGCTGGGAAAATACATATCAACTATGGAATGATTTTGAAAATTTAGATACTGAAATGCGTTCTAATTTAGATCAATTAGAGGGTAATGCAACAGAATTAGAAGATGCCTTTTATACAAATTTGGAGTTTGGGACTGCGGGAATGCGTGGAGTAATTGGCGCAGGAACAAATCGAATGAATTTATATACTGTACGTCAGGCGACTGAAGGCCTTGCACGCTTTATTGAAGAACGAGGAGAAGACGCAAAAAAACGAGGGGTTGTTATTGCGTATGATTCTCGTCATAAATCTCCTGAATTTTCACTTGAAGCCGCTAAAACATTAGGAAAACATGGAATCAAAACCTATCTATTTGAAAGTTTACGTACAACACCAGAACTTTCTTTTGCGGTGCGATATTTAAATACGTTTGCTGGGATTATGATGACAGCGAGCCATAATCCTCCAGAATACAACGGATATAAAGTTTATGGTGAAGATGGTGGTCAATTCCCACCAGCCGAAGCAAATGAACTTACAGAATATGTCCGCCAAGTAGAAAATATTTTAGAAGTTGAAGCTTTAGAAAAAGAAGAACTTCTAGATCAAAATCTATTAGAAATGGTCGGCGAAGAAATTGATGAAGCTTATCTAGAAAAATTAGATACTGTAAACATTGATCGAGATTTAATTCAACGAAACAGTGATCTAAACATTGTCTTTTCTCCATTACATGGAACAGCTACGATGATCGGTTCTCGGGCATTGGAAAACGCAGGCTTTGAAAATGTCACTTTAGTTCCTGAGCAAGCACAACCAGATCCAGACTTTACAACGGTTAAATCACCTAATCCAGAAGATCCAGATGCTTTTGAATTATCAATTGAACTCGGAAAAGAAATCGGAGCTGAAATTTTAATTGCAACAGATCCAGATGCAGACCGCTTGGGAATGGCTGCACTACTAGATAACGGTGAATATGAAGTATTAACTGGGAATCAAATCGCAGCATTAATTGTTGATTATTTAATGAAAGCCTACGAAAAGCAAGATTCATTGCCAGATAATGGTGTTATTTTAAAATCAATTGTTTCAAGTGAAATGCCAGCAGTTATTGCAGAAAAATCTGGTGTAGAAACGGTTAATGTATTAACTGGGTTTAAATTTATTGCGGAAAAAATCAAAGAATACGAAGCGACTGAAGAAAAAGAATTCCTCTTTGGGTTTGAGGAAAGCTATGGTTACTTACTGGAATCTTTTGTACGTGATAAAGATGCGATACAAGCGTTAATCTTTTTAGCAGAAATTGCAGCTTATTATAAAGAACAAGGAATGACGTGCTATGATGGGTTGCAAAGTCTTTTTGAGGAGCATGGCTACTTTAAAGAAAAAACAATTTCTATCACAATGAGTGGAATTACAGGTGCTGAGAAAATTAAACAACTCATGCTTTCATTAAGAGAAAATGCACCTACGTCATTTGGAGATGTTCAAGTTAATGCTGTCGAAGACTACCAAGCAAGTACAAAAACATCAGCGGATGGACAAACAGAAACGATCGAATTTGATAAAGCGGATGTATTAAAATATTACTTAGACGATGGAAGTTGGATTGCTGCTCGCCCTTCAGGTACAGAGCCAAAAATCAAATTCTACATTGCTGCAGTGGCTGATACAAGTGACGAAGTCGATCAAAAAGTCGTCGCATTTGAAGAAACAATTAATCAATTAATTGAAGAATAAAAAAGGACACTTAGAGAAACTTACAGCAACTTTCTTTGTTGTAAGTTTTTCTTGTTTCTATAAAAACAACTTTCTATTGAGTATTTTTTAGCGTTTTTTAATGAAATGATACGCCCGGATGTGTTATGATAATGAAAGAGCTAAAATAGATACTAAGCTTTTAAATGGAGTGATCAACATGGCAAACAAAATGGAACTTGTTATTATTACAGGAATGAGCGGTGCTGGGAAAACCGTGGCCGTTCAAAGTTTCGAAGACATGGGATATTATTGTATCGATAATATGCCACCGAATTTAATCCCAACATTTTTAAAATTGATTCAAGGTGTTCACAAGTTTGATAAATTAGCTTTAGTCATGGACTTGCGATCACAATTATTTTTTGAAGAAATTTATGAAGCGATTGAATATGTAGAAGATAAAGCAGCAATTGAAAGTCGAATTCTCTTTTTAGATGCAACAGATGAAGAATTGGTTTCTCGTTATAAAGAGACAAGACGATCACATCCTCTGGCAAAACAGGGACGTACAATTGATGGTATTGAAGAAGAACGTAACTTTTTAAATAAAATCCGTTTACGCGCAAGTGAGTATATTGATACTTCGAATACTACACCGCGTGAATTACGACAAAAATTAATGGAAAAATTTGGAGAAAAAGAATCAGAGCCTTTTCATGTCGAACTCGTATCTTTTGGATTCAAAAACGGCTTACCAATTGATGCAGACATTGTAATGGATGTTCGATTTTTACCAAATCCATATTATGATGAAAATTTAAGACCTCTACGTGGAACAGATGAAGAAGTATATGATTTTGTTATGCGTCAACCGGAAACAGAAGATTTCTATAGTTTATTTATGAATTTAGTCAACTACACGTTGCCAGGCTACCGCCGAGAAGGAAAAAGTAGCTTAACAATCGCGATAGGTTGTACCGGAGGACATCATCGTTCCGTAGCATTAATCGAAAGAATGTCAAAACAAATTGAAGCTGCTGGCTATCCAGTAAATGTAACACATCGGGATATCGATGTTGTGAAAGAATCAAAGGTGAGATCATGAAAGTATATCGTCCTAAACGATCACGACCAAAAATAACCGTTATTGGTGGTGGGACTGGATTACCGGTAATTTTGAGTAGTCTAAAAGATAAAGATGCAGATGTTACAGCAATCGTAACGGTTGCTGATGATGGTGGAAGTAGTGGGGAGCTTCGGAAAATGTTTAACACTGTGCCACCAGGAGACATTCGGAATGTACTCATTTCGTTAAGTGATATTCCTGAAAAACTCAAAAAGATTTTCCAATATCGATTTAAATCTGAAGACAAAACTTTAGATGGCCATTCGCTTGGAAATTTAATTATATTGGCTACCTCAGAAATGCAAGGGAGCATGTATCAAGCCATTCAAATGCTTGCAAAAATGATGCATGTGGATGGACATGTTTATCCAGCTTCTGAAGAACCGCTTATTTTACATGCCAGATACACAGATGGCACATTAGGCGAAGGAGAATCGAATATCGCCCGTCGCGATAAAACGATTGATTATGTGTCAGTGTCAACAACAGATCCCGAGAATGTCACGGCAAAAGCTGGGAAAAAAGTCGTCTCATCTATTATGGATGCAGATATGGTCGTTTTAGGACCAGGGTCATTATACACAAGTATTTTACCGTCTTTAATGATTCCAGAAGTTGGAAAAGCGATTAATGAAACTCCCGCTCAAGTGTTATACATTAGTAACATTATGACACAAATGGGCGAAACAGAAGGCTTTAGTGATGCCAACCATGTAGAAGTACTTTGCAAGCATTTAGGAAATGATTTTATTGATACAGTCCTAGTCAACAATGCCGAAGTACCAAAAGAACATGTGGCTAAAATAGCCAATGATGAATATCTGTTACAAGTAGAGCACGACTTTAAGAGATTAGAAGAAAAAGTCCCAATGATTATATCAAATGACTTTTTGAATATTACAGATAAAGGTGTTTATCATGATGGGGATAAAGTAGTAGAAGAAATTTTACGAGCTGTTTCATTTAACCATCGAACACTAAAACTATAAAATAATAAAGGAAACTAGAGGAGTTGATGGAATGTCATATGCATCTGATGTTAAAAAAGAACTAACGATGCTTGAAGTCCATCCTGAACATGCAAAAGCTGAATTGGCTGCACTTATTCGTTTAAATGGTGACTTAAAAAATATAAACAATCATATTTTTGTCACCATACAAACAGAAAATGCAGCAATCGCTCGTCGTATTTATTCATTGATCAAAAAGTTATTTGATGTACGAGCAGAAATTAGTGTTAGACGTCGAATGAAGTTGAATAAAAACAATGTTTATTTCATTCGTTTAAACCAAGAAGCGAAACATGTATTGATGGAATTAGAAATTTTCGAAGCTATGCTTCATGAAATAAATGTTCCAGATAGTATTAAGAAAAATGAACAAAAAGCTCGATCCTATCTTCGAGGTGCGTTTTTGGCACGTGGATCGGTCAATAGTCCTGAAACGAATAGTTATCATTTAGAAATTCATTCTGGAAATGAAGCGATCAATCAAGACAATCTTGAAATGATGGAAATGTTTGAGCTAAATCCTAAAACTCATGAACGTCGTAATGGCGGTTATATGACCTATTTAAAAGAAGCAGAAAAAATTGCAGATTTTCTTGGAATTATTGGGGCAAATAATAGTTTGTTTCACTTTGAAGACATACGTATTGTGCGTGACATGAGAAATTCAGTGAATCGACTCGTGAACTGCGAGCAAGCGAATTTAAATAAAACAGTAGACGCTGCAAGCAAGCAAATCGATGCGATATTACTAGTAGACAATGAAGTTGGATTAGAGACGTTACCAGAAAAAACGCAAGAAATTGCGAAACTACGTCTGGAATATCCAGAAGCAAGCTTGAAAGAATTAGGAGAGTTAGTTCCAGGAGAACCTATTTCAAAAAGTGCAGTGAATCACCGTATGCGTAAAATTACAAAAATAGCTGAAGAGATTGGTGTAAGCTAATTCGCTTTATTTTATGAAATGATCTGTTAACATTATAGTTCAAATTGTAATATGCAATTTTTAGGATAAAAATGAAGTCATTCAAAGAATTTGATCAATAAGTTTTTTTGTTTGACCTTTACTGACCAAGGACTTATAATAAGTATTGTAAAATAAAATAAATTTACATGAAACTAAATTTTTTATTCGAATTATTAGGAGGAATTACATGAATTTAGTACCAACGGTTATCGAGCAATCTCCACGTGGGGAACGCGCTTATGATATTTATTCACGTTTGTTAAAAGACCGTATTATTATGTTAAGTGGTGGAATTGACGACAACATTGCAAACTCAGTCGTTGCTCAATTGCTTTTCTTAGATGCACAAGATCCAGATAAAGATATCTTTTTATATATTAACTCTCCAGGTGGGAGTGTAACAGCAGGAATGGCAATTTACGATACAATGAACTTTGTAAATGCAGATGTTCAAACAATCGTTATCGGAATGGCTGCTTCAATGGGAAGCTTACTTGCTACAGCAGGAACAAAAGGTAAACGATTTGCATTACCAAATGCGGAAATTATGATTCACCAACCATTAGGTGGAGCACAAGGACAAGCTACAGAAATTGAAATTGCAGCACGTCATATTCTAAAAACACGTGAAAAATTAAATGAAATCCTTTCTGATGCAACAGGTCAGCCAATTGAAGTGATTGAACGCGATACAGATCGTGATAATTTCATGAGTGCTGAAGAAGCGAAAGAATATGGATTAATTGATGAAATTGTTGAAAACTCAAATAAAATTTCATAATTTATTTAAAAATAACAGAGCTTATTCTCTTCATTGAGGATAAGCTTTTTATTTTTACAGGAAAATTTAAATCCTTTTAATAATCGACAATCTATTGTGTTTTAATTGTTTTCTGATATTTAACAACGTATAATACACATGCATAGGACAAAAGGGCTCAGCATACACAAGGGCCAAAATAAGTCCCAAAGATTAATCGCAATGGTTGACATTCGTCCCGCCGACTGGTATATTAATGAGTGTGAGGCAGGCGAGAGGAAGTGTATAATGTTATCAGTAATACAAAAAGTACTTCCTGATGCTTATGAATTATTGTTGAGACGTTATCATATTCTAGATGTTATCAACCAAGCGGGCCCTATTGGACGCCGATTACTTTCTGAAAAAGTTCAACTTACTGAACGATTAATTCGAAGTGAAGTAGAAGTATTAAAAGAATTTAATTTAATTTCTACGACTAAAGTTGGTATGTTATTAACTGCCGAAGGTTTAGACACACTTCATCAACTCAAAGAAATATTAGAAGAACAGAATCATTTATTTGAGTTACAAAATAGATTGACAGAGCATTTAAATATTCAATCATGTGCAATCGTTCCAGGGGATATTGATCAAGATTTTAAAAATCTTTCAGAAATGGCTGAGAAAACAGTCGAAGTAATCAACCATCTATTAGGAGACGGCAAACAAATTATTTCTGTAATGGGTGGAACTACTTTAAATGAAGTAGCAAATCATATGGATGAAAATCTAGGTTACAATCGTGATTTATTATTTGTTCCAGCTCGAGGCGGGCTTGGAGACGATGCAATGATTGAAGCGAATGTAATTGCTCAAAGAATGGCTCAACAAACAGGAGGACATAGTCATGGGCTTTACGCTCCAGAACATGTTCACAAAGAAATTTACGAAGAATTATTGAAAGAGCCAGAAATTAAGAAGACATTACAAATAGTTGAAAGTGCCTCGCTAATTTTGTACAGTATAGGTACCCCAATAGAGATGGCAAAACGCCGGGGACTAGAAGAAGATACATTGAAATTATTAAAAGAAAAAGAGGCCGTTGCAGAAGCCTTTGGAGAGTTCATCAATAAAGAGGGCAAAGTAGTTTATAAGCTCTCAAATATTGGTTTACAATCTTCATCGCTCAAAAAAATAGAGCATATTGTCACTGTAGCCGGTGGGAAAAATAAGGCAATTGCAATTGAGTCATATTTAAAGACTGCTCCATCTCATACATGGTTAATTACAGATGAAGCAGCAGCAAATGAGATTTTAAATGGGGGAAACCCTTTAAAATAAAAAAAAGGTAAGATTTTCTAAGGAGGAAATCATTTATGTCAGTAAAAGTAGCAATTAATGGTTTTGGACGTATTGGACGTTTAATGTTACGTCGTTTATTAGAAACAGGTAGTGACTTAGATGTAGTTGCAGTTAACGATTTAACAGACAACGACAACTTAGCATATTTATTCAAATATGATACAGCATTTGGAACTTTCCAAGGTGATGTAGAAGCTAAGGGTGACAGTATCGTTATCGATGGTAAAGAAATTAAAGCTTATGAAGAAGCTGATGCAAGTAAATTACCATGGGACGAATTAGGAATCGACATTGTTTTAGAATGTACTGGTTTCTACACAAGCGTTGAAAAATCACAAGCTCATATTGACGCTGGAGCAAAACGTGTATTAATTTCAGCACCTGCAAGCGACGCTAAAATGATTGTTTACGGTGTAAACGAAGATGAAGTAACTACAGATGACCAAATCATCTCAGCAGCTTCATGTACAACAAACTCTTTAGCGCCAGTTGTTAAAGTATTACACGATAACTACAAAATTAAAGCAGGTAACATGGTAACAGTTCATGCTTACACAGCTACACAAGCTTTACAAGATTCACCAAACAGTAAATTCAGAAGTGGACGTGCAGCAGCACAAAACATTATCCCAGCAACTACTGGTGCAGCTAAAGCAATCGGTAAAGTTATTCCAGAAGTTGACGGTTTATTAGATGGTACTGCTTTACGTGTTCCAACAATTACTGGTTCACACACAATCTTCTACACATTACTAGAAGAAAAAGTAACTGTTGAAGACATTAATGCGAAAATGAAAGAATTCTCAAATGATGCATTTGCATACAATGAAGACGAGATTGTTTCATCTGACGTTATTGGTTTCCCAGCAGGTGCTGTATTTGATTCAACATTAACTGATATCCAAGAAGCAGAAGATGGATCACAATTAGTTAAGACAGTATCATGGTACGATAACGAATACGGATTCGTATCAAACATGGCTCGTACATTAGAGCACTTTGCAACTTTAGACTAATTCGTTAGTAACTAAATAATGTAAAAAAGCTTTAAAAAGCGGGAAGCGATCGCGCTTCCTGCTTTTTTCTTTTGAATGAAAGAAAAAGACTTAAAAAGAATGAGGGAAAAGTATGGCTAAAAAATCAGTAAAAGATTTAGACTTAAAAGGTAAAAAAGTACTGGTTCGTGCAGACTTTAACGTTCCAATGAAAGACGGTGAAATTACAAACGATAACCGTATTCAAGCAGCACTTCCTACACTTGAATATATCCTAAAAGAAGGCGGAAAAGTTATCGTATTTTCTCACTTAGGACGTATTAAAACAGAAGAAGATAAAGAAAAAAACAGTTTAAGACCTGTATCAAAACGTTTGAGCGAACTATTAGGTAAAGAAGTTACTTTTATTCCTGAGACTCGTGGAGAAGAGTTAGAAAAAGCGGTCGAAGAATTAAAAGATGGCGAAGTATTAATGTTTGAAAATACACGTTTTGAAGATCTAGACGGTAAAAAAGAAAGTGGCAATGATCCAGAACTTGGTAAATACTGGGCAAGCTTAGGCGATGTCTTTGTAAATGATGCATTTGGTACAGCTCATCGTGCACATGCTTCAAACGTAGGTATCGCTTCAAATGTGGAATCAGCTGCTGGTTTCTTAGTACAAAAAGAAATTGATTTTATTGGGGGAGCTGTAGATAATCCAGAGCGTCCATTTGTAGCCATTTTAGGTGGAGCAAAAGTTTCTGATAAAATCGGAGTTATCGAGAACTTATTAGAAAAAGCGGATAAAGTTCTGATTGGTGGAGGAATGGCTTATACCTTCTTCAAATCACAAGGTAAAGAGATTGGAACTTCATTATTAGAAGAAGATAAAGTTGAGTTAGCAGGTTCACTTCTTGAAAAAGCTGGCGATAAACTTGTTTTACCAGTTGACACTGTAGTAGCTCCTGAATTTGATAATGATTCACCTTCAGAAGTTGTTGAAGGTAACATTCCAGAAGATAAAATGGGCTTAGACATTGGTCCAAAAACAATTGAATTATTCAAAGAAGCATTACAAGGTGCAAAAACAGTTGTATGGAATGGACCGATGGGCGTCTTTGAAATGCCTAATTTCGCTAAAGGTACAGAAGAATTATCTCGAATTTTAGCTGGATTAGAAGGTGCTACAACAATTGTTGGTGGTGGAGATTCAGCAACAGCTGTGCAACAATTAGGTTATGAAGATGACTTTAGCCACATTTCAACAGGTGGAGGAGCAAGTCTTGAGTACCTAGAAGGTAAAGAATTACCAGGAATTGCTTCTATTTCTGACAAATAAAGGTTAAGCTTTAAGCATTAAAAATATATATTTAATCAGGCAAAATGAAGTTTTGTCTGACAAATAATTGATTGGAAAGGTGATATTGTGAGAAAACCAATTATCGCAGGAAATTGGAAAATGAATAAAACATTATCGGAAGCTGAAGAATTTATTCAAGCAGTTAAAAATAATATTCCAGCAAATGATGTTGTAGATGCAGTTGTAGGAGCTCCAAATATTTTCACTCAAAAATTAGTTGAATGGACAGAAGGTACTGATTTAAAAGTAGCTGCTCAAAATAGTTACTTTGAAGATGAAGGTGCATTTACTGGAGAAACAAGTCCAAAAGCATTAGCTGACTTAGGAACAGACTATGTTATTATTGGACATTCAGAACGTCGTGACATTTTTGGTGAAACAGATGAAGATGTTAATAAAAAAGCACATGCTGTATTTAATAATGGTATGCTTCCAATTGTTTGTGTTGGTGAATCATTAGAGCAACGTGAATCAGGCGAAACAAATGAGTGGGTTTCTGGTCAAGTAAAAGCTGCTCTTGAAGGACTAACAGCTGATCAAGTAAAAGAATTAGTGCTTGCTTATGAACCTATCTGGGCGATCGGTACTGGTAAAACAGCAACATCTGAACAAGCAAATGAAACAATTGCTACGGTTCGTGAAACAGTTAAAGACTTGTATGACGAAGAAACTGCTGAAGCAGTTCGTATCCAATATGGTGGTTCTGTAAAACCAGAAAACATTGCAGAATTATTAGAGCAATCAGACATCGATGGAGCACTTGTCGGTGGTGCAAGTTTAGAAGCAGATTCATTCTTAAAATTATTAGAGGCGGCGAATAATAATGACTAAATCACCAGTAGCCATCATCATTTTAGATGGTTTTGGTTGGAGAGAAGATGACCATGGAAACGCGGTAAATCAAGCGAATAAACCAAACTTTGATCGTTACTGGAACGAATTTCCACACAATACGATGCAAGCGTCTGGTTTAGCTGTCGGCTTACCTGAAGGACAAATGGGAAACTCTGAAGTAGGCCATACAAATATAGGTGCTGGACGAGTTGTTTACCAAAGTATCACACGTATCGATAAAGCCATTGAAGACGGTGAATTTGCGAAAAATGATGCGTTATTGAATACTTTTAACTATGTAAAACAAAACGATTCGACACTTCACCTATTTGGACTTGTTTCTGATGGGGGAGTACATTCACATCAGCGACAGTTAAATGCGTTAATTCAAGAAGCGAAGAAAAATGGGATAGAAAAAATCTATATCCATGCTTTTACAGATGGACGTGACGTAGCGCCGGACTCTGCAGTAAATTCGATTAAAGAATTACAAGAATTTTTAGCGGCAGAAGGAATCGGTGAGATTGCTACTGTTTCTGGACGCTTTTATGCGATGGACCGTGATAATCGTTGGCCAAGAGTTAAAAGAGCTTATGATGCTGTTTACCATGGTGAAGGTGTTAAAGCAACGGACCCAGTAGAAGCTATAAAAAATAGCTATAAAGAAGAAGTTTTCGATGAATTCATTGCTCCAACTGTTATTGAAAAAGATGGAAAACCTGTTGCGACAGTACAAGATAATGATGCAATCATCTTCTTTAACTTCCGTCCAGACCGTGCGATTCAATTATCACGTGCTATATCAGAAGAAAACTTTGATGAGTTTGATTTAGGAGATAAACCTAAAGGCGTTATGTTAGCAACAATGACAAACTATACAGATGACATGAATGCAGATGTTCTTTTCCCACCTGAATTAATGGAGAATGTATTAGGACAAGTCTTGTCCGATGCTGGCTTAAGCCAAGTTCGAGTAGCGGAAACTGAAAAGTTCCCTCATGTGACCTTCTTTATGAATGGCGGAGTGCATGATGTGTATCCTTTGGAAGAACGTATTTTAATACCTTCCCCTCAAGTTGAAACCTATGACTTGAAACCTGAAATGAGTGCATACGAAGTAGCGGATGCATTAATTGAAGGTATTGATGAGGATAAGTATGACGCTATCATCTTAAATTTCGCTAACCCTGATATGGTTGGGCATTCTGGTAAATTAGATGCTACAATTAAAGCGGTGGAAGCGACAGATGAAAACTTGGGCCGTGTAGTAGATAAAATACTTGAAAAAGATGGTTCGGCTATTATCTTTGCTGACCACGGAAATGCGGATACAGTCATTACAGATGATGGTCAACCGCATACTGCTCATACAACAGTTCCAGTACCTGTTATTGTGACAAAAAAAGGTGTCACGTTACGTGGAGATGGGAAATTAGCGGATGTTGCTCCTACAATGCTTGATTTATTAGGACTAGAGCAGCCAGCTGAAATGACCGGACAAAGTTTAATTGAGTAATGTTTATTTACCTAGCTAATTTAACAAATACGATACAGTTCAATTCTTTATCGTATTTGTATTAGTTAGAAATAAAAGTTAAAATAAAAACTGTTATCTAGTTATGCTTTGAATGATCAAGCATAACTAAATACATACAAAATAAGGAGAATAGAGATATGCCATATATTATTGATGTAAAAGCACGCGAAGTTTTAGACTCTCGTGGAAACCCAACAATCGAAGTAGACGTTGTAACAGAATCAGGTGCATTCGGACGAGGAATTGTACCTTCAGGAGCTTCTACAGGTGAACACGAAGCCGTTGAATTACGTGATGGCGACAAAGACCGTTACTTAGGTAAAGGTGTTTTAAAAGCTGTTGAGAACGTAAATGATGTAATTGCTGAAAAAATTATTGGTTTAGATGTACGCAGCCAACAAGAAATCGATAAATTATTAATCGAATTAGACGGTACTCCAAACAAAGGTAACTTAGGAGCAAACGCAATTCTTGGTGTTTCCATCGCTGTTGCACGTGCTGCTGCAGAATATTCAGGCTTACCATTATCACAATATTTAGGTGGATTTGGTGGAGTTGAATTACCAACACCAATGATGAACATTGTAAATGGTGGATCACACTCAAGTGCTCCAATCGCATTCCAAGAGTTCATGATTTTACCAGTTGCTGCACCTTCATTTAAAGAAGCTTTACGTTGGGGAACAGAAGTATTCCACGCGTTACAAGCGATCTTAAGTGAACGTGGACTAACAACAGCTGTTGGTGATGAAGGTGGATTTGCACCAGAATTTGAAGGAACTGAAGATGCTGTAGAAACTATTATGGCAGCTATTGAAAAAGCAGGTCTAAAACCAGGTGAAGATGTTATGTTAGGTTTTGATATTGCTGCTTCAGAATTCTACGAAGACGGTAAATATAACTATGCTAAATTCGAAGGCGAAGGTGCACCTGTTCGAACTGCAGAAGAACAAGTAGACTACCTAGCAGAATTAGTTGAAAAATATCCAATCATTTCTATTGAAGATGGTATGGATGAAAACGACTGGGACGGCTGGAAAGTATTAACTGAACGTCTAGGTGACAAAGTACAATTAGTTGGAGACGACTTATTTGTAACAAACACTGAAAAATTAGCTGAAGGTATTGAAAAAGGAATTAGTAACTCAATCCTAATCAAAGTAAACCAAATTGGTACACTTTCAGAAACATTTGCAGCAATTGAAATGGCTAAAAAAGCTGGATTTACAGCAGTTATTTCACACCGTTCTGGTGAAACAGAAGATACAACAATTGCAGATATCGCTGTTGCTACAAATGCAGGTCAGATCAAAACAGGATCAACTTCAAGAACTGACCGTGTTGCAAAATACAACCAATTATTAAGAATTGAAGAACGTTTAGGCGACACAGCAGTATATGCTGGTAAAGACGCATTTTACAACCTTTAATTCATTTTGGGAATAAAAATAAATAAATAGTAACAAACGGACAGCCCATTTACAATTTGTATTTGGGCTGTTTTTTTGTGTATATATGAAGACATTTATGAGGTTAAATAAAGATGAATGATTTTTGATATCTTTAAGCACATATTTTGACATGAAAATTCGTTTAACATAAACTATGACTGAAGTTAGTTAGAAAACATAATAACTACCTTTGCAATAGGGCAATAAACTATTAAATGTGAGGAGAAGATATTATGGCTACAACTGCTTTAAAAAAAATAAAATTAGGATTGATCTCACTT
>Ga0209487_1002593_pt1 | contig 14626 bp, 13 predicted proteins | sample Poulit2012_FD_187524 | JGI IMG/M metagenome (GOLD analysis project Ga0209487, IMG submission 187524) | Agricultural soil microbial communities from Georgia to study Nitrogen management - Poultry litter 2012 (SPAdes) (version 2) | ecosystem: Environmental > Terrestrial > Soil > Agricultural land... | reverse complement strand
TTTTGGTTTCAATGTAAAATGGATGTGGGTCATCTTGATCTGCCTCCTAGGTAATTTTGTTGGTTACAAATATTGTACCTCAAGGCAGTCAAGATGGCCTATTCTTTTTACACAATTATATGGACTTTATCTGTCTGAGAAATCATTAATTAAGTACGTAAATTATTTAATAATAAAATATGCTGAAAATATATTTTATAGTCCAAAACTAATAAGAATGTTAAATAATGAAGAGCAAGAAACAATTTTAAAAAGTTTTTCACCATCAATAAATAATTTAGAAAAACTTGATTTAATACAGGAGCAGAAATACTACAATCTCAATTTGTTTGAACACACTCATTAATGAAGAAAGTTTATTTATATTTAATTGGAAAGATTAGATAAAACTTGTAATTGACTTGACTAGATGAAATATAGATCGTAAAGGAAGCATAGGATCTACGTGAATATTTTGGACACATATAGTTAAATTTTTCTTACTTTTAAAACTAGGCTGTTTCTAGAGTTGGGTTTTCCATTTTTGGGTTTTCGATAATCGATACTACCATGAATTCTTTTCAGTTATACAAACCTTCAGTGTATTGAAATCAAGCTCGTTGAGCTGTTTCATAATCTAAATAACGAGTGCGATTCACTTCTTCTTCCTTGAGTATCACAAGAGATGACTCGGGTACAAGTGTTATCGTAAGGGGGGGCTATACCTTTGTAGTTAACAGAATGTTTCAAATTTAATTTATAAGTAACTTTGCAAAATTCATCGTTTGTATATTGCACACTATGATCAGAATGAAAAGCCAAACCAGCATCTGGTCTTTGCGTATAATATGCATTTTCAAGTGCTATTATCACCAACTCAATCGTCATTTTTCGACCGAAAGAGTAACCAACTATCTTTATGGAATGCAGATCCATAACTGATGCAAGATAACACCAACGATCACGAAATGTATGAATATATGTGATATTACCATTTAATTTCTCATTAATTGTTTGAACGGAGAAGTCTCGAACTAGTATATTGTCTAACTCAACTACCTTTCCTTTACTTGTTGTTGGACGGAATTTCTTAACTTTGTTCGAACGAATGCAAGTTGATTTCATTAAATACTGCAGATGATTAAGTCCAACAGAATAATCGGCTTGTCTTAAGTGAAAATGTATTATAGACCGCCATAGCAGCCATGGATTCCTTCGTAGAACTCAATAGTTTTTTCGGTTTATTCGATGTTTCCTCTGTCTCGATTAGATATCGTTTGGTTCAGCGATTGATAATAGGACTCCTAGATACATCAAGTTTTTCGCATAATTGTTGAATAGAATAATTATCTTTATGGTTATGAATAAATTGAGTAATTTCAAGGTCTTCTATTTTTTACGAATACCGACATAGTTTATATGAGTATTTCATTTTCTACCTTTAATTTTTGACTTTGTTTTTGTAACTTAGAGTAGTCATCTGAAACCGTAGCAGAACTATCTTAGAACTCCGTAGGAACAAGCTTTTTATTTCATGAATAAATTGTCACCTGGGAAACGTCATATTTGCTGCTTATATCTTTAACTTTTTGATCGGAATGATATAAATTAACAATCATTTGACGAAAACCATAACTACACTAATTCCCATTTTGTACTTTTTTCATTGGATATATCCTTCTTGGAATATAGTTTAGAGATTTAATTAAAATGTGCCTTTGAATTCACGGTAGCACTAATTGTTTTATGATGTGTTTAATATTTTAATCGATTTTGCAAACAGCGATACCAAATTAATGTTATTCTTCGATGAAATCTATTTTATATTTAAAAGATGTGTGCAGGAAACTTCAGTTACTCTCTAAAAATTTTTTGTTGATTATGGACAGTTTATATTAAGACACGTTCTTTTGTGTTTCTCTGGGTCTAAAAAATTCAGAAAATATAAAACGATCTTAATATATTAGACCTTTTTTAACTTTTTTGCATTGTTAAGCGCTTACAATGCTGTTATTATTAAATATAAAATATTAATTATAGCACGATGAAGTATATTTCATTTTTAAAAAATGGTCTATGTATTTTTGTTTTAATAAATTTTAAAGGTGATTGTGTTAATAAGATTTACATCATCCTATGGAAGGGTTTTTTTATGACACTCAGGAAAAAGATTTTTTTAGCATATACTATTATTATTATTGTTCCATTACTCTCTATAGCAATAGCTGTCCATTATATATTTTCAGATTCAAAAATAGAGGACGTTACTGAAAATGCAGAAAATTTATTAAAACAATTTAATAGCAATATGGATATTCTTATCAAAGATGCTTCTAGAGCAACTTTATCAATTTTATATAACAAAGAATTAATCGAGATATTAAAAGAATATGAAAGTAGTGATTTATACAGCTATCAAAAAAAACAACATATTAATGCTTTCTCAATTTTTTTATCTGGAATAGTGTTTGATAATGAAAAAATACATGGTGTGCATGTGTTTTCTAAGAATGGACAAGTATTTAGTCAAATGAATAATCACAGTGTCAAAAGTAAAATTGATTTAGCATCGCAGCATTGGTATGAACTTGCAAAGGAAGCCAATGGTTCATGGGTTATAATTTCGGAAGAAGCACCTTCTTATTATAAAAATAACAAAAATGAATTCTTAAGTATAGTCAGACTATTACGTAATCCAGCTGATAAAAAAGAGGTTGGAATTATTAAGATGGATTTTTCTCCATCACATATTGAAAAACTAACAGAACAATTAGTTAACAAGCACTGGGGAGTAACTATAAACAATAATATTTTAATAAAAACTAATGAATCTAAACAAAATTTACTTAAAGAATGTACTAATAATCATAGTTGGATAAAAGATGCAAAAACAAATTCAGAATACATTTGTGTTTTGAATAAATCCGATTTTACCAAGATACAGGTTAGTAACGTAATACCTAAAAAAGTGGTATATCAGGAAATTATTGAATTTGACATTTTATTAATTACACTAATAATTTTATTTGTAATTATATCTCTTATTCTTTCCTATTTTACATCAAATCACTTAATAAAACCCCTAACGGTCTTAAAAAAACAAATTAAAGGTATTTACAAAGAAACTAAATATGACAATGTTCCATCAGAAAAGGATAATGAGGTCAGAATATTGTCTAAAGCATATAATCATATGTTGTCTGAAATAAAAGATTTAGTTAAAAAAACTTATGAATTGAATCAAAGAGCAGCTGAATCTGAATATAAAGCTCTACAATCGAAAATGGATCCTCATTTTTTATTTAATACATTAGAGACAATAAGTATGACAGCTATAAAAAATAATCAACTTGAGATATCGGATATGCTTACAGATTTAGCTAAACTAATCAGATATCGTTTAAAAAGTGATGAACAACTGGTAACTATTGAAGATGAACTAGCATTTTGTAAAATATATATTTCTTTAATGAAACACAGAATGCAGAAGGATCTTTCCGTTGATTTCCATATTGACAATTCTCTTAACAAAAAAAGAATACCAAAGTATATGCTTCAACCTTTAATAGAAAATTCTGTAATTCATGGAAAAGGAGAGAAGCATCTTTTCGTTAGTATAGAAATTGTAAGAAAAGGTGGTTGTATCGTGTTTAATATAGAGGATAACGGTATCGGGATCAGCAAAAAACGGCAAAGCGAAATTTTTTCACACTTAAAAAAGAAAGAAAATCAGATAAATAATGAACTTAGGAAAAGGGGTGTGGGTATCGCACTTGTAAATATACTCAAGCGTATAAAACTCATTTACGGAGAAAATGCTGAACTAACAATTGAATCGGAATTAGGAAAAGGTACGATTGTTACAATAATTATTCCAAATGAGAGGAGGAATTGGAATGATTGAGGTAATGATTGTGGAAGATGAGCAAAAAATTAGAGAAGGATTAAAGATATTACTAGAAGACGTGATCAAGGGATTCACCGTCTTGTGGGAAGCGGATAATGGAGAAAGGGCCCTAGAAATTTTGAATATTGAAGTTCCAGAATTAGTTATATCTGATGTCCGAATGCCACAAATGAATGGAATAGAGTTAACTCATCTAGTGAAATTAAAATATCCCAATATACCAGTATTGTTAATAAGTGGATATGATGATTTCACCTATGTAAGAAAAGGATTACAATTAGGAGTAGAGGATTATTTACTTAAGCCTATTAACAGAAAGGAATTAGCAAGTGTTTTAGATGGGATCTTTAAATTAGATGAAAGAAGAATGGCACATCGGACGAATGAATCCATTATTATTCGGGAAATTAAAGAATTAATAAGTAATAATTTAGAAGGGGATCTCTCATTAGACCACATTTCAAAAGTTTTAAATCTTCATCCCAATTATATTAGCAACTTATATCGTCAACAGACAGGTATAAAATTATCCGATTATATATTGAAAAAAAGAATGGAAAGAGCTAAAGCTCTTTTGCAGGAAACAAATTTGAAAATCTATGATATTGCCTATCTTACAGGCTTCTCTAATCCAAAGTATTTTTCTCAAGTATTTAGGAGTAATATAGGTGAGACACCTTCAAAGTACAGAGACAGGGTTAATAATAAATATTAATATAATTGTTTAAAATAAAGGTTTTAAAAGTGATCTGTGGACTCTCATTCTTTTTTTGTTTTTAATTTCTAGAGAATCTGTTCAATTATTGTAGTTTTAATATTTATTTTTTTAGAGAGTTATATTTTATTATAAAAAATAATGATTAAATGTTTATTACATAAAAAATATTAAAATATCGAACGTAATTTTAATTTTCATATTTCTGAAAGGAATTACAAAGCTAATATAGTAGAAGGTAAGCACATATTAACGGAGGGGGAAATTGTCTATAGGTGATCGAAGAATTTTATTTATTAATGGTGTTCATTTCGATGTAATATCAATGAAATAAATAAAGTAAGCGGATATAGATGATAAGAATTAAATTAATTGTTTCAATTGCAATTGTTTTAATAGGGATTAATTTATTTGTAATTGACAGTTATTCTGTAGCTAATACTTAAGAAGTAAGAAAATTAGGTGATCCAATAAGCACACCGTCTATAGCTGGTTGGACACATGGGAAGGATAAGGATGGTAATAGTTTAATTTATACTGTTTCATGTGGGGGAAGCTCGGTTTTTTATGCCCTTGATGCTAATACAGGAGATGTAGTTAAAAGTATACCTGAAGATGGTATTGAGGATGGTTGGGGAACAACGATAGATCCGGAGGGAAATGTATATGTTGCTTCTCATAGAAATGGAAGGTTGTATAAATATAATCAAGGGGCGGAAGAGATGGAGGATTTAGGCAGGGTTAGAAATGGTGCTAGGGAAATCTATGATTTAGTTTCAAATAAAGATGGTCGTATATATGGGGGGATCATACCCAGATGGTGCTCTCTTTAGGTATGACCCAGTAACAAATAAAATTAAAGACTATGGACAATTACATGAGGAATTGGGTTATGTACAGAGTTTAGCACTTGATGAAGAGAATAATGTAACTTATGTAGGTATTGGAGGAAAAGAACCAAAACTTATGCGCGTTGATCTCAATACGGATGAGATAACAGAAATCAAATTACCTGAAAAATTTAAAAGTGCAAGCTCGGTCTACGATGCGGATTTGATTGACAATAAATTATTTATTTGTATTGATACAACTCAAACAATACTTGTATACGACTTAGAAACTCAGGAATATATTAATGAACTTAAAGGTACAGGAAGTATGGGAGTGTCTCAACCTGATAATAATGAAATTGTTTATACAATAATTGACGAAACATTAAGCTTATATAATTTAGAAACAGGTGAAGTTAAAAAGACAAGTGTAGAATCAATTGAGCTATCACGTGGTTTAGATTGGATGGAACTTGATGATGAAAATTTTACAGGTAAAACTTTAGTATTCATTACTAAAGATGGAGTTATTCATCAATACAACCCAATGGCAGAACACTATAAAGCAATTCATCCAAAGTTTGAAGGGGAGCCAATTATCATTAACTCTATTACTGAGGGTCCAGATAATAAAATATATGTTGTTGGAAAAGTAACAGGTAGGCTTTCATCATATTATCCGTAAACAAATGAAATAGAACAGTTTAAAGGAATTAACCAAATTGAAGGTATGGTAAAATATACATGGGAGTGTATCTGAGAGCACACATTTTTCCTTATGACCCAAAACAACCATTTCAAATGGACACAAATCCTTATAAACTATTTGATTTGTTAGGAGATAAACAGAACGGACCTTATGTTGTTAAATCAGCTGTGGATTATGTAGCGATAGGAACCATTCCGGATAGGGGAGAAATTGGGGGAGCGTTAACTTTATTTAATCCAAAGACTGGAAAACATGAAGTCTATCGTTATAATATAAAAGGTCATAGTATTATTAAATTGAAATTTTATGATGATTATTTGTATGGAGGTACTTCTATATCTGGAGGTGCACAGGCAAATCATTTAGGAGATGAAGATGGAACGTTATTTATTTTTGATATAGAATCAAAGCAATTAGTCTATGTACCAGTACCAATTGATGAAGAAAAGGGCATTAGTGGTCTAACAATTGATGATGAAGGTTACTTATGGGGATTAACGGCTGGTAAGTTATTTAAGTTTGATTTAGAAAATACAGAAGTTCTTGAAACGAAAAACTTATATCCTTTTGAGTAGGAAAATCATCCGATTCATCATGATTACTTAACGGGATTACGATTTGATGAGGAAGATGGGTATTTATATGGAAAAGTTGGCCATGAGAAAGAATTTTTCAGGGTTGATCCAGTAACCTGGGAAAGTGAAACCCTCCTAGAAGATGTTAACTATTTTAGTATGGATAATAGAGACAAGTTTTACTTTTCTAGAGATGTTAGATTGTATGAATATACTGTTCCCCATGAAAAAAGTATTTCAAAGTTACTAAAGGAATTAATTGTAGCAACAGACTTAATCGATACATCTCGTTACACAATAGATAGTTTAAAAAGATTACATGCTTCTCTCAATGAAGCCAAGGAATTAATTTCAAAACATAAGGTTGATAAAAATGAAATTGTAAGGGCAATAAATAAATTGGAAGAAGGTCATGAACAATTAGAAGAGAAAAAAGAAGAAGTAAATAAAGTAGAGCTAGCAAATTTAATCGATAAAGTTAACTCTAAGATATCCGAAGATTATACTGAGGATAGTTGGAATAAACTATTTACGGTTTTAGAAATGGCTGAAGAAACGCTTCATAATGAGGAAGCAACCCAAGAAATGGTTGATCAAGCTTTAAAAGAGCTGAAAGCAGCTAAAAAAAAACTAATTGAAAAACCTGTAGGTAAATCAGAATTCGGGGAATATTTACAATTTATTAAGGATGAAGTATTAGATTCTACCAAATATACGGGAAAATTTTGCAATTACTTAAGAAAGCTAAGGAGAATGTTGAAGCTGTATTAAAGGATAAGGATGCCTCTGAAAAGCAAATCAAATCTGCATTAAATGAATTAGAATCCGCTTATCAAAAGTTACAAGAAAAAGATATAACTAGCGATGAAAAAGAAGAAAGTGATAAAGCACTACCAAGAAGTGTAACCCCAATGTTTAATCTTCTATTAATAGGTATGACATTAATCGTAGCTGGCAGTATATTAGCATTTTAGACTCGTCGGAGAAATATCAAATTATAAACATACTTCAATCATTTATGACTGTAGAAGAGAAGTAATTTCCATTCTTCTACAGTTTTTTAATTATGTGTATGATTAAAGGTAATTATATTAGAATATTGTTACTTCAAAACTGATATTAGAATACACTCCGTAATTATCGATTGAATATTTTTAATAAGATGATTTTAAAGGTGATCAAGATAATAAAATTGAAACTAAGGAATTAAAGAACAATTGGATAGAATATTCCATTTTCCTACATAATGTCTTTGTAGAATATGTAAAAATAAATAATCATAATATATCTGCCTTAAGTGACATAATAACAACATGGTGAATATTAATGAAAAATAAACATTAAGATATTGCACTTTTTCTTAAAAACAACTCATATGAAAGTGTTTACAAGAGAGATATACTAAGAGTGATAAAAGAAATTTAAATGTGGAGGGGAAAGGTATGAACGTAAGAAAAAATTTTATCCTCATGGTTTTATTACTATTTCTCTTTATATTAGGAGCTTGTGGAGATAATGACAAAGGAGATAATGGGAGTGAAAGTGCAAACGAAACGGATAAAGAAGTTGAATTACAATTTACAACTTGGGGAGGAGACCAACATATTGAAATGTATGAAGTTCTGTTAGAGGAGTTTTATAAGGAATATCCAAACATAAAGGTTAATATAGAAAGTATTCCTCATGCAGATTATCAACAAAAGTTATCTGTTTTAGCTGCTGGTAATGAACTTCCAGATGTTGGCTGGGTAGCGGAGCGTATGGTCCCTCAATTTGTAGATAACGATATTTTAATAGATATAACTGATATAACTGAACGTGATGGTTTTGATTTTGATGACTTCATTCCTTCTACATTAGAGTTATGGGAACATGATGGTAAGTTGTTAGGATTTCCATTTTCTACACCACCAATGATTATGTATTATAATAAGACAATGTTTGATGATGCAGAATTAGAGACACCTATTGAGTTAGCTAAAAAGGGCGAATGGACTTGGGAACAATTTGAAGAGTCAGCTAAAGCATTGTCAGGTGGTGAAGGTTCTGAAAGAACATTTGGAGCAAGACTTTTCGATGAATGGACAAACTTTGCGACAATCCCATCTCATACAATGTCTTATGGCGGAGACATGTTTAACGATGATATGACATCTTTTGAATGGAATTCGGAACAAGGTGTAGAAAGTCTAAATATGCTGGAACGAATGATGTTTGAAGATGGGTCACATGTTCCGCCAGGTGAAAGCATTAACTTTGAGAGTGGTAAAGTTGGAATGTTTACTTTTATGTATAGTTATATTGCTAACCTCCGAGATATTACCGATTTTGAGTGGGATATTGCCCCTTTACCGAAAGGTCCTGAAGGCCGATATCCTTTACTGGGTCAAGCGGGTATTTCCATATTTGAAAATAGCGATCATCCTGAGGAAGCAAAATTATTGCTGGAATTTTTAGCTAGCAAAACAGGAATTCAGGCACAGTCTCAATTCTTTGTGCCACCACGAAAAAGTGTCCTAGAATCTGACGAATTTGTAGAAGTAGAAAATAATCCACCAAGAGAATCAATCGAAATAGCACTTATAGATGAAATGAACAATGGTTTTACCTATCCACTACATGAAGATTGGACGAAAATTGAGAATGAAATCGTCAATGGTTTTGATAAATTGTTTTCTCAAATAGAAAGCAATGAAGATATATTGGAAGAGATGAAACAAAAAATAAATGAAATCCTAAAAGAATAAGATAAGAATGGGTTCACTCCCATTCTTCCCTTTTTCTATCATAAAATTAAATAAAAACTCTAAAGTAATTGCTTGGAACTAAAATAATAAATATGGGGTGTTAAAATATGAGCAGTTCTTTATCAGCGCTTTTTAATAAAAAATCAATGTCAATTCTTGTTAGTTTACCTGAAAATAGAATAGATCTAGCTAAAGCCGCTTTAGAGGCTGGGGCAGATGGTCTAAAATTTCATATAAATGTTGAACATCGTGCAAGTGGAAATAATTTCAAAAGTTTTGATCATTACAAGGAAACATTTAAAAAAATTCGATCGCTTTACAGAGGCCCCTTAGGCTTAGTGCTAACTGACGATATTAGTAAAGTTAATAAGGTATCTTTAAAGAATATAGAAGAGTGTGGTTTTACATACTATTCTTTATATTCTAAAGATATTACTTCGAAATTATTATTACAAGATGATTTGGAAAAAACAGTGGCAGTTGATAATCTATTCTCTTCATTTGATGTATCATCTATTGAAAACTTTAATATGAAAGCGATAGAACTTTCAATTATAAATAAGGAAGATTACGGCACACCTTTATCTTTTGAAGATATTATTTCATATCAAAATTATCGAAATAAAACTAATCTACCTATTATAATACCTTCTCAAAAAAAGTTGGTTGAAGAAGATCTTGAGGTGTTATTTAATATGAAAATTGAGTCAGTAATGTTAGGAGCTGTAACGATAGGAACAACGGTCGATTCAATATATAGCACTGTTTCTTCATTTGTTAAAAAGGTAGAGAGTTTAAGATGAGTTTAGGAATGATTTTATGAAAAAAGAAAAAAGAAATAAAAGAAAAGGCTTAAGCAAAAAAGCAGGAGAATATTTTACAGGTTGGTTATTTGTGTCACCAATGTTAATTGGATTTTCTATATTTATGTTCGGTCCTTTAATCTATGCTTTTTACATGAGTCTTCATGATTGGCCCTTATTAGGAGAAACATCATTTATAGGGTTAGAGAACTACAAAAAACTATCAACAGACAAAACATTTCAAAATTCGATAAAAGTCACTTTCATGTTTAGCCTTGGATTGGTTCCATTTAATATAGTATTAGCAATCATTCTTGCACTATTATTAAAAGATAGATTCCCAGGAATTGGCTTTTTCAGAACGGCAATATTTGTTCCTGTTGTAACATCATTAATAGTATGGGCTATTGTTTGGGAACATCTATTAGCTCCAGAGCTAGGATTTGTTAATCAGTTTTTGAGTTATTTTGGTATAAAAGGTCCAGCATGGTTATTAAATAAAACAACTGCATTACCAGCAGTGATTTTCGTTAGTGTGATTAAAAATGTAGGATTGAATATGATTTTATTTCTTACAGCTATGCAACAGGTACCGACAGAACTATATGAAGCTGCTAGATTGGATGGCGCAAAGTCATTTCGTAAATTCTTTAACATAACTTTACCGCTCATCACACCAACGATATTTTTAACAATGATTATTACAATGATTGGAGCAATGAAGGTATTTGGCCAAGTCTATGTTATGACTAGTGGAGGACCAGGAGAAAGTACTAAAGTATTGGTATACTACATTTGGGAAATGGCGTTTAGACTATTTGATATAGGATACGCATCATCGATAGCATTCATCTTATTTTTCATCCTATTAGCATTTACTGTATTTTCTTGGATCTTAAGGAGAAAGTGGGTATTCTATGAGAGTTGATAAGAGATTAATTTTAAAATATTCTATATTAAGTGTTGTCATTATTGTCATGGTAGGTCCTTTGATATGGATGATCTCTACGTCATTAAAAGAATCAACAAGAATTTTCACCCAATTTTTCCCGAATCCAATCCGTTGGGAGAACTATAAAGAGGTATTAGGTCAAGTAACATTTTTAAAGCAATATTGGAATAGCATATATATAGCAATTTTGGTAACTGTACTTGTTCTAATTTTTTCTTCCATGGCTGGATATGCATTTGCCAGAATAGAATTTCCAGGAAACAACTTTTTGTTTTTATTATTTTTAAGTGTCATGATGATTCCGCCTGAGGTGACGATTATACCTTTGTTTTTGTTAATGCGTGATTTTGGGTTAATTAATACCCATCTACCTCTAATCCTATTACCTGTATTTGGTGCACCTAGTGCATTTGGTGTCTTCTTAATGAGGCAATTTTTTATAACAGTTCCATTAGAATTAGAAGAAGCTGCCGTTATGGATGGATGTTCTAAATTCAGAATATTTATTCAGATCATGATACCTTTAGCTGTACCATCGCTAGCTACCTTAACAATATTCACTTTTATCACAAATTGGGATGAATTCTTATATCCATTAATTTTTATTGATAGTAGAGAATTAATGACATTACCAGTTGGTCTAGCATTATTTACAGATGAAGCAGGTACTGCTTGGCATCATTTAATGAGTGCAACAACGTTGGCTACCCTTCCTCTATTATTCGTATTTTTCTTTGCGCAAAGAAAATTTATTGAGGGAATGTTAGCAGGTAGTATTAAGTAAATTGAGGAGGAAACTATATTGACGTTTAAAAATTTATATTACTATAAACCAACGGAGAGTAAGTATTATTCAGAGAAAAAATACTATGATGTTGTTATTTATGGGGGAACTCCCGGGGGAATTACAGCAGCAATACAGGTTACAAAGTTAGGATTAAAAGCCTGTGTTTTAGAGTTTGGTAAAAAAATAGGTGGGATGACTGCAAGTGGCCTCGGAGCTACAGATTTAGGAGCAATGGAAGCTACAGGTGGTTTATCACTCGAATTTTACAAACGTATAGGAAAGTATTATGGTGAAGAAATTAAACAGTCATTTGAGCCTCATGTCGCTTTGAAAACATTTAAAAATTGGTTAGAAGAGTACGATATATCTGTATATTATGAACAACATTTAGATAAAGTAGAAAAAGTAAATGGTAAAATTAAAAGTATAATGATGGAAGATGGAACTGTTTATGAAGGTAAGGTATTCATTGATACTAGTTATGAGGGGGACTTGTTAGCAAGGGCGGGAGTATCCTACTTTGTTGGGAGGGAGAGTAATTCCACTTATAAAGAAATTTATAATGGTATACAATTTGGTGGACCACATCACAAGTTTGAAACATGGATAGATCCCTATATTATAGAAGGTGATGAGACGAGTGGTTTATTACCTGGCATTATGGATGTATCTGAAGAGGATATTGGGTTTAATGGTAAAGGTGATAAATCAATTCAAGCTTATAATTTTCGACTCTGTTTAACACAAGATGAAAAAAATAAAATCGAATTTCCAAAACCTCCAACTTATAATCCAAATCGATATCTTTTATTATTAAGATACATTTATGCTGGATTTTGGGATGCGATGAATTTACATACCATGATGCCTAATGGTAAAACAGATTTAAATAACTTTGGTGGATTTTCTTCGGATAATATTGGCATGAATTTCAAATGGCCAGATGGCAATTATGAGATAAGAGAAAAAATCTTCCAAGACCATTTAAACTATCAACTGGGTATGATGTATTTCTTATCAAATGATACAAGAGTACCCAAAGAAGTTCGACAAGAAGTATCTTCTTGGGGATTACCAAAAGATGAATTTGTTGATACTGGACATTGGCCACATCAATTATATATTCGTGAAGCACGACGAATGATTTCAGATTATGTAATGACCGATCATAATTGTTTAGGCTATAGAACAATTTCCGATTCCATTGGTTTAGCTTCTTATCAAATGGATTCTCATCACTGTCGCAGATTAGTTTTAGATGGAAGAGTTGTAAATGAAGGTGATGTACAAATCCCTATTTCCCCATACCCAATTTCTTATCGCTCAATTAGACCTAAAGAGGAAGAATGTACAAATTTATTAGTTTCAGTATGTTTATCAAGTTCTCATATAGCTTTTGGATCTATAAGAATGGAGCCAGTTTTTATGATTTTAGGACAATCTGCAGGAGCAGCTGCTTATTTAACGATTAAAAATAATACCAATGTACAAAGAATTAATTATAAAGAATTAAAACAAATTTTAACTGAAGCTGGACAAGTATTAGAGTGGGATCCAACAATTGAATACGATCCAATAAGAGAAATGGAAAAAACATTTGGAAAAGAAACTCAAATAATGGATTTTGACTAATTATATGAACTACATCGTTTAATAAAGAGTGTAAATAATAAAAAATGACTATAGTGGTCTTAGGCCCTAAATATTTTGGGGCTAAGACCATTTAATCTTTCTTATGTATAATAAATATATTCCTCAGTTGCAATTTATCGCTCTTATAAAGATGAATAAAGATATAAACGTAAACTATACCTCTATACTTACTATTTCTTTCAATCCAATGTCAATATATCCTCAGGAGAAAATTCGCAGTTTGTGTCATCTTAAATTAAGACATTAAAATAAAAATCGTTATTAACCAAAAAATCGATAATATCGGAAGTTAACTAAATTTAAAATGGCAAGAGAGTAATTACAGCGGAGCACTTAATTCCGAATATATTCTATTATGGCTTAAGAATTCCACCTTTTGTTTTAAAAGAAAACTTTATCTTACTTTATATTTTGTGGGAAGGATAGAGATTAAGTGTGTGTTCATAGGAATAGACATGTGTAATTTAAATTATTTGCTTAATTTTATTACCAAATTCATTTTATAAGAATCTCATAATTGAATATAGGATGTTTTTTTGTGAGTTTTTTTAACTCAAATTTACTTTTTTGAACTCAAATATAAAAATATTATCAAAACTTTTAATTTCATTGTTATTTTATAAATTTGAATTAAGCCGTGTTCTTGGGTAAAGCTCATGAAATATTAGGATAATAGTGCTCAAAATATTTATTTTGGGTCTATTTTAAGATCTTTTATTGATTTATAGAGACGTTTTGATAATTTTCTGAAATATCCGATCATCCTTTTTAAGAAAGTATCAAACTTTTTTAAAAAAACTCAAATTTTTTATTTGACCCCTGAATTCTATAATTTGGTCTGTTTTTATGAAATTTGATTTTTGCCTTTTTTTCCGTGAAAAACTAAAAAATTGAAATAGTAGTAGACTCGCAAGTGGTGATTTATCAATGTTTGTGGGTCTTTGAGAAACGTTTTTCTCTAAAAAATAC
>Ga0209487_1002591_pt1 | contig 14628 bp, 16 predicted proteins | sample Poulit2012_FD_187524 | JGI IMG/M metagenome (GOLD analysis project Ga0209487, IMG submission 187524) | Agricultural soil microbial communities from Georgia to study Nitrogen management - Poultry litter 2012 (SPAdes) (version 2) | ecosystem: Environmental > Terrestrial > Soil > Agricultural land... | reverse complement strand
ATGTTGTCGGAAGATTTGGCGACGATAATCTCGTGCTAAGCGACCGCATATGGGGCTTATCGGGCGAGATTAGAGACGAACTAACAAGCGTAATTAGGACGGGCATTATTCGGGGCGACGGCATTAACGCGATGATACCGCGCATCCGTCAAGCATATAACACGGAAACGTGGAAGATTGAGCGCTTGGCAAGGACGGAATCAGTTACGGCACATAGAGCGGCAACGAGCTATAACGCGCAGGCGAGTGGATTGGTTAAGTGGGTACAATTTAATGACGGTTCTTGCGGACGAAAAGATCACCATAAGCACGCTTGCTACACATTAGCTAACGAGGATAGGTACGGCAAGGGACGTGGGGTATTTAAGCCTAATGATACGGATATATGGCTTCCTCACCCTAACTGTACTAGCTATATAACCTACATCCTCGACGAAAGGTGGTTATAACGCATGTTAAACGAGGCAGACATCGATTTTATGAAGCAATCCCGTGATGAGATTTTATCGCATAGAACGCGCCCGGTATCGTTTATTTACGAACAAATCGAATATGACTCGCTAGGCACGCCGATAGGCAAGTCATCAAAGACGGAAACATTTGACGCAGTCGTGACGGAAATATCGTCCGCAAGCGGAGCAAATCCGGAGCGCACGAGCGAAGGCGGTATCGTCTTTGATGAGGGCGATATTAAAGTCGACGTAAACATCGAGCTTATCGAGCATATTGCGGACGATATTAAGCGTATGGAGCATGACGGCAAGGCGTATATGATTACCGCGATGGATAAAAAAGGTATAGGCGAGCGTAATCGATACGAGATAATTGGGCGGGAAATCTCGTGAGAATGAACGTAAATGTAAAAGGTCTTAACGAGGTTATGCGCGATTTTAGCTTAGCAGGTATAAAAGCGCAAGGCAACGCCGATAAGGTCACGGAATCATACACGCGCAAAATGGCTAACGAAGCCGTAAAAAACGCACCTCACAAGTCGGGGGACCTACGCGCTAACTTAGCTGCAAGTCCTTATCGTCTAAAGCCAGCGGTATGGCAGTTTGGCGGAACATTGCCATATACCCGCCGTCAAGAATATGAGCATAAAACTAAAAAAGGGTTTATTCGTAAATCAGTTTGGAAAAATAGAAATGATTACCGCGAAGCTCTAAGGCGGGAGGTGTCGAAATTTAAGTGAATTTATACGACATGCTCTACTCATTGCAGAAGTTTTTAACGGAGCAGACAGGCGTAAGGACGGATATTATCTATGACGGCTACACTTATCCGAAAGTTAAGCCGTTTATGACGCTAGAAACGCTGATGGACGAGCGTATTTACCGCGTTAAAAAGCGCGAAGCTGTGCAATCCATCGAGCATACACAGCTAAGCTATCATGCGGAACATTTTGCAGATAGGACGCGAATGGCAGACGAAATAAGCGATTTATTGACGTTTAATAAAATACCGTTAATTAAAGAGGATGGGAGCGATAGCCCTAACGGCTTTTTTGACGTGGAGGTAACTGCGGTAACGCCGATGCCTGCCGAGGACTCGGCGAGGGAATCGGAAAAGCACCGCGTACATTTTGACTTGGAAATCAAACGAATAAAAAGGAGAGGTTAAATTATGGCAGAAGCAGTCGGATATAAATATAAAGGCGAGGACTTTTTATATCTCGTTGATTTGGGCGGCGGTTTGATGAGGCCGTTTGACCAGACGGGCGGAAGTATGTCTATAACGTCTGATGACTTAGAAGTATCGACTAAAGACCGTACGGGCGTCGATTATGGGGACGTAACAGTCGAAGTATCGTTTGAGGGGGATATTGTTAAAGGCGATCCTTTTATAGACGAAGTCGAGAAAGCGATTTTAAATAAAAGGTTCGTAGAGATATATCGAGTAAATATTGATACAAATAACGCTAAAAAAGGTATATATAAAATAAACTCATTTGAATTAGGCGACGATCACGGCGACTTTGCGACATACTCGCTCGACGCTACGTTGTTTGGCGAGTTGGAGGAGATTGAATTAACGGAGATTCCGGAAGGCGCGCCACCGTTAGAATTAGGCGGAAATGACGAGGGCGGTTCAGGCGGAGTAGAAGGTTAATAACGGGCGGGCGCAGGCTCGCCTTTTTAATATCGTCGGAGGACGTAAATCTACTATATCGACGACGGTCGTTAAACGGGAGGAATAGATATGGCAACTTTTAATATTAACGGTAAAGAGTACGAGTTAAAAATTACGTTTGAGGCGGTTAAGCGACTAAATAAGGCTTTCGAGGGCGGAAGTTATGAGCTAATCGGTAAAGCGATTGCAGGCGACTTTGAAGCTTTTCCTACCATCGTGCACGCGGCTTTGCTTCACACGGGCGAAAACTTTTCGCAGGCGGACGTTACGCAGGCGATTGAAGATTTATTTGCGCAAGAAGCAATTACATTTGACGATATACAGCGCATTGCTAACGAGGTGGTTACGGAAAGTTTTTTCTACAAGCCGACCGTGACGAAGTTGTTGAATCAGAATCCGGAGATGAAGAAAGCCTACGAACAGTTAATGGCGTAGAGCTTGACGTCGTAGAAACGGCAATATTCGACGGCTGGCGTCATCTTGGCTTAGACTCGTCGCAGGTCCTGTCTAAAACGCCACGCGAGTTTGCGCTGATGATGGCGGCGCAGGTTGAGCGTAAATACGACGAATACGAACGTATGGCAACGCAAGCAATGATGATGAGGGCGGCTTACCATAAGGAGAAGCTCCGTCAATCAGACTTATTTAAGCGACCTACGGGCGAGATTAAGACGGACAAGACGGCGGAGGACATCGAAGAAAGACAGCGCGCAATTATCGAGCGATTAAGTAAGTTCGAGCAATTTGCGGGCAAGTTTGGCGGAGAGGAGGAAACGAATGGCTAACGATATACTAGTCAAGATTGGCGCCGATATTACGGATTTTAGTCGCAAAATGGCGGAAAGTAATAAGGCGCTAAGCAATTTCGGCAAGGCTAACGCTGAAACATTTGACGCATTTAAAAAGACGGGCGCGGCCTCGGTAGCTATGGGTACAGCACTCGCCGTGGGCTTAGGTAAGTCGGTAAAGACGGCGGCTAACTTCGAATCGGCGATGTCGTCAGTCGCGGCGATAAGTGGAGCGACAGGCAAGGATTTCGAGTTATTAAGCGCAAAAGCACGAGAGATGGGTGCGAGCACATCGTTCTCGGCGTCTGAGGCGGCCGAAGGTCTCGAATACATGGCACTGGCAGGCTGGAATACTCAGCAAATGCTAAGCGGAATTGAGCCGATTTTGCACCTCGCAGAAGCTGGAGCATTAGACCTCGGCAGGGCGTCGGATTTAGTGACGGACAGCATGGCGGCGCTAGGCTTAGAGGTTAGCGATTTAGATGGATACCTCGACAAAGTCGCTAAGACGGCATCGAGCGCTAACACGGATATTGACGCTCTAATGGAGGCATTTGTTATAGCGGGTGGAACATTCGAACGCTTTAACGTACCTCTTGCGGAAGCTAACGCATTTTTAGGCGTAATGGCTAACCGAGGATTCAAAGGAAGCGAAGCAGGAACGGCTTTAAACGCTATTATGACTAGGCTTACGGCGACTACCGGTCCGAGCGCTAAAGCGATGAAAGAGCTTGGCGTAAACGCCTTCGACGCGGAAGGGAATTTCCGAGGCATGGAAGTCGTTATGAAAGAAGTAGAATCAGCTCTTAGCGAATTGTCTGACGAAGAACGGGCGCATTATCAGACGCAAATCGCCGGTCTTAACCACGGTAAAGCGTTTAGCGCAATGCTTAGCGGTCTTGGAAATGAGTACGACGATTTAAAAGGAGAAATCATAGACTCTAACGGAGCGTTAAAGGAAATGCGCGACATTATGAAAGACAACTTGCAGGGCGCTTTAGAGAACTTAAGCTCGGCGTTTGAAGAAATTCAAATAACGTTAGGTTCAGCTTTATTACCGGCTATAAAAGTATTAGCCAAAGGCTTACAGTTTTTAGCGGATAAGTTCAATGCTTTGCCTGACAGTGTTAAGTCGTTCATAGCGATTGGGGCGGCTTTAGCGTCTGTACTACTCGTAGTAGGCGGAGGTCTCTTATTGCTTGTCGGATTTATACCGCAGATAATAGCGGGATTTGTGGCACTTAAAACGGTCGGCCTAGCTGTAGGAGCTGCTCTCGGAGGAATTTCCGCTCCAGTACTTATTATTATCGGATTGATAGGAGCGCTTATAGCTGCGTTAGTTGTAGCTTGGAAAAAATCGGAGGCATTTCGAGAGGGCGTTATTATAGCGTTCGAAGCCGTACGCGAGGTCGTCATGACCGTAATCGGCGCCGTCGTAGATTTTGTAATGGAAATATGGGGCGGGATGGTCGAATGGTGGCAGGAGAATAACGAGCTTATAATGCGCGTTGTTCAAGACGGCTGGGAGCGTCTGCAAGCGATAATAGAAGTAGTCATGGAGTATATTGTTCCGTTTATACAGAACGCTTGGGAACAGATAGTTATTTATATTGAGATTGCTTGGGAAGTTATAAAAACGGTTGTAAGAATAGCCACCGAAATTATAAAAGGGGTAATAACAACATGGCTCCATATCTTGGACGGTGATTGGTCCTCGGCTTGGGAAACGATTAAACAGACGTTTTCGAATATTTGGGATATTATGAAAGGATTTATTAAAAATGTAACGGAGATCATTAAAAATACGATTAAAGACCGATTCGAACAGGTCAAGAAGAACATTACGAATAAATTAACGGAAGCTAAGAATAACCTCGTCAGTAAATTTACCGAGATGGTTACAAACGCTATAAATAAGGCGCAAGAGATCGTTTCAACAGCGAAACAGAAATTCGAAGAAGTCAAGCGAGCTATTCGTGATAAGTTAACCGAAGCCGTGCGTATTGTCGGTGAAAAAATCGGAGAAATGCCTGGCAAGGTAATTGAATTCGTTTCTGATATGGCCAGTGCCGGAAAAGATTTAATTAAAGGTCTAATAGACGGAATCAAAAACATGCGTGACAGAGCAATCGAAGCGATAACAGGCGTTGTTGGCGGTGTAGTCGACAAAGCTAAATCGCTACTCAAGATAAAATCACCGTCGAGGGTGTTTGAGCAAATAGGAGCGTGGACAGGTGAAGGATTAGTCGATGGTATGTTAAGTATGGCAAAAGAGGTCGACAAAGCATCGGACAAGCTGGCGGAATCGGCGATACCCGACGTAAAGAACATCGATATGTCATACGTCACGCCGGACGGAATTACGGCAAGAAGCTTATCGAGCGCGGTTAGCGGTACGGTAGACGTCAATGCGCGCGAGGACTTGTTAGCGCGGTCTATCAACTCTTTAGAGCGTAAATTAACTAACCTTGAGGTGGTTATGGACGGGCGTACGGTCGGTCGAATTGTTGAGCCTCATGTTACGGAAAGACAGGAGCAATCTACAAGAGCTTACAACAAATGGAGGTTACGATAGGCGGTGAGCGAATGGACGGAAAAGGATTTACGCTAGGAAGCATTGAGAAATTGATTTACGACGGCCGGGACATTGTCGAAGAATTTACCGACGACACGCTCGACCGTTATCTTATTATTAACGGCGTACACGGTCGGAGTTTAAAGGGCGTCGAGCTTACCACTATCGGCGCACCTTTTTTTGAAGGAGACTACCTCGAAAGTATTAGGACTACGGGACGGTTTATCACAGTAGACATGACGTTAAAATCAACGTCATTTGCCGATTTGCGAAAGGATATAGACGCACTTAATCGCATTCTAGTTACGGACAAAGACGTCACTATCGAATTTGGGGACGAGCCTGGGCTTGTATACTACGGAAGATATGCGGGCATGAGCAGTGAGTACGAGAGGTCGAAGATAGCTCAAATATCGTTTAATATATTTTGTTCCGACCCCTACAAATACTCGAAAAACGAAACCGAACTCGAACTAACAGGCGGACTTAACACGATTAAAAACGACGGTACAGCGTCCGCTAAACCGATTATACAGCTGAAAGCAAAAGAAAACTCGACGTATGCGTTAATCGAAAATCAATACGACGAATACATGCTACTAGGAATGCCGGCTGATGACGAACAAGAAACGATTGAAACACGTAAGTCTATCATGTACGAAAACGGAAGCACACTCAGTACTTGGCGCAAAGCAACAAACGAGTTTATTGACCCTCAACGATTGCATAAAATCGACGGTGAGATGACAACGGACGATGCAGGAATACGTGCAAGGACGTACGGTAAAGGAGATAAGCTACACGGTCCAGCGATATATAAAGAGTTACCCAAGGCTTTACAAGATTTTGAAATCGAGACGACGTTTGACATTATCAGTCGACGGGAAGAAGAGTCTTGGAGAATAGGAATAAACTTTCTCGACGAAAACATGAACATGTTAGGTCATATCGGAATCAAGGACAATCATCGCAAATACAAACGCAGAGTACCGCTTGCTCGATACGGTCCTTATCGTGGTAGTGGTCGCAAAAATGGTAATTTAATCGGAGACACTCGGACCTATGACAACGCACGAGAGACAACGTTATTTTACCTTAACGCAAAGCGTGAGGGTGATTTGTTTACGTTTTATATTGGCGAGTGGCAAGGGCATAAGCATATAAGATGGTGGGAAGAAACGTATCTCGACCTAGCAAAAGAATATGCCGGCAGGCTCAAGTTTATCACTTTATACATTGCGTCCTATGCCGATAGACGGACGCCATCCCGATTAAGAATCAACAGCGTTGAAGTGTTTGAGTTATCGCAAGTGGTGGAGGATACAACGCCTTATATCGTCCGCAAAGGCGATGAATTACTAATTGATATGGACGCAGAAAACGTGTTTATAAACGGACGTAACGCTATGCCTTTGAAGCATATCGGTAGTGACTTTTTCCACCTCGAAAGTGGATACAGCTCTATATCAGTCGAGCCGGCTGAGGCATTTGACGGTAGCGTAACGTTTAGGGAGCGATATAGATGATTATATACATTGTACAAGCAGGTGACGAGTTAAAGCCATTTGTGGCGACTCAACATCGTGTAGATGGTGAAATGGTCGAAACAACGAAAGAAAATCCGTTACCTGTTGAGAGTAAGGACGAGGACGTTATCGTTATCAAACTAGACGATATTAATGATTTTAAACAATCGCAAAAAAGCGAGTTATCGAGAGCTACTACTAAACTACAGCAACTTATTGATGAGTCTTACAGAGAGGAGTGATTACATGACACCGCATTATAAAATGATTGAGATCGGCGGTAAGGAGTTAGCTGTTTTTTATCCGCAATTTAAAGACGATGATGGCTATAAAATAATTGATAAGGACAACCGTTTCCCAATCGAATTAAGAAATCACGATGAATATATGAGCTTTTTAGAAACGCTTATCGAACGAGAACAGGAACTTAAAGACGGACTAACAACCTTAGCCGATTTAGTCGATGAAATGGACATGTTGGCAAGGGGCCCTAAAGGCGACACTCGTTACATGTGGGTAAAATACGCTGATGATGCTGAGGGTAACGGCATGAGCGATAATCCAGACGGTAAAAAATATATCGGCATGGCGTTTAATAAAGATACTGAAACGCCCAGCAACAACGCAAGCGATTATAAGTGGGTTAAGTATGCGGCGGACTATGAAGGGCTTGAGATTGGTGGGAGGAATTATTTACCTAATTCTAAGGCAGAAAGACAGTTAACAAGTTATACGCTATTTCTACCATTAGACGAAGAAAATAAGCATGAATTAGCTGGAGAGCAAGTCGTTGTTTCGTTTGAAGCTAGGCATGATAATGACAGCTCACCCGTAACACCCCATGTTTATTACAGGGCGTCAGATGGATATAATATGGGGCATTCTTACGGTGAAAATAAGAGAACTACTACCGAGTATCAGAGGTTTGTGATTCCTATTGATGAGGATAAAATCCCTAGCGACATGACGAACTATACTGGATTAATCATTAGAAAAAATGATAATTCTAATACTATTTATATCAGAAATATAAAACTCGAAAAAGGCACCATCGCCACCGACTGGACACCAGCACCCGAGGACATTTTTGACCGTATAGATAACGTAGACAAAGCGCATGTAGGCTTATCCAACGTACAAAACTACGGAATCGCATCGCAATCGCAAGCAGAAAATGGTACGTCTAACAACGCATATATGACACCTTTGCGAACGAAACAGGCGATTGAGAAGTTATCGTCAAGCTACGTCATAGACACCGAAATAGGCGATGATTATATACTTAAAAAGTATAGTGACGGTACGTTTGAGCTGAAGGGTCATGTTAAAAAGACCGAATCGCTTACGTCGGAGATTAACAACATGTATAGAACAGGCAATTTAAGAGATGAGTTAACCCCGATTATTGACGACAGTTATAAACTCATATACTCAAACGCCTGGGTTATGGACGGTTATACAAATAGTTTTTTAGTGATGTCCTCAGTAAGCAATCCTTTAAATGAGAAAAGTATTAGGTATAGGATTATGGGCAATAATATATCTCCAACCGAAGATGTAGAATTTACTATAGGATACGAAGCTTATGGGACGTGGTCTTAAATGACTCTTACACAAGTCGGTAGTGCCTTTATAGGCGACTTAACCAATCAAATAACGATAGATAAAGCAACGGGAGCGTACTCTCGTTACGGCAATATCATACACGTTACAGACGGACAAACAGACGATATACGAGCGATCGTTACGTCTAAAAACGTGTTAGACAACGAACATCTCGTTAACATAAAAGACCATGTAGATACGTTTTATGCCGAATTAATCGGTCTACAAGACTATGATGAGCATATCGTCAAGGGAAACCGTTTAATCGTTCCAGCCGAAAATGAGGGCGAGTATAACGAATTTGTTATAGACGAAGTCGAGGACAGACGAAGCCATGCGAAAACAATCGAGCTAATGGCGTATGCGTCCTATTTAGACTTACGCAAGGCCAAAGCAATCGAACCGTTTAGTCGTACAGGTACAGCACGTGAGCATATGTTCTTTGCCTTGTCCGATACGGAATTTGAGGTTGGTTTAGTCGAGTCCGATCGTGAGATAACGATTAGTTTTGAGGATTGGACGAATCCGTACGAATATCTATTACGCATTGCACGTGAATTTGAGCTAGAACTCGATTTTAAAGTCATGCATAACGGTTATATCGTCACAAACCGAGTAGTCGAAGCCGTGCAATCGCTAGGACGATTTAGGGGGCGGGAAGTCACGTTCGGGAAAGACTTGCAGGAAATCAACCGCAAAGAAGTGGGCGACATATATACCGCCTTAATCGGTCTTGGTCCAGAACGTGACGACGGTTCCCGCCTTGACGTATTTGTTGAAGATATAGACGCATTAAAGCGCTGGGGACGTCCTAAACATGCGCCTAAACACCTAATAGGCGTATATGAACCGCAATCCGAACGGGAAGAGATGACGTTAAAAGAGCTACGTCAATATACGCAAACAGAGTTAAACAAGCGAAAGAATAGCGTTATCCAGTACGAAGTATCGTTTTTAGACTTGGAGCACTTGTTAGGCGACGAAGCTAAAAAAATACGTAAAGGCGATACGATACTGATTAAAGATACGTATTTTACACCGCATTTATACGTTGAAGCAAGGGTAATCGAAGTAAGACGTAACGCTGTTGTACCCGTACAAAAAGAGTATGTGCTAGGCGATTTTATCGAGCATGACGCAGAAACGGTACATGACCTTTATAAGTACGTCAAACGAGAGCTTGTTAAAAAGGCGAGCGTTGAACGACTCTTAAACTATGCCGAGCCTAAAAAAATCGAGTCAGACACACCGCCCGAAATAAAAGATGGCGAAAATCCGATATGGATTGATACGTCACAAACACCGCACGTTGCTTATGTAGCGAATTCCGGCGAATGGGTAAAGATGACGCCCACCGAGCCGAGAGAAGTAGGAGCGTATAGCAGGCGGGAAGTGGACGATAAGACGGCTCAGGCGCTGAAAGACGCAAAAGTGTACGCTGAAAACGCCGAGAATATCAAGAAAGGCATTATCGATGTCGGCGCTGTACCTCTAAGGACGTCACAAACGGGCGCAAGAATCGAGTGGGATGGGGTAAACGGTTTAGTGCAATACGACCAACAAGAACGTACAACGTCACAAATCGATTTAGACGGTAATGCGCGGTTTGCCAACGCTTTTGTTACGGGGCGTGTGGAAGCTACGGAAGGATACTTTGGAAAAAACAAACGTGTTACAATTGGTGACGATGGGTTGACTATTCAACGACCCGATGGTGCTGTCTGGATGCAGGATGGTTTAGTTAGACAAGATTTTGCTGTAAGTGGTTTTGATCCTCATATGATGGATAAAATTCGTGGAGGTTATTCCGACGGGCATCCTGTTTTTACAGAGTTTGAAAGGTTTTACTTTGCATATATGGGGATAATTGACGGTAGAGGCCATCCCGTGGAAGGAGACGTAGAAGATGCAAGAGACCCTGATAAAGGTTATACGGTAAGGTTTCAACGATACGAGTTTATTCATTCTTCCAGATATTTGGTAGTTGGCTATAGAGTTAGATCGGGGAGTCGTGTTGGTAGACACAGAGTAAGATTGTACGAAGGTGATAACCAGCTGGCAGAAATTGAATTGAGTGGGGGGAATACTAGTTCAACTTATAATCCTATCATAGCGGATTTAGGTGTTCCAACGTTCGTTAGACGTTCTGTCGATTTGAGGATAGGGGCATTAAGGCAATGGAATGACCGAGAGTCCGTTTATTCTTTCAGGATTAATAGAGTCTATTTGACAGACAATTATTGAGGAGGCTTAGTATGTCTATAAAAATCTACGGAGAGCCTGACGAAAAAGTAGTCAAAGTGTTTTTTAGAGTAGATGACAGCGATAATGTGGTAAGTGTAGCGGTTGGTAATAGTGCAGTCAATTACGGCAAAGGCTTCCAGTTTTACGTAGATGATTACGTGGCTGAACAAATCCATAAATGTGAACTGATTATCGACGGCTTTACACCTAAACTTATGATAAAAGAAGGAGAAACACTTGAAGTGCCAACGGAAGAAGAGGAAAAAGAAAAGGAAATAAAAGAACTAGAAGAGAGATTACAAAAATTAAAAGCCGAGTAGGCGTATTTTTTATGAGGTGAAATAATGATGGATAATATTTTTAAGACAATAGTCGCTGTGATTGGGGCGACCGTCACATTTTTACTAGGAGGTTGGTCGCCTTTGTTACAGGTACTAATTACATTTATTATTATGGATTACGCATTAGCAATCATGGTCGCATTTACTTACGGTGAGCTTAACAGCAAAAAAGGATTTGTAGGTATAGCGAAAAAGGTAACGATTATCGTCTTGGTAGCCGTAGCGCATAAAATCGATTTAATTTTAGGTGACGGGACGTTCTTTAGAGACGCTGTCGCCTTTTTCTACATTGCTAACGAGTTAATTAGTATTTTAGAGACAGCAAGCAAGACGGATTTACCCATTCCGTCCGTATTAAGACGAGCGGTCGACAAACTAAATAACAAGGCGGGGGAAGATACGGATGATACGCAAACACCTAGTAGCTAATCACATCGCTAAACGTGTGACTTACAACGGAACAAATAGTAAAAAGTATATCGTCATACACGAAACGGCAAACACGCGCAAAGGCGCAAACGCAAACGCACATGCACGGTTACAAGCTAGCGGAAACAGTCGTTCGGCATCGTGGCATTACCAAGTAGACGACAAAGAGATTATACAGTCGTTTAGTGACAATGCGCAGTGTTGGCATGCAGGTAATCGTAAATACAATCAACAATCGATCGGGATTGAGATATGTGTTAATAGTGATGGTGATTTTAAAAAGGCAGTAGATAACGCTGTTAAATTAACTAAATACTTGATGGATAAGTATAATATTGGCGTCGATAACGTTATCCAGCACAACAAAACAAGCGGTAAAGATTGTCCGCGATATTTACGTTCGGGCGAAAAGGGCGTTACATGGGGAGATTTTAAGGCTAAGTTAGGCGCTAAAAAGACGGGTAGCACAAACGCATCCAAGCCTGCAAAAAAGTCGTCTAAACCGCGGAAAACAACGTATAAACTTACGGTAGATGGCAAATGGGGTAAATACACTACACGTGCATTTCAACGTGCATTAGGTACACCTGTCGATGGTGTTATTAGCAATCAGTTACGTAACAGCGTGACAACTAGCTTATACGGTAATACTGTACATTTTGGACGTGGCGGTAGTCCAATGGTCCGAGCGTTACAACGTAAAGTTGGCGCTAAAGTTGACGGATTGCTAGGGCCTGCTACTGTACGAGCCTTACAACGCTATTTAGGCACGGTACAAGATGGTAAATTGTCACGTCCTAGCTTAGTTGTTAAAGAGCTACAAAGACGTTTAAATGCAGGTACGTTTTAAATAAAAAAGAGCGGGCTGTTATGCCTGCTCTTCAAACAAGACTTAGTCTCGAGACGCCTATCTTTAAACTTTGGAATGCGTTGTACGTATTTGTATAACTCGCTTGTATATAAATCACCTACTTTTTTGTTTGTTTTATCCTCATATATACGATCAATCATTACCTTCATAACTTCCCTTAAAATATTTTTAGCGCGCCAATATATTTGACATTTCGGCGCATCCCTACTAATATATAATCTAGCGATTCGCTTTTTTAGGCGTATCAATCAATCGTGCGACCTTGCGTCTAGTTTAGCGTACCGATTTCGCTAATCATTCCGCTTGACATAGCGGTTTATATATCATAAGATAGATAACGTTGATTGGAAATCATGTAGGCCGGTTCCCGGTCTCAAGGGTTCAAATCCCTTGCTCTCCGCCAGCTTTAAACGCTATAACGACGCGGGTTTGCGTCCAACCAAGCGCCGACCTAAGCGTCAGTTTATATGATTGCGGTACGCATGATTTAATCTAAAGCAGATAACACGCCTATTCAAGCGATAAAAATTCGCGGAAAGGGGCGTGATTTTTTATGAATATAAACGGCAGACGACGCCGAACAACGGTCAATGTCGAGGCGCCGGAAGTCCAGTCGATAGACGATGATTTTTACGATTGTATGCTGTCCTTCCTGCGCGGTCTTAAAATCGACGATAAAAGCGAATATACGATTACGTATTATAAGACGCAACTCACGCGCTTTATGTATACGCTAGAGGATATGCGCATAAAAACGAATTTAAGGGCGATTACGCGCGAGATTATCGAGGATGAATACGTTAGGTATCTAGCGGAGGAAAGGCGCCTAAAACACGCTTCTATCGCCTCGGCATTGCGCGCCTTGCGAGCCTTTTTTAATTGGGCAAAAGGGCGCGGCATTATCGACAAAAGCCCGATGGACGCCGTCAAAATAGGCGAACCTAAGCCGTCAATTATTGAAACGTTTAACCGCGAACAATTGCGCGAGCTATTCCGCCAGCCCGACCCCAAAATGTTCGTAGGCTTGCGTGATTTAACGATAATGTCTGTACTGCTTGATACGGGCGTCCGGGTACGTGAGCTTTGCGATATTAAGGTCGATGACGTACGCCTAGCTGACCGTCAAATACTAATCGCGGGCAAAAACGGCGAGCAGCGCTTAGTGCCGATACAGACGCAATCGGTTCGCATTTTAAAACGGTATATAGCCGCGCGCGGCGATTCTTACGTCGATTGGCTGTTTATTACGGTCGATGACGAGCAGATGAATCGCAACAGCGTAAGGCGTCGAATCGAAAAATACGGCAGGCAGGCGGGCATTACTAACGTCCGTTGTAGTCCGCATACCTTTCGACACACTTTTGCAAAAATGTCGGTACAGAATGGGGCGGACTTGTTTACGCTACAGAAGATACTCGGTCATAAAACGCTTGATATGGTCCGTCGCTACGTCAATATGTTTAGCGAAGATACCAAGCGTGCGCATGAGCGATTTAGTCCGATGGAAAACTTGCGTATACGTTTTTAGCGACAAAATAAGCCCTTAGCGGAATTATCCGCCGAGGGCTTTTTTAATCGCTGAATCCGGGATGCTCGTAATAGCTTTCGGCAATGTTCGGTAGGTTTAAGTAATCGACTTTATCAAAATTTATTTTCCCGAAATCCTCTGCGCTTATATTTATCGACATGACTTTGCCCGACTCGGTATTGCCGTACTTATCCGTCAAAGGCAAGCGCCAATCTACGTAAAATTTACCTTTGTAGCCTTCTTTGTTTAGTGCCTTCATTATCTCTAGCGTATCTTTCAACATGCCTGATCGTGCTAGTTTCACAGTAATGTTTTCGTCCGCATATAGATTGAGTCCTATGTACGGCGACGTATCGACCTCGTTATAAACTACTTTCTCTACGCGTTTTTCTCCTGTGTTCGAGGTATCCCCGATCAATTCGTTTACTAGCTTTTCTATATCTTTTTCCGACGTCACATCTACCTTCTTCTCTTTTACCGCCTCTTTTTCTTCTTTCATTTCTTCTTCCGCTACTTCAACGCCGTCATCAGCCACACCTATCAACGCGCCTCCGACAATAAATAAACCTACCGCAATTGCCACTCTTTTTA